>LWDU01041123.1_pt1 | contig 30979 bp, 33 predicted proteins | sample 727161 | NCBI WGS metagenome assembly LWDU01 (sample SAMN04566230, study PRJNA314399) | hydrothermal vent metagenome | isolation source: deep sea hydrothermal plume seawater | place: Mexico: Gulf of California, Guaymas Basin | collected 2004-07-11
TCCAAAAGTAAGCCTGTCGCCCTGAGCCAAAAAGTGCTTAGGGTAGGGTGAACCTTCATAATTCTCCAATTCATACATTTTACTAATCTCTCCTGCCTTTTCAAGCACTAGCAAGTCTTCTTTGTGCATGTATAATTCTAAATCCCACTGCTCACTTGCAAATTTATTTCCTAGTACATGGTCAATATGGCAATGTGTATTTATTAGCTTTACAGGTGTCAGTTTTTTTTCTTCAATAAAAGCTTTTAATTCTTTCCGCTCATCATCCGTATAGCAACCTGGGTCAATTATTAGGCACTCCTTAGTTTCATCATATACAATATAAGTGTTTTCCTGAAAAGGATTGAAAGTAAAAGATTTGATATTCATAACTTATTGGGTTTTGCTAATTTCTGGATTCTGTTTCCTGCTTAACTTGGCAAATATATGTTAATTAATTAGTTGAAAATATCTGTTCTCATCCGCCTGTCCTCCCTTTTCTTTTTACTTTTGTATTATGGACATTACAACTTGTATTATACTAATAGTTATTGGCTTGCTTGCAGGAATCCTAAGTGGTTTAGTGGGAGTAGGGGGTGGTATTTTAATGATACCCTTGCTGATTATGTTTTTGGGTTTAACCCAACATCAGGCGCAAGGGACTGCTCTTTTTGCTATGTTGCCTCCTATTGGTATTTTGGCTGCAATGAACTATTACAAGGAAGGTTTTGTAAAATGGGAATATGCAGCCGTAATGGCACTTACCTTTGTGGTGGGCGGATATTTTGGGTCCAAACTATCCATTAGTTTACCTGATCAAACAGTCAGAAAGGTGTTTGGTGTAATAATGTTGATAGGGGCTATAAAACTTATTTTTTCAAAATGATAGATCAAATAAAAAAACTTGCAATTATTTATTTTGATGAAATAGTTGAAATAAGAAGATATTTACACCAACATCCCGAACTTTCCTTTCATGAGCATAAAACCTCTGCCTATATAAAATCTCTCCTAACTAAATGGGATATTCCTTTTACGGATGGCATTGCTGATACTGGAATTGTTGTGGTTTTAAAAGGGAATAATCCAGAGAAAAAAACCCTTGCTTTGCGTGCCGATTTTGATGCTTTACCAATAATTGAAGAAAATGAGGTGGAGTATTGTTCGATTAATAAGGGAGTAATGCACGCTTGCGGACATGATGCACATAGCTTGAAAAGCGAATGGGAAGGAAGTGTTAAGTTTATCTTTCAGCCCGCTGAAGAACAATTTCCAGGCGGAGCTCAGCAAATGATTAAAGAAGGGGTGTTGGAAAATCCTAAAGTAGAAAAAATGTTTGCTCAACATGTTTTTCCTGAACTGGAAGTAGGAAAAGTAGGTTTTCGTCCAGGACAATACATGGCTTCTGCTGATGAGCTTTACATTACAATAAAAGGTGTAGGCGGGCATGCTGCTTTACCACATAAATATAACAATCCTATAGTTGCAGCTGCCAAATTAATTACAAATCTAGAAGAACATTTTTTGCAATATCAGCAAATGCCTTCTGTGTTTGCTATTGGTTTTATACAGGCAAACGGCCATACTAATGTCATTCCTGAAAGCATTGAGCTCAAAGGTACTTTTCGTACTATGAATGAGGAATTTAGAAATTTAGCCCATGAAAAAATGCAGGAGATTTCATCAGCAATAGCTAAGGAATATAGCATTGATGTTAATTTTTCAATCATTAAAGGATATCCTTCATTGTATAATAATGAGCCTTTAACAAAAGATGCGATTGGTTTTGCCAAGGAATATATGGGAGAAGAAAATGTAATTACTTTAGATATGAGGATGACTGCAGAGGATTTTTCCTACTATTCACATGAAGTTTCTTCCTGTTTTTACCGACTAGGAACGGCCAATACAAGTAAAGGAATTACACATGGTCTGCATACTTCTCGTTTCAATATTGATGAAGAGGCTTTAAAAGTAGGGATGGGACTTATGGCTTATTTGACAATAAAAAATTAAGCTAATAGTTTACGCCCAATAGCATGAAATTCTTCTGAGAAAAGCTTTATTCTTTCCAGTACTTCAGCTGAAGTAATTATATCCTCTGCAAAATCTTTTTCTGTTGCGAAAACTATTCTGGGTAGTTGTATCATACGCCATTCATTCATGCAGATTTGGGTTAGGTGCATAGTGGATAAATAACTTCTCTCTCCTCCTGCTGCACACAGTACTCCAAAGAATTTTCCGGTTGCATCTGAGAAACAAGCATCTAATAATATTTTCAATGCATCATTTACACTATAACAATGTACGCCCATACCAATAATAATGTTGTCCGCTTGTTTTACCTGTTCAGCTAATTGCTGCATTTCATCTGTTATTTCTCTGTGTGCTGGATTCATTGGGATTTTTCTGGCATCTACAAAAGTGATGGTATTGCCTTTTGAAAGGAGTTGCTTTTCTACTGCTTTACATAATAAAAAGGAGCGTGAATTTTCTGATACTGAACCTGATAATATTAAAGTGTTCAAATTGGCAGTTTTTAGTTATTGGTATAATCTTTAGCTACTAAAATCTATTTTTAGTTGGCTACTTTCGATATAAAGTCAATGCGTAATAATCTGATTTCATCATCAGAAAATTCATCTTCTTTAAACTCTACTCTTGCTTCATCAAAAGAAAATTCCTCTGTTTCCTTAAAGAATTTGTGTATATCCTCTCTTTCGTCTTCCTCCATCATATCTGTTATAATATGCTCTACATTCAGACGAGTCCCTTTTTCTACAATCTCTTCCATTTCAGTAAGTAGTTCTTCACGGCTTATTCCTTTACCTTTTGCAATATCATCAATCCATAATTTTTTGTCTAAGGATTGTATTATGTATATTTTGTTGGAGATTTTACTAGCTACTGTTCTAACTACAATATCTTGCAGGCGTTCAATGCCATTTTCTTTTACATATTTTTTAATTGTAGTAATAAATTCCTTTCCGTATTTTTTAGCCTTTCCTTCTCCTACCCCTTGTACTTGAGCCATTTCTTCCATTGTTATAGGATATTGATTTGCCATATCAATTAAGGAGGGCTCCATAAATAATATTGCAGGAGGTAAGCCAATTTCCTTAGCTACTTTCTTTCTTAAATCTTTCAGGATGTTAAATAAAAGAGTATCCATTGCTTCTCCTTTTTGCTTACCACTACTATTTGCTCTCAAGCTTTCATAGTTATGATCTTCAGTAATTTCAAACGAATAAGGTTTTTTGAGGTATTCTTTTCCTGTTTCTGTAATTTTCAATACACCATAACTTTCTATTTCCTTAGTAAGCAATTGTTTCACATATATTTGTCGAATAATAGCATGCCAAAACCCTATTGATTTCTTTTTTCCTGAACCAAACACATCTTCAATCTGCGACATATGTTGATTGATAAGTGAATTGCTATCACCTACCATAATTTTTGCTATTTCTTTAGGCTTGAATCGTTCACGACAAGCTAACACACCCTCAAGCAATAATTTAACATATTCCATTCCTTCAGTTTTCTCTTTAGGGTTTTTGCAGTTGTCGCACATTTTCTCACACTTATCTGCATCAAACTCCTCTCCAAAATAATGAAGTAAATATTTTCTTCTGCACATTGAGGTTTCCGAAAAAGCAATGGTCTCCATGATTAGTAAACGACCTACTTCCTGCTCGGCAATAGGTTTCCCTTGTAAGAATTTTTCTAATTTTTCAATATCTTTATAATCATAAAAGGTCATTAAATCTCCTTTTCCTCCGTCTCTTCCAGCACGTCCTGTTTCTTGGTAGTATCCTTCCAAACTTTTAGGAATATCATGATGAATAACATAACGAATATCTGCTTTATCAATTCCCATGCCAAAAGCAATAGTTGCAACCATAACATCACAATCATCCATTAAAAAAGCTTCTTGATGCTCAACTCTTTTTTTAGCATCTAATCCTGCATGGTAAGGCAAAGCTTTAATACCGTTTATTTGTAAAATCTCCGATATTTCATCTACTTTTTTTCTACTTAGGCAATATACTATTCCTGACTCTTCTTTACGGGAACTTATGTATTGCATGATTTGTTTTGCTACATCATTTTTTGGACATATTTCATAAAAAAGATTACTTCTATTGAATGAATCAAGATACAATTCCCCGTCATTTATTTTGAGATTTCTCATGATGTCTTGCCGTACTTTTGGGGTAGCTGTAGCGGTAAGCGCAAGAATAGGAGCCTTTCCTATATTGTCAATTATTTGTTTTAGTTTTCTATATTCAGGTCTAAAATCATGTCCCCATTCTGAGATACAATGGGCTTCATCAATTGCGTAAAAGGATACTTTAACTGATTTGAAAAATTCAATATTCTCCTGCTTTACTAATGATTCTGGAGCTACATATAGGAGTTTTGTTTTTCCGGAGGCTATATCCTCTTTGACTTGATTGGTTTGGGTTTTATTTAAAGAGGAATTGAGTACATGGGCTATGCTTTCATTCTGGTAGTAGCCTCTTAGTACATCTACTTGGTTTTTCATCAGAGCAATAAGTGGCGAAACTACAATTGCACATCCATCTAATAATAATGCAGGTAGTTGAAAACACATGGACTTTCCGCCACCTGTTGGCATTATCACCATACCATCATTTCCCTTTAGCAGATTCAGAATAATCTTCTCCTGATCTCCTCTAAAGCTAGTGAATCCGAAAATACTTTTCAGGTTTTGGTTTAGTGTTTCTTTGGAAATACCCATACTTAACTTAAAAGTAATACTTTTGTTCTTGTTTTTGAGAATACGAATATACTATTTTATTGTTATGAAATCTTCAACTGAAATAAAAAAAATTGCAAAAGAAGCGATTGTCCTAGAAGTAGAGGCAATCAAGAAACTTGAGAGTGCGATTAATGACAACTTTGTTAAAGTTATTGATTTGCTTTTGCATGCTAAAGGACGCTTAATTGTAGCCGGAATTGGTAAAAGTGCCAATATTGCAAGCAAGATCGTGGCTACCTTTAATTCAACTGGTCAGCCAGCTGTTTTTTTACATGCTGCTGATGCCATACATGGAGATTTAGGGAATATTCAAAAAGAAGATGTGGTTATTTGTATTTCAAAAAGCGGGAACACACCTGAAATAAAAGCGCTTTTGCCCTTTATTAAAAATATGGGGAATGCCATCATAGCTCTTACCGGCAATATGAATTCTTTTTTGGCAAAGGAAGCTAATTTTGCATTGGATGTTAGTGTTGAAAAAGAAGCTTGCCCTAACAACCTTGCTCCCACTTCTTCCACTACTGCACAATTAGTGATGGGAGATGCCTTAGCAGTAACTTTATTGGCATGTAAAAATTTTACTGATAAAGATTTTGCTCGTTTTCATCCAGGAGGAACTTTAGGTAAGCGTTTGTATTTAAAATTAGCTGATATTCTGCATGAAAATAGCAGCCCTCAAGTTGTCAGTGGATCCACAATTAATGAAGTAATAATTGAAATATCTAAAAAAAGACTTGGCGCTACAGCTATAATTGACAATGAAAAATTAGCAGGAGTTATTACGGATGGAGATTTAAGAAGAATGTTGGAGAAAAAAACAAACTTTGAAAACTTACAGGCCCAAGATATTATGTGCGTACAACCGAAAACAATACAAATAGATGCCTTAGCTTATGACGCTTTGCAAATGATGGAAAGGTATAATATAAGTCAGTTACTAGTTATGGCTGGACCGAAATACAAGGGTATTATTCATATTCATGAAATAATTAAAGAAGGAGTAGTTTAATGGGAGCGCAAAAAGAAGAAATGTCATTTCTTAATCATCTGGAAATCTTCAGGTGGCATTTAATTCGCTCTGCTCTGGCAATTTTATTTTTTGCCATTATTGCTTTTATTTTTAAGGAAGTTGTGTTTGATGTTATTCTTTTAGGACCTCAAAAACCAGATTTCCCAACCTATAAAGTTTTGTGTAGTATTTCTAATTTTTTAGGATTAGATGATGCGCTTTGCATGAAAGTATCTCCTTTTAGTTTGCAGAACATTAGTATGAGCGGGCAATTTTCTGCTCATATTACAACTTCTATTTTTGCAGGCTTTATAGTTGCCTTCCCTTATGTGTTTTGGGAATTTTGGCGTTTTATTAGTCCTGCACTTTATGATGCTGAAACTAAAATAGCAAGAGGGGTAGTTTTCTTTAGTTCGGTCTTATTTTTATTTGGCGTATTGTTTGGCTACTATGTAATTGCACCACTATCAGTTAATTTTTTAGGGTCTTATCAAGTAAGTAGCACAGTAGCGAATCAGATTAGTTTGACTTCTTTTATCTCGACAGTTACTACTGTGAGTTTGGCAAATGGCATTATTTTTGAATTACCAATTTTGGTGTATTTTTTAACCAAAATAGGATTGCTTACTCCTGAGTTTATGCGTATGTATCGTAAGCATGCTATGGTAGTTACCCTTATTTTGTCAGCAATTATCACACCGCCAGATATTACTTCACAGATTTTGGTTGCCTTTCCGCTTATGATATTGTATGAGTTGAGTATTAAGATATCAGTAAGAGTAATTAAAAATCAAGAAAAGAAAAAACATGATTTTAAGAGCAGATAATATTATTAAGTATTACGGAAAAAAAGCAGTAGTCAAAGGTGTTTCTGTTCAGGTAAAGCAAGGGGAGATTGTTGGGTTATTGGGGCCAAATGGCGCAGGGAAAACAACTTGCTTTTACATGATGGTTGGCTTAGTAAAACCCAATGAAGGAGCTGTGTATCTGGATGATTTAAACATCACCAAATTACCTATGTATAAAAGGGCACAATTGGGCTTGGGTTATTTGGCACAAGAAGCTTCCGTTTTTAGAAAAATGACGGTTGAAGATAATCTCTTATCGGTATTAGAAATGACTAAACTTAGCAAGAAAGAACAACAAGAAAAATGCGAATCTTTGCTTGATGAGTTTGGATTGCACCCTGTGCGTAAAAATATGGGAGGACTACTTTCAGGCGGTGAAAGAAGAAGAACTGAAATTGCCAGAGCGCTAGCAACTAATCCTAAATTTATTTTGTTGGACGAACCTTTTGCTGGTGTTGATCCTATTGCTGTAGAGGATATTCAGCAGATAGTTGCTACGCTAAAAGATAAAAATATTGGAATATTAATTACCGACCATAATGTACACGAAACTTTGAAAATTACAGATAGGGCTTATTTGTTGTTTGAAGGAAATATCCTAAAACAAGGTACCGCTGAAGAATTAGCGGCTGATGAGCAAGTTAGAAAAGTATACTTAGGTAAAAACTTTGAGCTTAGGAGATAATTACATCTCCTCCAAGGTAAATTCAAACGATTCCATAATCTGATTGCAAAGCATTTTTTTACAAGCTTCATCTACTTTTGATGACGCTATTTCTTTGCTTTCAGCCTCAATTTCTAATGTAATGTGTTTGCCAATTCTTACATTTTCAATTTCTGATAAATCAACATTTCCCATGCTAGCACTTACGGCTTTCCCTTGTGGGTCTAATAACGACTTAAGTGGCATTACATCTATTTCTGCTTTGAAGTTCATTTTATAAAATTATTTACGATTGATAAAATCAGGTACAAAATTACAATAAATGGAATAGCAGCAAACTGAAAAACGAATAATAATATCACGGACGCTAAAATTAGTGTAATTCTGAAAATATTTAAGTTTGATGCCATGCCTTCCTCTTTGCTAAATTTCAATGAAAATAAAGGAATTTTTGCCACTAAAAGCAGTGGAAGAATAACCGTAATTACAATTAAGAATCTAAGATCCGAAAGCATTGAGAGTTGTTGATATTTATCAATTAGCGGTAATGACGCTACAAAAATAGCAAGTACTGGTGTAGGTAGGCCAATAAATGAAGTAGCTTGCTTTGTGTCAATATTAAAATTAGCCAAACGCACAGCTGAAAATATTGGGATAAGTAGCGCTAAAATTGCCGGGAAAAAGAATCCTTCAACAGTAGCACTCCTAAATAGTATTTCCTGGGACGAATCACACATAATATGAAATAAGATAAATCCTGGAGCAACTCCAAAAGTAACCATATCAGCCATGGAATCTAATTGTTTTCCTAGATCTACAGTTACTTTTAATAAGCGGGCTGCTAGTCCATCAAAAAAATCGAAAAAAGCACCTGCAAAAATGCAAAAGGAAGCTAGCTGTAAGTTCCCTTGAAAAGCAAAAATAATGGCACATAATCCGCAAAAAAGATTAGCTAGTGTAATTATATTTGGGATATTTCTTGTGATTGCATTCATATCAGCAAAAATATGATAATATTTGTAACCCTTATGAGAAAACTATTCTTATCAGTATCGAGTGGCTTATTGCTAGCTTTTTCTTGGCCAGAAATTGGTGTATTTCCTATTTTGCTTTTTGCTTTTGTTCCTCTTTTGATTTTGGAAGATGATTTGCAAAAATCTGAGGATAATAGAAAAGGAAGAAAAGTATTTTGGTTTTCTTTTTTAGCATTTTTTATTTTTAATGCAATCACTACTTATTGGGTGTATCATGCTACATTATTTGGCGCAATTGCTGCATTTTTGGTGAATGCAACACTAATGGCAACCGCTTTTTACCTATTTCATAAAATTAAATCAGCAACTACAACTAGATTGGGCTATTTAGCTTTTATTGTTTTTTGGATTTCAATGGAATATTTGCATTTGAATTGGGATTTATCATGGCCATGGCTAACATTAGGAAATGGTTTTTCAAATTCCCCTAATCTAGTGCAATGGTATGAATTTACAGGTTTTTTAGGAGGATCATTATGGGTGCTATTAATGAATGTTTTACTTTTTAGATTAGCAAAACAACAAAATTTGAAAGCAATCGTATTCCCTTTACTTGTATTACTTACTCCTATTATTAGTTCTTATTACTTAATGCCTGATATAAAAGAGGAAAAGCAATTAAAAGTGCTAATTGTTCAGCCGAATGTTGATCCTTATACAGATAAATTTAATGTAGGCTATGAACAGCAATTGGCTAATTTTATTGCTTTAGCAAAACCTCACTTGACACAAGAAACTCAGCTTTTAATAGGACCAGAAACAGCTTTATTGGAAGGGGTTTGGGAAAATAAAATTGAGGCAGCTCATAGTGTTAGAGCGTTTCGGGAATTGCAAAAATATTTTCCGAATCTGAATATTTTGGTAGGATCCTCTACTTGTAAAATTTTTGGGCATGGAGATCAAAAAACGACTACTGCTCGACAAATACGAAATGAGAATATCTTTTATGATGCCTATAATTCCGCTATTTTTATTCCTGATAGCGGAAAGGTTGAGGTGTATCATAAAACGAAATTAGTTCCTGGGGTTGAAAAAATGCCATTTCCATATATTTTAGATCCTTTGGCAAAATTAGCTGTTGATTTGGGCGGAACTAGTGGCTCATTGGGAAGTGAGAATACAGTACATCAATTTATGGTGAATGATAAAATTATTACTCCTTTGATTTGCTATGAAAGTATTTATGGCGATTTGCAAAAAGGGAAAACAAATCTGATTGCCATAATTACCAATGATGGTTGGTGGAAAAATACGGTTGGTTACAAACAGCATTTTGCGTATGCTAGGCTAAGAGCTGTTGAACAGAGAAAAACTATTATTCGCTCAGCTAATACTGGTGTTTCTGGCGTGATTAATGCAAAAGGAGAGGTGTTAGAAAGCACAAATTGGGATGAAGCTTTTTGTATTGCTGCTGAGGCTCCCCTTAATAATGAAATTACTTTTTACAGTGTTTTCGGCGATTATATAGGTAGGCTCTCTGTTTTTGTAGCTGCTATGCTGCTCATAGTTGCTTTTGTAAAAGGGAGGTTAAGGAAATAAAAAACCCACTCTAAACTAATGGGTTTTTGTTTGTTTTTATAAATAGAAGTTTTACTACTCTGCAGTTTCTTCTACTAAGTCAATTTTTATTACGGTATCAATGTTGCCTTCCATGTCAATATCTTCAAGCACTGCATCTACTATGCTATCTACATTTAGGTTCTCATCTTCTACCTGAATTTCAATTTTTATCTCTTGATTTACATCAATAGTTTCATTTTCTGATTCAATATTAAAGCCATTGTTTGCTGTACAAGAAGCTTCTTCACCACATTTACAATTAGCTACAAATAAATATCCTAATAAAAGGATAGTAAGCCCCCAAGTTAATGGTTTTTCTAAATTTCCCATAATTTTATTTTTTGGTTAGTATGGGGGCTAAATTAGGAAAAATAAATTACTTAAGATTTTTTGGTATTGTGCAAACTGGTATTTCTTGCATTTTGTGCTGGTTAGCTTTGTTAAGTTTTGTGTAAATATTAAGTACTTCTTTTTCTCTTGCGCTTAGGTTTTTTGCATCTGCTGAAAAAGTCATTGCCCATTCTAATTCAGGATAAGTGGCACCAATTTGCTCTTCATCTGTTTTGTCGTCTCCCCACAATCCATCAGTAGGATCGGCAGTTAAAATATCCTTATTGACACCTAATTCTTTTCCAAGAGCATACACCTCAGTTTTTAACAAATCAGCAATAGGGCTAATATCCACCCCCCCATCACCATATTTAGTAAAAAACCCAATACCAAAGTCCTCCACTTTATTTCCAGTACCCACTACCAAAGCATTATTAGCTTGTGCGAAATAATAAAGAGTAGTCATTCTTAAGCGAGCACGCGTGTTGACTAAAGCCAATTCATTGTGCTCTTCAGTTTTTGGAAGTTGAGCAATAAACCCGTCAAAAACAGGAGTGAGTTCTAGTTTTACAGAACTAACATTATTGAAATTTTCTTTTAGCCAAGTAATATGTTTTAGTCCTCTGTCTACTTGTGTTTTATTTTGATGAATGGGCATTTCCAAACAGAATAATGGTAACCCTGTTTTTGCCGCTATTGTAGATGTAACTGCTGAGTCAATCCCACCTGAGATTCCAATCACGAATCCTTTCATATTCTTATTTTTAGCATAGCTGTGCAGCCAATTACTAATATGATTTATTATTGCTGTAGTTTGCATAATTCTTTGCAAATGTAAGCGAAAACTTTTTACTTTTGCAGTATGAATCGTATTGTCTTATTTCTGACCGCAGTCTTATTATTTTCTTGTACTGCTGACAAGGAAAAAGTAGATTTAAAAGTGAACAGGTTTGAAAAAACATTATTTGAAATAAATAATGACAATGTTGAGGAATTGGCTAGTAAATGGGAAGCTGATTTTGGAACCTTTAATGAAGTTTTTGCAACTCAGATTATGCAAAAAGGAAATCTTACCGATACGCAATACTATCATGAATTATTGGCATTTACCCAGCATAATGATATGCGAGAGGCTTATGATTCTGTAGCACTGTTGTTTGCTGATTTTTCTGAAATTGAAGAAGAATTAGAATTTGCATTTGGAAAATTTTCAGTTGATTTTCCTTCTTATCCAATACCTGAAATAACTACTTTTTTTGGTGGATTTAATTATGGAGTAGTTACTTATGATAATAATATTGCTATTGGTTTAGAGAATTTTTTAGGAAAAAATAGCAAGTATTATTCTCTACTTGGCGACCCTGAGTATTTAAGATTTCAGAAGCAAAAAAAGTTTATTGTATCTAATGTTGTGGAGGTATGGATTAACGAACACTTCCAGCAATATCTTGGAGGTAGAGATTTGCTCTCTCAGCTTATATACAAGGGGAAGGTAATGTATTGTATTGATAAAATGTTGCCTGAAAGTACTATGGAAGATAAGTTTCGTTTTTCAAAAGCTCAAATGGATTGGGTGGAAGAGAATGAGGCTAGTATTTGGCAATATATAGTGTATGAAGATTTGTTGTTTTCAAAAGAGGAACAGCAATTCAGAACTTTCATTAATTACGCGCCTTTTGCAAAAGGAATGCCACCTGAAGCGCCAGGAAGAGTTGGCTATTATATTGGCTATAGAATGGTGAGCGAGTATATGAAAAATAATGAAATTGATATTGAAGATTTGATGTATTTAACAGATTCAAGAGAATTTTTAAAACAATCAAAATATAAACCTACAAAATAGTAATGATGAAGCAGACTTTAAAATTTGAAATAGAATTAGACGAAAATAATTTACCGTTAAATATTGAAATGCATGCTAGTGATAGAGCTACTGATGAGAATAATATCAAGGCTTTGATGGTTTCGGCTTGGGCTGCAAAAACCAAAGAAACTTTGCGTATTGATCTTTGGACAAAAGATATGCCAGTTAACGAAATGTTTATTATGTATCATCAAACAATGATGGGGATGGCAGCTACTTTGGATCGTTCAACAGGGCATGATAAATTAGCGGGAGCTTTACGCGATTATTGTGAGTTTTTTGCAGAAGAGACTGAAATTAAGGGGGCTAAATAATTTCTTTAAATTGAGGGTTTAATTGCTCAATAAAATCACAAATTTCTTTTGTTCCAGTTTTTTTTTCAGCTGAAGTGATGAATATTTGAGGTAATTCTTCCCATACTTTTAGCATTTCTGTTTTGTAAGTGCCAATATTTTTTGCCAGCACTACTTTTCCTAATTTATCTGTTTTTGTAAATACCATGACAAATGGGATTCTTTGTTCAGACAGCCATTGCATAAATTCTTTATCAATGTCTTGGGGTTTGTGTCGGCTGTCAATCAAAACGAATAAACACATTAAATTTGTTCGGTTAAGCAGGTATTCGCTTATCATGTCATGGAACTCTGCTCGTTTAGTTTTTGAAATTTTTGCGTACCCAAATCCTGGTAAATCCACCAAATACCATTCTTTATTGATGATAAAATGATTGATGAGTTGTGTTTTCCCTGGTTTCCCGGAAGTTTTGGCAAGGTTTTTTTGATTAACAATAGCATTGATTAGTGATGACTTTCCAACATTAGACCTTCCAATAAAAGCATATTCTGCCATTTTTGGAGCAGGACAAATTCTGTAATTAGTATTGCTAATTACAAACTCGGCAGTTTTAATTTTCATCCTTTTTTAGAATTTGGCTTTAAGCCAGCGTAATACGATTTTACTAAATGTTTCTGGATGTTCCCACATAGGAGCATGTCCGCATAATGGAACCCAATTCAATTCAGAATTTGACAATAAAGAATGAAACTCATGCGCTACTTTTGGTGGAGTCACTTTGTCGTGTTCTCCCCAAATTAAACAAACTGGCATTGTAAAATTAGGCAAGTCCTCCGCCATATTATGTCTTATTGCTGATCTGGCATAGCCTAACAATTTAAGCGTGGAGATTCTGTTGTTAGCAATTGCAAATACGTTATCCACTAACTCATCTGTAGCTACTTTTGGATCGTAAAACACTTCTTCTGTTTTTTCTCTAATGTAGTCTTTGTCTCCTCTTCTAGGGAAAGAGTCTCCCATTGCGCTTTCATAAAGTCCTGAACTTCCAGTCAGGATAAGGCCGTCTACCATTTCTGGGTGTTCTTTTGAAAATATCAAACCAATATGTCCTCCCATGGAATTCCCTATTAATACAGCTTTTTTAAGCCCTAGATGATTCATGAATTTGTATAGATAATCACTTAAAGATTTCACAGAAACCTTAAGTAAACTTCCTTCAAATAACTTTAAGTCTAAACCATAAACTTTATATTCTGCTGAAATAAAATCAACCATTTCTCCAAAATTCTCAATCCCCCCCATTAAACCATGTAAAAGAATGATAGGCTGTTCTCCCTTCCCCTCCTCAATCCATTTAAATTTTCCTTCTTCCTTAATCATATGAGTTCTGATTTTAATCTACAAAGAAACAAAAATATTTGTTAATAGCAACGAGTAGATGATATGGCTAGTAAATGGATGTGGGTGGGTAAAGTTGTTAACAAAGTGGTAGAAAGTGGTAGAAAGTGGGATTTATACCTATATTAGCACCCAGATTCAAAGAAACTAAAAGTGATAAATGTAATAGGGACATACGAATGTAAAGCAGACGCCAAGGGGCGCGTGATGTTTCCTGCGGCCCTTAAAAAACAATTGAAAAATGTGATGGGTGATGGCTTTGTTATTAAAAGATCAGTTTTTAATAAATGTTTAGAAATTCATCCGATTTCAGAATGGAATAAGGTAGTGGGACAGGTGAATAAATTGAACCGTTTTGTTAAAAAGAATAATGATTTTATAAGATCCTACATGTCTGGATTAAAGGTGGTGGATGTTGATGGTGCCGGCAGGTTTTTAATTCCTAAGGATTTATTTTTTTTTGCTGATTTACAAAAAGAGATAGTGCTTTCTTCCTCAGTAAATATGATTGAAATTTGGGATAAAGATAAGTATGAGAATTCAGTGGCCGAAACACTGGTAGATTTTGGCAATCTGGCTGAAGATGTAATGGGAAATCAACCTCAAGATGAATCGGATGGAATATCATAATCCGGTATTATTAAATGAATGTATTGAAGGGCTAAATATTAAGCCCACAGGAATTTATGTTGATGTTACTTTTGGTGGCGGTGGACACTCCAAATTAATTCTGAAAAATTTGAAAGAAGGTAAATTGTTTGCTTTTGATCAAGATGCAAATGCGCATAAAAACGCATTACAGGAAGATGGTTTTAAATTGATTAATGCAAATTTTAGGCATCTGAAAAACTTTTTAAGAATGGAAGGTGTGTGTAAAATTGATGGTTTGTTGGCTGATTTAGGAGTTTCTTCTCATCAGTTTGATATGGCTGAAAGGGGTTTCTCTACTCGTTTTGATGGAGAGTTAGATATGAGAATGAACACCAATTCTTCCTTGTCGGCAAAAGAAGTGGTAAATGAATATACTCAAGAGGATTTGGCTAATGTGTTATATAAGTATGGTGAACTCAGAAATTCAAGAGCTATTGCAAGAGAAATTGTTGAGGCTAGCGAGCAAGAAGCTATTATTACTACCAATCAGCTAATTGATATAGTAGCCCGTATGGTTCCAGAAAAAAAGAGAAACCAATTTTTAGCTCGTATTTTTCAAGCTATCCGAATTGAGGTAAATGATGAGATGAAGGCTTTGGAAGAAATGCTTTTAGATGCTGTTGATATGTTGAATGAAGGGGGGAGGTTGGTCGTATTATCTTATCATTCTTTGGAGGATAGAATGGTTAAAAACTTGATGAAAAACGGAAAACTTGAAGGAGAGTTGGAAAAAGATTTTTTTGGAAATCCGATTAAGGATTTAACAGAAATTACACGAAAAGTTATAGTAGCAAGTAAGCAGCAAATAAAAGAAAACACTAGAGCCAGAAGTGCTAAATTACGCATAGCTGAAAAAAAGTAAATGAATAAGATAAAAGAAAATACTAGCTCTATGCTTTCTGTTTTGAGAGGAGAGTTTATTGTGGATCAAAATAATCAGAAGTATATTCCTTTTTTGCTTTTTATTGCATTCCTTATTTTGTTAAATATAAGAATTTCTTTTCGTGCGGAACGCTTATTGAAAGAATCAATTTCTTTGGAGCAAGAAGTGGCAGATTTGCGTTTTATGTACATTACTACCAAGTCAGATTTAATGAGCGTGTACCGAAGATCAGTAATAGAAGAAATTGTTGCCGATAAGGACCTGAAGACTTCATTAACTCCTCCAATCATTATTAAAAAAAACAATGACTAAAAAGACAAAAGATATCAATTTTAGAATTATTGGACTTTACCTATTTGTAGTGCTTATTGCTGTAGGGGTGGTTGTGAAAATTGTAAAGGTACAGCAATTTAGCACTGCTATTAATACTAGTAGTCAACCAAGATATTTCACAGTTGAAGCCCCTAGAGGAAACATAATTGCTGATGATGGTTCTTTGTTAGCAATTTCAATGCCACTATATAATGTGTTTTTAGACATGAGCGTGATTGATAATGTGCTATTTGAAAAGCATGTTGTTGAAATTTCTGATGGGCTTTCAAACTTATTTGAGGATAAAAATGCAGGCGAGTACGAGCAGTTTTTAAGGGTTTCAAAAAAAGAAAAAAAGAATAAATATATTTTGTTGCAAAATAAGGTAACTCACAATAAGCTAAATGCTTTAAAGAAAATACCAATTTTAAAATTAGGACAAAACAAGGGGGGGCTTATTGCTGAGCAAAGACCAAATAGGGAAAAACCATTTGGATTATTAGCTCAAAGAACAGTTGGTGTATTAAGAGGTGTTAATCCTGTGGGTATTGAAAGAGCATTTAATCAAACACTTTCAGGAGTTGATGGTAAGCATTTAAAACGAAAAATTGCAAAAGATATTTGGGTGCCACAGAATGATGAAGGAAATAAATTGCCAAGAGCTGGAAATGATGTAATAACCACTATCAATACGGATATGCAAGATGTTGCTGAAATGACATTAGAGAATACTTTGCTTAAGCATGATGCGGATTGGGGTTGCGTGGTGTTGATGGAGGTGAAAACAGGTCAGGTGAAAGCAATTGCAAACCTAAAAAAACAGCAGGATGGAAGTGTGAGAGAAAATTTTAATTACGCTATGGCAGAACATGTTTCTCCAGGGTCTACTTTCAAATTAGCATCAGTCATTGCTGGGCTTGAAGACGGATTTTTTAAGACAGAAGATTCTGTACGAACGTACGGAGGAGAATTCACTTTTTATGATAGAGTGATGAAGGATTCCCAATTAGGTTTGTATGATAAGATCACCATTAAAGAAGCATTTATAAAATCTTCTAATGTTGGTATTTCTCGAATTATTTTTGATCATTATAAAAGTAATCCTACTGCATTTACTGATAGGATTTATAAAATGGAATTAAGTATTCCTTTGGAATTAGAGTTACCTTTCCCTAATAATTTAAAATCACCAACTCCTAATAAAGGCAGTTGGTCTGGGGTAACATTACCCTGGATGTCAATAGGCTATGAGATGCAACTTACGCCAATTCATATGCTTACTTTTTACAATGCAATTGCAAATCAAGGGAAAATGGTCAAACCAATCTTTACTTCAGCAATTAGTCGTGATGGTAAAGCAATTGAAGAGCGTACTACTGAAGTGATTAATCCTGCAATATGTTCAAAAGCAACTATTGATGCGGTAATGCCTTTGCTTATTGGTGTGGTGGAAGACGGGACGGCAAAAAACATTAAGTCAGGCAATTATCTAATTGCAGGAAAAACAGGAACTACAGTGATTAATTTCAACAATAGAGCAGAAGGAGAAGAAAAAGAATATCAAGCTTCTTTTATTGGCTTTTTCCCTGCTGATAATCCAAAATACTCCTGTATAGTGGTGGTAAACAATCCAAAGAAAAATGGGCATTATGGTGGGTTAATTGCTGCTCCAATTTTTAAAGAATTAGCCGACAAGGTATATGCTTCTGATATGAGTATTCATAAAGCCTTGCAACAAATAGATATTTTGGCAAGTTTACCGAAAGTAAAACAAGGAAGTGTGGCTGAGACAAACAAAGTCTTGAATGAATTTGAGATAAACACTATTTCAACTGATGAGCTTTGGATGGTGTCTAAAACAACAAAAGATAAAGTGTTTTTGGAGGTTAGGAAAGTAGAAAAAGATTTGCAAAATGGAACTATGCCCGATTTAATAGGGATGGGTATTCAAGATGCAATCTATTTATTAGAAACCTATGGATTAATTATTGAAAGTATAGGCTGTGGTGCTGTAGTGCAACAATCAATATCAAAAGGAGAATCATTTAAAAAAGGTGCAATAATTAAACTGGAATTAGCTTAATGAATTTACAGCAATTATTATATAAAATAAATATCACAAAAGTAGTTGGAATTACTAATATTGAACTTGCAGCGGTTGCTTTTGATTCTAGAAAAATTAAAGACTCTTTCTTGTTTGTTGCTATTAAAGGAACGCAATCTGACGGACACAGTTACATCCAGCAAACAATTAAAGCGGGAGCCACTGTTATTGTACTGGAAGATATGCCTGCTGATTTGGATAATAAGATTACTTATGTTCAGGTTGTTGACAGTAATATAGCTTTAGGAATTATAGCGTCTAATTTTTACGATAATCCATCAGAAAAGATAAAGCTTGTTGGAATAACAGGCACTAATGGTAAGACTACTATTGTGAGTTTGCTTAGTCAGCTATTTGGCATATTAAATATCAAGGTAGGAATGTTATCAACTATTCAAAATAAAATTATAGATACCATTATTCCATCCTCTCACACTACTCCTGATTGCCTGCAGATTAATTACTTGTTGAACGAAATGATTAAACAAGGTTGTGAATATTGTTTTATGGAGGCTAGTTCTCATGCCATTGCGCAAGGTAGAATTTCAGGATTGAATTTTTCTTGCGGGGTTTTTACTAATCTTACTCAGGATCACTTGGATTATCACAACACTTTTGCTGAATACAGAGATGTGAAAAAATCTTTTTTTGATGATCTTCCTAAAACTGCATTTGCACTTAGCAATAAGGACGATAAAAACGGCATGAAAATGTTAGAAGGAACAAAAGCAAAAAAACAAACTTATTCCTTAAAATCTGTTTCAGATTATAAATGTCGAGTACTTGAAAATCAGTTTGAGGGAATGTTGTTGAATATAAATAAGGTAGATGTTTGGGTAAAATTAATTGGTGATTTTAATGCTTATAATATGCTTTCGGTTTATGCGGTTGCTAATCTTTTTGGTTTTAAAGATTACCAAGTGCTAACAGCATTGAGCATGCTTACTCCTGCAGAGGGAAGATTCCAATATTTACAGTCAGAAGAGAAAATTACTGCCATAGTGGATTATGCCCATACGGATGATGCGCTTAAGAATGTAATTGCAACTATAAATTCAATTCGCACAAATGCTGAGAAACTAATTACAGTGATGGGTTGTGGTGGTGATAGGGATAAAACAAAACGACCATTAATGGCAGCTGTAGCTTGTAATTTAAGCAATCAAGTAATTTTTACTACTGATAATCCAAGATCAGAAAACCCAGATGCAATTATTGAAGAGATGATGGAAGGACTTAATCCCATGCAGAAGAAGAAAGTATTAATAATTATCGACAGACAACAAGCAATTAAAACGGCTTGCCGTTTAGCAAATACAAACGATATAGTTCTTGTTGCAGGAAAAGGACACGAAAAATATCAAGAAATTAATGGAGAGAAATTTCCATTTGACGATTTAGAAGAACTTAAACAATCATTAAATATAATTATACAGTAATGCTATACTATTTATTCGAACATCTACAAAGTGCATACGATTTTCCTGGAGCAGGATTGTTCCAATACATTTCCTTTCGTGCAGCAATGGCAATTATCACCTCTTTATTAGTGTCTCTAGTTTTTGGGGGTAAGATCATAAATGTGATTAGAAACAAACAAATTGGAGAACAAGTAAGAGAGCTAGGGTTGGCAGGAGAAGAAAGTAAGAAAGGAACTCCAACTATGGGAGGATTAATCATTTTGGCAGCTATCCTTATTCCAACTTTATTATTCACTAAGCTCGATAATATTTATATCATTATCATGATTATTTCCACTTTATGGCTAGGCGTTATTGGTTTTATTGATGATTACATTAAGGTGTATAAAAAAGACAAAAAAGGACTTGCGGGTAGGTTCAAAATTTTAGGTCAAGTGGGTATTGGTTTAATTGTAGGCTTGGTTATGGTATTTCATGCAGATATTGTGGTAAAAGAAGACGTATATCTTTCTTCTGAAACTGAAATTTCTATGAATGAAGCTCAGAAATCATTAAAAACAACAACTCCATTTTTTAAGAATAATGAGCTCAACTATGAAGTATTAACTTCATGGATAGGAGATACGGCAAAGCAATATGCTTGGGTGTTCTTTGTTTTAATAGTTGTTATAATAATTACTGCAGTCTCTAATGGTGCAAATATGACGGATGGTTTGGATGGTTTAGCAACAGGAACTTCAGCAATTATTGGCACAACCCTTGCTCTCTTTGCCTATGTTTCGGGTAATATTATTGCAGCTGATTACTTGAATATAATGTATATCCCGAATACGGGTGAATTGGTGATTTATATGTCTGCTTTTGTTGGGGCTTGTGTTGGTTTTATGTGGTACAATTCTTATCCAGCACAAGTATTTATGGGTGATACAGGAAGTTTGGCTCTAGGTGGAATTATTGCGGTAGTTGCCATCCTAATTCGTAAGGAATTATTAATTCCAGTTTTGTGTGGAATATTTCTTATCGAAAATGTTTCTGTGATGTTACAAGTCGGATATTTTAAATACACAAAAAAGAAATTTGGAAAAGGAAAACGCATCTTTAAGATGGCTCCATTGCATCATCATTACCAGAAATCAGGAATGCATGAAAGCAAAATTGTAACTCGATTTTGGATTGTTGGAATCATGTTGGCAGTAATAACAATTGTTACTTTAAAATTGAGGTAATGGCAAAACGAATAGTCGTTTTAGGAGCAGGAATTAGTGGGATAGGTGCGGCTGTTTTAGCAAAGCAAAAAGGATTTGATGTTTTTGTTTCAGATAAAGGAACAATTACGGATGAAAACAAAGTAGTTCTTTTAAATAATGAGATTGAGTGGGAGGAGCAAAAACATACCCTTGAACACATTTTAAATGCGGATGAGGTGATTAAAAGTCCTGGAATTCCTGATAGAGTGGATTTGATTCAGCAATTAATCACTAAAGAAATTCCAGTGATTTCTGAAGTGGAATTTACTTTTAGATACACCAAAGCAAAAATTGCAGCTATTACAGGAAGTAATGGAAAGACGACTACCACTTTGCTATTAGGACATATGCTGAAAAGTGCAGGTTATGATGTGCTTATTGCAGGTAATGTAGGGGTTGGATTTGCATTATCCATTGCTGAGAGGGATTATGATTATATCGTGTTGGAATTGAGCAGTTTTCAGCTGGACGGTATTAAGCAATTCAGAAGTGATGTGGCAATTCTACTGAATATTACTCCTGATCATTTGGATAGATATGATTACAAACTGGAGAATTATGCAGCATCAAAATTTAGGATTACTAAGAACCAAACAGCACAAGATGCGCTAATTTATAATGCGGATGACGCACTTTTGAATGCACTTAAAACAAAAGCAAAAAGACTTCCAATCTCATTGCAAACACAGCAAAAAGAAGGAGGGTTTTACAATAACAATGAAATAATAATTAATTTAAATAATAACATTATGACTATGCAAGAACTAGCCCTACAAGGCAAGCACAATATTTTCAACTCAATGGCAGCCGCTATGGCAGCCAGAGTATTTGAAGTAAAGGATACAGTTGTCCGCCAAGCAATGATTGATTTCCAGAATATTGAACACAGATTGGAATATGTACTAACAGTGCATGGCATTGATTTTATTAATGATTCCAAAGCCACAAATGTAAATGCGTGTTGGTACGCCCTTGAAATCATGACTAAAAAAGTGGTTTGGATTGTTGGTGGAGTAGATAAGGGAAATGATTATACTGAGTTAGTCAATATGGTAGATGAAAAGGTGAAGGCAATCATTTGCTTAGGAGAAAATAACCAAAATATTATTAATGCCTTTAGAGGAAAGGTTGATATTATTCTTCAAGCATCAAACATGCAAGAAGCGGTAAAACAATCCTATGCATTGGCGGATAAAGAAGATGCGGTCTTGTTATCACCTGCTTGTGCAAGTTTTGATTTGTTTACTAATTATGAAGATAGAGGATTTCAGTTCAAGCAAGAAGTAAGAAAGTTGTAAGTTGAGTTCTTGGATTAAAAATATCAATCTAGAAGGGGATAGAACAATTTGGGGAGTAGTTTTTGTATTGTCATTATTCTCAGTTTTGGTGGTGTACAGCACCGCTGGTTGGCATTGTTTATTCAATCACATCATTAAGCTACTGCTAGGTTTGTTTGCTATGTATGTAGTGCATAAAGTTAAATTTAAATATTTCTCAAAATTAGGGAAGATAAGCTTTTTTTTTAGCTTAGTTTTATTGGTGTTAGTGTTGCTGATAGGGGTGAGTATTAATGGGGCCTCAAGGTGGTTGCAAATTGCTGGTCAACAATTTCAACCCTCTGATGTGGCTAAGCTGGCTATTTTAATTTATATGGCTCGCCAAATTAGCAAGCAAAGAGATTATTTAGATAATTTAAAAGATTTAGCGTGGTATGTGTTAGGACCTTTGCTTTTGGTTTGCGCTTTAATTCTACCCAATAATTTTTCCACAGCAGCATTGGTGTTTATTAATGGTTTGGCGCTGATGTTTGTAGGAAAAATTAGAATTAAATTTATTGCAGGGATTATTGGAGTTGCTTTTGTAGGAGCAATTACTATTTATGCAGCTGCAAAGCACACTTCTTTCGGAACAAAAATTATGCCAAGGTCAGCTACATGGGTGAGTCGTATTGATAGCTTTTTTATTAATGCAAAAGGAAATGAACAAACTAAAGATTATCAGCAAACTCAAGCTTTAGTGGCTATACAAAACGGAGGAGTAATAGGATTGGGCCCTGGCAAAAGTACGCAAAGAAGCATTTTACCTTATTCATCTTCTGATTTTATTTATGCTATTATTATTGAAGAATACGGTCTGCTTGGTGGAATAATGGCGCTATTATTTTATTTAATTTTAATGTTCAGAGCTATTCGAATTTCCTTACGGATAGAAAGCGTCTTTGGTAGTTTGCTTAGCATTGGTTTGATGTTTTCATTGGTTTTTCAAGCTTTGATTAATATGTTAGTTTCAGTAGAAATAATTCCGGTTACAGGGCAGACTTTACCACTTATCAGTCTGGGAGGAACCTCAATTGTATTTTCTTGTATTGCTATTGGGATAGTATTAAGTGTAAGTAGAGATGCAACAGATAGAGCTTATGGAAAAGCTTAAAGTAATTATAAGTGGAGGAGGTACAGGAGGGCATATTTTTCCTGCTATTGCTATTGCTAAGGCAATAGAAAAAAAAGCGGATAATATTGAATTCTTATTTGTTGGAGCTAAGGATAGAATGGAAATGGAAAAAATTCCAGCTGCAGGATATAAGATAGAAGGACTTTGGATTAGCGGCTTACAAAGAAGCTTGAGTAGTCGAAATTTATTATTTCCATTTAAAGTGCTAAATAGTATTATTGGAGCAAAAAAAATAATCAGAAAATTTCAACCTGATTTAGCAATTGGAACGGGTGGTTATGCTAGCGGTCCTTTGCTTTTTGTGGCTTCCAGAAAAGGAATTCCTTCTCTTATTCAAGAACAAAATTCTTATCCTGGAATAACGAATAAATTATTGGCCCGTTATGTGCAAAAAGTGTGTGTTGCCTATGATAATATGGAACGCTTTTTTATAAAAGAAAAATTAATCATTACTGGAAATCCTATCCGTGAAGATATATTAGGATTTGCGAGTAAAGTTGAAAAGGGAAGAAAACAATTTAATATTGATAGTTCAAAGCCCACCGTTTTGGTAGTTGGTGGTAGCTTGGGTGCGCGTACAATTAACAATGCTATTGCTGAAAACATCCATTTGTTTAAAGAAAAAGGCGTGAATTTAATTTGGCAAACAGGAGTGTCCTTTCAGGATAAAGCCCAAGGCTATATCTCTCGAGTAAATACAGATGGAGTGAAAGCGTACACCTTTATAAAAGAAATGGATATGGCCTATGCTGCTGCTGATGTTATTGTATCGCGTGCAGGCGCCATTGCTATTTCAGAATTGTGTTGTGTAGGTAAGCCAATCATATTAATCCCTTCTCCTAATGTTTCCGAGAATCATCAGTATAAAAATGCACAATCTTTAGTTAATAAGAATGCAGCCTTGCTTGTTGAGGATAGCTTAGCGAGCCGTAAACTTGTAAATACTCTGATGGAATTAGTGGAAGATAAAAGTTTGCAAGGAGTGTTAAGTAGTAATATTAAAAAATTAGCCGTAAAAGATGCAGCTGATAGGATAGCAGAAATTGCATTGGATTTAATAAAATGAACCTAGATTTATACAAACATATTTACCTAATTGGAATTGGCGGGATAGGCATGAGTGCTTTGGCGCGCTATTTCAATGCGAAAGGAAAAAATGTCTGTGGCTACGATAAAGTACAGTCTACCTTGTGTAAGCAGCTAGAAAATGAAGGAATCAAAATTCATTATAATGATGAAGCAGAAAATATTCCACAAGTAATCCGAAATGCAACTTACAATGAGATATTAGTGATTTATACTCCTGCAATTGCTAAACAAAATGCAGAGTTTAATTTTTTTAGTGATAAAGGATTTAAATTACACAAAAGAGCTGAGGTATTGGGGATGATTAGCAAGCAATCGTATACAATTGCGGTGGCAGGTACGCATGGAAAAACAACTACTTCTGCAATTTTAGCGCATATTTTACAAAATGCAGGAAAACAAACTACTGCCTTTTTGGGAGGCATAAGTAAAAACTACAATACGAATTTGTTATTGGCCGAAAAAGGAGACATCTTAATTGTTGAAGCGGATGAGTACGATCGTTCATTTTTGCAATTGCAACCTGATATAGCTATTATTACTTCAGTGAATGTCGATCATTTGGATATTTATAAAAACAAAGAAGATTTACATGCTGCCTTCAAGCAGTTTGCAAGTCAAATAAAACAGAAAGGAGTATTGCTAGTTGAAGAGTCAATAGCAATTGATTTCCCTATTCCTGAGGAGGGAGTAAAACTTTCTTATTCGGCATCAACTAAAGCGGATTATTATGCTGAAAATATAAAAGTAAAAGCGGGTAAAATGATTTTTGATATGACGGCTTTGAATATCATACCAGGGATGACTTGTGAAAAAAAGCAAGAAGATTTAGAATTAATTTTGCCTGGGGTTCACAATGTGAGTAATGCAGTTGCAGCAGCAGCAGCAGCTTGTTATTTAGGCTTATCTTTTGAAGATATTACACAAGGGTTATCAACTTTTGAAGGTATTAAAAGAAGATTTGATGTACATATTAATAAAAAAAATTTAGCGTATGTTGATGATTACGCACATCATCCTAAAGAAGTAAGTTCAACAATAATTGCTGCAAAGCAGTTATTTCCTGATCGAGAAATTACAGTAATATTTCAGCCCCATTTATTTTCTCGTACTCAGGATTTTGCACATGATTTTGCGGAGTCTTTATCCTTGGCCAACCAACTTATTTTGTTAGAAATTTATCCAGCAAGAGAATTCCCAATCGAAGGAGTGAATGCTAAAATGCTGTTAGATTTATGTACAAATCCTAAAAAAGAAACTTGTAGTAAGGAGGAATTGTTAAGCGTATTGGAACAAGAGGAATTAGATGTACTCCTCACTTTAGGAGCCGGGGATATTGAGACTTTGGTTGAACCAATTAAACATCTACTTAACTAATGAAAAAGTTATTAAAAATTATAAAATGGGGGATACTGATAGCTTTAACAGTAATTGTTTTAGCATTTACTGAAAAAAAACAAGGAGAGCAATTAGTACAATTGAATCAGATAAACATTGAAATATCAGAAGATCAATTTCTAACCAAAAACATTGTATTGCAATATATTGAAAAACACAACTTTGCATATGATGGTGTTGTGCTTTCTCAATTTTATTTGAATGATTTGGAAGAGATTTTATTAAAGCATTCTGCCGTGAGAAAAGCAGAAGTGTATAGTAATCAGCAAGGAGTAATAAACATTAAGTTACAGCAAAGAAAGGCAATAGTGCGTATTAAAACTGCTTATGTTGATTATTATTTGGATGAAGATGGATTGGAAATGCCTTTGTCAAAAGCATATACACCAAGAGTAATAGTAGTGAGTGGTGATGCAAATCAGCAACATCATGCCAGTATTTATGCGTTTATTCGGAAAATTAATGAGAGTGAATTTTGGAAATCACAAATTATGCAACTTCATTTTTCAGGGGATGAGGTGGTATTAATCCCAAGAGTTGGAGATCAAAAAATACACTTTGGAATGCTTGTTAATTCTACTGAAAAATTAGATAATCTATATCAGTTTTATAAACAAGCTATGCCTGTAAAAGGATGGCAAACGTATAGTGATATTAATTTAAAATATAAGAATCAAATTGTTTGTACAAAAAAATAAGAAATGGAAGAAAGCGAACAAGTGCTGAATACAGGAGACTACATGATAGGACTTGATATTGGAACTACCAAAATATCAGTAATGATTGGTAGAAAGAATCAGTATGGAAAGCTAGAGATATTAGGTACTGGCAGAGCAGTTTCTCATGGTGTTGCCAGGGGGATAGTAGCAAATATTGACAAAACGGTAGCATCTATAAAAGAGGCTGTTGATGAAGCAAAACAAAACTCTGGAATTGAAATTGATGAAGTATTTGTTGGTATTGCCGGACAACATATTAAAAGTTTACAACACAGAGGTGAAATTGTAAGGGATAACATTGATATGGAGATTAATAAGATAGATATTGAAAAATTAAAATCCAATATGTTTAAGTTGATTACCATTCCAGGAGAAGAGATAATTCATGTAATTCCTCAAGAATACACTGTGGATGGGGAGGATGGAATACAAGACCCTAAAGGTATGTCTGGGGTGAAATTGGAAGCTAATTTTCATGTAATTACAGCTCAAGTTGGAGCAGTGAGTAACATTATGAGGTGTGTGGAAAAAGCAGGATTAACTCCTAAAGATTTAGTGTTAGAATCATTTGCATCAGCAGCTTCAACCTTGGATGATGATGAATTTAGAGAGGGTGTTGCTTTGGTAGATATTGGAGGAGGAACTACTGATGTTGCTATTTTTTTAGATAACATAATTCGGCATACTTCCGTGATTCCTTTCGGTGGAAATGTGATTACTCAAGACATCAAAACAGGTTTATCTATTTTGGAAAAACAAGCAGAGTTATTGAAGATTAAATTCGGTTCTGCAATGTATACTGAAGACCAAGAGAATGTAATGATTTCTATTCCAGGGTTAAGGGGTAGAGAACCGAAAGAGATAGCTGTAAAAAACCTGTCAGAAATTATAGGGGCTAGATACAAGGAGATTATTGATTTGGTATATCATCAAATAAAAGTTTCAGGATATGAAAATAAATTGATGACAGGGATAGTGCTCACTGGTGGTGGAGCACAAATAAGAAACCTAAAACAACTTACTGCTTTTATAACAGGGAAGGAAACAAGAATAGGTTATCCTAATGAACATTTGGGGAGCGAATCAAAGGATGCGATTGTAAGCCCAATGTATGCTACCGGTGTTGGCTTAGTGCTTAAAGGGTTTGAATACGCAGAATACACAAATACTTCACCTAAAGCAAACTCAATTGTAAAAGGAGAGGAAGAAGTAATAGAAAACGAACCAGAAACAGATAGAGGGGGAATACTAGAAAAAATAAAAGAATGGTTTACTGAAGAAAATATAGACTAATACATTAAATAATAAATTCAAAAAAAGAAAATTATGAGCGAAATTGACTTAGGAATGGATTTCCAAATGCCAAAAAACCAATCTTCACAGATAAAAGTAATGGGTATTGGTGGTGGTGGTAGTAATGCTGTAAACTACATGTTTGAAAATGGGATTAATGGAGTAGATTTTGTAATCTCTAATACAGATTTACAAGCCCTTGAAGCAAGCCCGGTCCCAATTAAAATTCAGTTAGGCGCTAACCTAACAGAAGGTTTGGGTGCCGGCTCTAATCCTGAAGTGGGTAGAAAAGCTGCTGAGGAAAGTGCCGACAGAATTACTGAATTGTTGGATGCAAATACTAAGATGTTGTTTTTAACAGCTGGTATGGGTGGCGGTACGGGTACCGGTGCAGCTCCTGTAATTGCCGAAATTGCTCGTGAAAAAGGAATTTTGACAGTGGCTGTTGTAACTATTCCGTTTATAACTGAGGGCGGTTACCGTAAGCAGTATGCTGATGAGGGTATTGCTGAACTTAAAAAATATGTTGATACGTTATTAGTGATTAATAACGAAAAACTAATTGAGGTATACGGTGATTTAACTTTTACCGAAGCGTTTGGGAAAGCAAATGAAGTATTAAATACAGCCACAAAAGGAATTGCTGAGGTGATTTCACAACATTTATTAGTTAATATTGACTTAAATGATGCGCGTAAGGTATTGGAAAATAGCGGTACTGCTGTGATGGGACAAGCAAAAGCAGAAGGTGAAAATAGAGCAATTGAGGCAGTTTCTCAGGCTTTAGATTCACCATTACTTAATGATAATGATATAACTGGTGCTCAGCAAGTGTTGTTAAAAATTGTTACTGGTGATGGTGATGGAGAAATCAGAATGTCAGAATTAGCTAAGATTAAGAACAAGATACAAGAAGCCGCAGGACGCAATGTTAATATTATTGAAGGTATTGGTATTGATCCTGAGTTAGGAGCAGCTGTAAGTGTTACGGTAATTGCTGTAGGTTTAGATGATAAAGAATTATTGGAAGATTGCCAAACAGAAGATATAAATGATGATGCTGAAGCAAGTCTTGATTCCGAATCTTTAGTCTCTTCTAATGAAACTAATGATCCTCAGCATACTTTAAATTTGGAAGATGAACAATATACTGACCCAACTGATAAATTGATGAGTTGTGGTACACCAGAAGTTGCGGATACAATTCCTCAACCTGAAGGAGAAAAAAAGATAGTATTTGAATTGAATATTGAAGAAGAAGAATCAGCTGAACAAGTTATTACAGAATTGCTTGATGAAGAACAGCCAAAAGCAGCACTAAAAACGGGTGCTCTGGAATTGGATGATGAGCATGAAATAACGCAAGAGCAGGAAACTTTGCAAACTATGGAAAGTTCAGTAATCAGTACAGATACAATGAAGGTGGAAGCGCGTGAGCGTGAAAATAGATTAAGAGCAATCTCTCAGCAGTTGCGCACTCCATCTGGACTTACCAATTTAGAAGATGTCCCCGCTTATAAGCGCAATAATAGTGAATTGGAAGAAACCATTCATTCAGCAGAAAATGAAGTTTCAACTTATACTTTGAGTGATGGAAAAAATAATACAACCGAGCTTAAGCAGAATAATTCATTTTTGCATGATAATGTTGATTAGTATTAGTTAATTGATTGTGTTAGTTTTGTAAAAAATCCCTACTGTATCGGTAGGGATTTTTAATTTACTATGCTTAGCATAATACTTTATTTTCTATGTTTTAGTTTTGTGTCATTATTAAACATGAAGTAAACAGAAATATGAAAAAACTACTCTTACTTTTAATAACGCTAACTACACTTGCAAATGTAAGTTATGCCTCTTTTCCTGTAACAGAAAATGTACAAACAGAAATTATAAATGATAATGTTGAATTACCAAATTACAACAAAAGGCAATCTACACTTGGTGTTCTCTCTTTTTGTTTAGCTTTGGCTTCCTTAGGCTTTTATATTTCATCATTTCTGTATAACAATTTTGGTATGATGACTTTTGCTTGGATGCTTGGTATGTTTGCTCTTGTATTCGGAGTTGTTGCTTTATATAAAAAAGGATCTAAGAGTCTTTCTATTATTGGATCTGTTTTAGGCTTAATAGAATCTGTTCTCTTATTAGTGGCACTGTTTGTATTTGGTGGTATTTATTATGGAAATTAAATTAAAATAATATGAAAAAACTATTACTACTTTTTATTATTTTAACAACACTTATAAATGTGGGCTATGCTTCTTTTCCAATTGATAATAGTGCTGTAAGTGCTAATACTGATCCAACTACTGATTCTTGGATTCCAATTGTTATAGTGTTTTGGTTATTAGTTATAATCATACCTATAATTCTTATAAGATTTGTAAAAAGAAGTTTAAAAAGAAATAAAGACAACTAATCCTTTAATAGAATGAAAAAACTACTATTACTTTTAATCACGCTAACTACATTTACTAATGTTAGTTACGCTTCTTTTCCTATAACAGAAAATGTACAAACTGAAGTTGTTGAAAGTGCTGCAATCATCAATTCGCCTGAGTCTATAGCATATATGATATTAGGATTCTTTGTTGGGTTTTTTAGTTTTGTGTTATTTTTTTTGCCTCTTTTATTATTATATGTTCCTAATCAAAGTTTCCGAAAAGGAATTATAGCTGGGCTAATAGTGATTGCCCCTTTTATTCTGCTAGGTGCTCTTTTCTATTTTAGTGGTTGGCAAATAGTAATAATGTAAATTTAAAAATAAATATTATGAAAAAACTAATTCTACTTTTAATTACGCTTACTACATTAACTAATGTAAGTTACGCTTCTTTTCCTGTATCTGATACTTTAAAGGTCAAGCAAGATTCTGTGCAAACTGAAACTGTAGAACAATATCATACTAGAATGCAAAAGATGGGTTTTGATATTAATGATTGTAGATGTGACGATTGCAAAAAGTTTAAAGGCATTAATAATATTCAGAAAAACGGAAAAACCGTACAAAAGAAAAAAACTAATTATAAATCTTTATTCGCAACACTGGGTATATGGCTTTTGGTTGCTGCTGTTGTTTTTGCTATTTGGCTTATATGGTGGATTGCAAGAGGCTTAGAGAATTTTGGAAATGGACCTTCAGTAATGAATTAAAAATTATGAAAAAACTACTTTTACTTTTAATTGCGTTAACTACATTAACTAATGTAAGTTATGCTTCTTTTCCTGTTTCAGATACTTTAAAGGTGAAGCAAGATAAAGTACAAACTGAAACTGGAGAACAATATCACCTCAGAATGCAAGAAATGGGTTTTGATATTGATGATTGCAGATGTGAGAAATGTATTTCTAAAAATGTTAATTTTGTGAAAGTTAATAATGAAATTCCTTTCAAAACATCTATTTTTTCATTTGAAGTTGGGCTTGGCACAGTTCATGCGCCTAATTTATTAAACCTAAATTACGAATATCATTTTGATAAAAATTTCAGTTGGCATTTTTCAGTAGGATTACCATCATTTACTACTGGTTTTACAATATCAAACAAAAGGAATAGTCAATACTCTTTTATAATTGGTAATATTCTTGGAGAGGAATATTGCTTAAGGTATGCCTGGGTAAAACAAAAGGGAATTTCTAAAAAACTAT
>LWDU01033410.1_pt1 | contig 30978 bp, 20 predicted proteins | sample 727161 | NCBI WGS metagenome assembly LWDU01 (sample SAMN04566230, study PRJNA314399) | hydrothermal vent metagenome | isolation source: deep sea hydrothermal plume seawater | place: Mexico: Gulf of California, Guaymas Basin | collected 2004-07-11
AACAAAGATCATGTCTCACGACCCCAGTTTCATTACGATTGGCACTGGCAATGGGATTACGGGAATGGTGACCTTGGTAACCAAGGTATCCACCAGATGGACATTGCGCGGTGGGGCTTAGGTGTTGATCGCTTTGCTGTCTCTACGCTGAGCTACGGTGGTCGCTTTAGTTATGTTGATGCCGGTGACACTGCTAACACGCAAGTCGTCTCTCATGGTTACGGCAAGAAGTCTTTGATTTTCGAAGTGCGTGGACTGGAAACATCAGCCTACAAAGGTGCTAAAATTGGCGTTATCTTTGAAGGTACCGAAGGTTACGCCGTTTGTCCTTCGTACAATTCGGGTTCCGCTTTCGATAAAGATGGGAATCTGCTTAAGACGTTCTCCGGAAATGGAAATCACTTTGATAATTTTATCCAAGCAGTACGAGCCCGAGATCATAAAGTGCTCAATGCGGATATCGAAGAAGGCCACCTGTCCAGTGCACTATGTCATCTGGGTAACATTTCTCTTCGTACCGGTGGGCCTTTGAATATTGAAAAAGCCGAGAAGAGCCTCAAGGCGCATCGTTCGCAAGATGATGTGCAGGATACGTTTAATCGGACCTTGGCTCATGCTAAATCCAATAACTCCGATTTCGAAACGACTCCCTTTCAATTCGGGTCGTTGTTGGAAATCAATCCTGAAGATGAGTCGATTGTTGGTAATGAAACTGCTAGCTATCAACTCTCAAGAGAATATCGTGAGCCGTTTGCAGTACCTGCTGCAGGACAGGTCTAGAGTATGGCTTGTGAAAACAATTGGCAAACTTGACTATTGCCTAAGCGTTTCAAACGCCGATTATTCGCACAGCGGGTAGTCGGCGTTTTTGTTGTCTGTCACGTTGTGCCTAAAACATTACTTCATCGAAAAAAGAGATTGCCTTGCCGCTTGAATTGTTGGGGGACATAAAAATATTGTATGAAGAAGGCCCGTGTATGTTGGTGTACAAGCCAGGGGGTTTATTGACCCAAGCGCCACCGCACATCGAGAGCTTAGAGTTGAAAATGAAGCGGTTTATACGAGAGCGGGACAATAAATCAGGCAAAGTTTATTTGGGTGTGCCTCATCGCTTGGATCGTCCTGTCTCAGGGGTAATGGTTTTGGCTCTGCATCAACGCGCAGCCAAACGCATTTCGGACCAATTCCAACGTCGGGACGTTAAGAAGACGTATTGGGCCTGCGTTCAGGGAGTGGAGTTACCGGAACAGGGCACGTGGGTCGACTTTATGCGCAAGGTACCAGGTGAAGCTCGCAGCGAAATATGTGACGAGGTGGCTGACGGCGCAAAACGGGCAGTGCTGCATTACCGAGTGTTACAACAGCGAGCGGATAAAAGTTGGCTTGAAATCGAGCTCAAAACGGGACGTACCCATCAAATACGACTACAGTGTGGCTCTCGTGAAGTACCGATTGTCGGTGACTTGTTGTATGGCTCAGATCAAGAATTTGGCGAATATCACGAAGATGAAAGGCGAAGATGCATTGCTTTACATGCTCGCCATTTGCATTTGCGGCATCCAATGGTAGATAAGTTCATAGAACAGACAGCGGAATTACCCTTGAGTTGGGAGGCGGCTCGGATTTCTTTGGTGGAGTGAATGATTTTGGCCAAAAAATAGGTTGTTTCGTCGGCCCTAGCAACGGTTTTCATTACAGTACATTCACAATATAATACTCGCAGCAATTGACGGTAATAGATTGTGTGTTTAAATGATTATTTCGGACAAAAACAATGGCGCAGAGTTTAAAAATAGGTGCAGTTTCATATCTGAACACGAAACCACTTGTATATGGTTTACAGCAGCGGCTACCTGAAGCAGAGATCACATTTGACTTGCCAGGTCGGCTAGCGGACGATTTGGCGCGCGGTGAACTCGATATTGCGTTGATTCCAACCGTCGAAACATTTGATTCCCCAGGATATCAAATTTTGTCGGATGCTTGCATCGCCTGTCGCGGACCGGTCCATAGTGTTTCGCTTGTGAGTCGTTGTGCTTCTGGTGAAATTCGTACTCTAGCGCTTGATGAAGGCTCGCGTACTAGTGTGGCATTGGTGCAAGTTCTGCTTAAAAAACGACTTGGCATTAGACCTGAGTTACAGGGCTTTCCTATTGGGCAGTCATTACAAAAAGTCGAAGCAGATGCCGTCTTGATTATCGGTGACCGCGCTATGCACGTACCAACGGATGAGTACGAAGAAATTTGGGATCTTGGTGAACATTGGGTCGATTGGACTGGATTACCATTTGTGTTTGCGATGTGGACAGCACGTGCTGGGATTGAACAGGATCTGTCAGAGGTTGAACGGGCGCTTTCCGCATCCCGTGATGATGGTCTTGCTAATTTAGAAAACATTGCTGCCGCGCATGCTGATGACCTTGGACTGTCGGTCGAACAATGCCTGACATATCTGAGAGACCATTTGCATTTTTACTTAGGCGATGCAGAACGACAGTCAATGGAGTTGTTTCGTGGCTATGTCGGTGAACTGTTTCCCGCCGCCAACCCGATCAAGTCGATATAGAGAACTATTATGAGTGACATTCAGCCGATTTTAGACAAGGCCGTTGCGGGACAACGTATTTCATTGCAAGAGGGCATCTCGCTAATGCGCTCGCATGACCTCGATGCGATTGGACGAGCTGCCAACAGCGTGACGCTGCGCATGCACCCTGAATCCTACCGAACCTATAACATTGATCGAAATATCAACTACTCGAATATTTGCACGGCGGTCTGCGATTTTTGTGCGTTTTATCGCAGTCCCGGTAGCGCTGAAGGCTGGGTGCTCGAGCGGGAAGAGTTGTTAGCTAAAGTCGAAGAAACGGTTCAACTTGGCGGTGACCAAATTCTGCTTCAAGGCGGATTGCATCATGAATATACACTTGATTGGTATGAACAACTGTTGAGAGATATTCACCAGCGTTGTCCCAGTATCAACGTTCATGGCTTCAGCCCCCCTGAATTACATCACTTTGCTAAACTTAATAATCTGTCTCTTAATGAAGTGTTGACTAGACTGCGGACTGCTGGATTGGGGAGCATTCCAGGTGGTGGCGCCGAGATTTTGGTAGATCGCGTGCGAGATGAAATGACGCGCGGTAAAGTTAACTCAGATGATTGGCTTGATGTGATGCGGCAATGGCACAAGATGGATGGCGTTAGCACAGCGACGATGATGTACGGACATGTCGAGACACTTGAGGAACGTGTCGAGCACATGGAACGAGTAAGGCAACTGCAGGATGAAACCAATGGGTTCACAGCCTTTATATCTTGGACGTTTCAGCCAGATAACACGCCCTTAGATCATATTTCTCCCGTGGGAGCTTTTGCCTATCTAAAGGTCCAAGCGATCTCGCGATTGTTCTTGGACAATATTCCGAATATCCAATCGAGTTGGGTTACCCAGGGTTTGAAAATAGGCCAATTAGCAATGCACTATGGTGCTAATGATATGGGAAGCTTGATGATCGAGGAAAACGTCGTGTCTGAGGCGGGCACCGTTCATTACCTAACGTTAGATCAGATTCGTGAAGCGATCGCAGAACTTGGTTTTGAGCCGCGGCAACGTAACGTGCGGTATGAACTGTTTGACGATGAACATGAACAAATGGCGGTTGCGGCCAATCGAGCTTGGGTGGACAAGCGACAGCAATCCGAACAAGCTGTTTACCAGCTAAACTAAAACGCAAACGTAGAGAGTATTTCCGTTGCTCCGCCCTGTGTTCGAGCTTCAAAACGGATTTGTGAAACCAAAGGTGTTAACTGTGATTGTCGTTGAAAAACTAGAAAAAAAATATCCGGATCTACAGCGGGGCGCAGTATGTGCTGTCCGGGGGATCAGTTTTGTGGCCTCTCCCGGGCAGGTGTTTGGATTGCTGGGCCCCAATGGAGCAGGCAAAACGACGGTGTTACGGATGCTATCTACGATGCTTAAGCCAACGGGGGGGAAAGCGACAGTCGCGGGCTTTGATGTGGAAACTCAAGCCGAAGAGGTTCGCCGTCACATTGGTTTTGTGTCAGCCAACACTGCTAATTACGATCGCATGTCCGCTTTTGAAATGGTGGAGTTCTTTGGCCAGTTACATGGCCTATCGAAAGACGAATTAGCCGAGCGTAGTGAAGTTGTGTTCGAACAATTACAAATGAATGATTTTCGCGATACGACTTGCGGGAAAATGTCGACCGGCATGAAACAAAAAGTCTCGATTGCTAGGGCTATCATTCATGATCCTCCGGTATTGATTTTTGACGAAGCAACCGTTGGACTCGATGTGTTGGTAGGTCGTTCTCTGCAAAACACTGTCCTGCAGTTTAGAGATCAAGGTAAATGTATTATCTATTCGACGCATCATATGAATGAAGCGGAAAGAGTTTGCAATCATGTGGCGATTATGTACCAAGGGGACATCTTGGCTGAGGGGGGCCAGCGTGAGTTGTGTGAGCAACACGGTCAGCATAGCCTCGAAGAACTTTTTTTTGCTTTGATTGATCAACGTGACGGCCAAGAAAATAGCACGGGGTTAGTTGCTGAAGACGTATTAGCTACGGAGCAGCAACCATGAATTGGACGAACGTAAAACGAATATTCAATCGCGAAATACGTGATCAATTGCGTGACCGTCGTACACTATTTACGACGTTGATTTTGCCGCTGATGATGTACCCCATCTTAGGCCTGCTAATGCTGCAGGTCGCCCAGTTTGTAAGCGAGACGTCAAGTAAAGTGCAGGTTATTGGCAGGGATTCGATAGCCGAACTGCCAGAGTTGTTCGTTGATGGAAAATTTACTAGCACGCATGCTTCGGCAGAGGCCAAACTACTAGATTTAGAATTTTCTCACGGTAACGAACATTCCACAGCGGAACTGGTTTATGAGCATGCAAAAGACTTAGTGGATGCCGATGAGTTCGACGCAGTCATTGTATTTCCCACAGATATGCAGGCCTATATCTTAGCGTTGCGGCAGGAAGTGATGACGGCAAGAGGAAATGATGCAGCGGCGGTTGAGGATGTGGAACAAGTTGGCGGCGGACGCAAGTCGGATGACGCTGTCTTGTTACAGGGGCCACGAATTGTATTCAATTCAGTGGATGATAAATCAAAAATTGCTTACAAACGGATTACTAATGTGCTTGAAAGTTGGCAATCAAGTATCAAACAAACACTTTTTCAAGCGGGTAATATTCCGCTGAAGATCGCCGACCCGATTACAATTGTCGACCGTGATACCGCTCCGGTCGAAAGCCGTAACGCAGCAATTTGGGCAAGTATTATTCCCATGATGTTATTGATGTGGACTTTGTCCGGGGCATTCTATCCCGCTGTAGATCTCTGCGCCGGTGAAAAGGAACGTGGAACGTTGGAAACGCTACTGTGTGGTCCGGCAAAGCGTCTCGAAATTGTGGCGGGCAAACTCCTGACTATTATGACTTTCAGCTTCTTTACATCGATCGCCTTTACCGGTGTCTTTCTGATTGGCAGAATGATGCCTGAAGGTAGCCCGCTGCAAGAACGATTAGGCACCGTTCCTGGTTGGAGTATTCTTTGGAGCTTAGTAGTACTCGTACCGCTAGTTGCGATGTTCAGTGCATTGGCTCTCTCAGCCGCTACGTTTGCTCGCAGTAGCAAAGAAGGGCAGTATTACATGATGCCGCTTTTGATTTTGTGTATGCCGTTGATGATGATAAGCATGATTCCCAGTGTCGAATTAGATTTGGGCACCAGCTTAATCCCCGTCGCAGGAGCGGCTTTACTATTGCGGAATTTGATTGAATCTCAATTTAGTGTGGCTATTAGATTTGCATTGCCTGTGGTGGCTAGCAGTCTGTTCTGTTGTTACTTAGCGCTCCGCTGGGCAACGGCACAATTTAATAGTGAAAGTGTGTTGTTTCGGGAAAGTGAAAAATGGGATGTTAAACTGTGGCTATTGCAGTTACTGAAAACTCCCCGTGCTGTCCCGACTGCAGGCATGGCAATTTGCTTTGCGTTATTTGTGTTGATTTTGCGTTTCTTTGCAAATTTCGTAGCGCCCGATGCGACAAATTGGCAAGGGTTTCTTTTGAACAACAGTGTTGCTTTAATACTGACGGTTGGTGTACCAGCAATATTGGCCGCCGCGTTTCTGACGACTAATTTATGGGAGACGCTCAATATTCGCAGGGTGTCGTTGCCAGTGTTGATAGTTGTATTGTTGCTGCCATTTTCACTACAACCGATTATCAGTTGGTTTGGTGTGGTGATAGCAGAAATTTATCCGATTAGCCCGCGTATGTTGAGCGGCTTGGAAGGCTTGGAAAAATTGTTCGACGCCGCTCCGTGGTGGTGGATGCTATTAGCGATGGCGGCAGTACCAGCAGTGTTTGAAGAATTGGCATTTCGAGGGTTTATGCTTTCGGGACTCAAATCGGAAACCAAAGACTGGACAGCGATTTTTATCACGGCTGCCTTTTTTGGAATCACTCATGGGATTCTGCAGCAATCGTTAAATGCCGGAATGATAGGGGTTTTACTAGGGTATGTGGCAGTGCGTACGAATAGCATTATTCCGACAATGATCATTCACTTTTTGCATAATGGATTGGTTGTTGTTCTTAGTAAATTCTCCACCAGCCAAGAATGGCTACAGACACTACAGGTTGAATATGCCGAGATTGGGCACATTTACAGTCCGCTTGTGACCGTGGTTGCCACGGTAGTTACCTTGGCCTTGCTGTTCGTGCTTCACCGCTTAACGGTAACTAAACCTTCATTAACGGATACCGCATAAATGCCAACCTATCGCGCTCGCTGGGTGTTGCCGATATCTTCGCCGCCCCTGGAAAACGGCTGGGTTCGTTGTAATCAGGGAATGATTGCATCCCTCGGGCGGGGCAGTGTGGCAGAGGAAACAATTGATCTGGGGAATGTCGCGATCATTCCATGTTTGATTAATGCACATACGCATCTTGAATTTAGTAATCTCGAAGCACCTTTAGGCACTGGCGACGGGAGTTTCGCTGACTGGATTCAGGCAGTGTTGGACGATCGCAGTAGTTCAGAGATTGGTGCAGGAACCATTGCATCGGGGTTGGATCAATCTATCGCATCCGGTGTTGGCGTCATTGGCGAAATCTCGACGTTCGATGCGTCTAATAAATTGGCGAGCGAATACCAAGAGAGTGCCGAGGAATTAGTAGTGTATCGTGAATCGATTGGGCTTTCTAAAATTCGTGTGGCCGAATTGTTGGAACAAGCCGAAACGCACATCGATGCGGCTAAGTCAAAAAAATGGCACGCCGGTTTAAGCCCGCATGCACCTTACACCGTTCACGGAGATTTACTTTCAGGTTTGTGTGCTCTGAGTGCTGCACATCGGGTTCCTCTAGCGATGCACTTGGCGGAGACTTTGGAAGAAATTGAACTGTTGGAAATGTCGACAGGCCCGTTGCGGGAATTGTTGCAGCGGTTAGATGTTTGGGACGTTACTGGGATTCAGACGCCTGGTTCAATACAGGCCTACTTAGAGGAATTGAATAAATGCTGGCGGGCCGCGATCATCCATGGGAACTATCTAGCGGCAGATCATCTAATGTTCATTGGGCAACACAGAACTGTGATGTCGGTAGTGTTTTGTCCGCGAACGCATGCCTATTTTGGGCACTCAAAGTATCCGCTTGAACAGGCGCTAGCTGCCAACGTGCGAGTTGCCATCGGAACGGATTCGCGAGCATCCAATCCCGATTTATCGATGATCGACGAACTCGGTTTTGTTGCCGCGGAATTCCCAAACGTTTCAGCAGAACAACTATTGTTTTCAGCAACGTACGCTGGGGCTTATGCAATGGGGTTGGAAAAGATTGTTGGAGCAATCGCGATGGGTGCTAGTTCGCGATTGTTAACGGTGCCCTGTGACGATGCTACGCTGGATAATATTTATCAACAAGTGCTGGAAAATCTAAGTGAGTTTTCCCATTTGCAATGCGAGCAAATGTAAGAATGTGGGTGGAGTGCGGCCTACGCTATATTTTGTCGACCCACTTGTCCGCAATTTAGAGTCGGCAGTTGTTGATCGGCGTTTCGAGGATTGCTGATGCTTGTATTTCTTCCAACTGATCCATCACGGAAGTTACTTCATTACTTTTGACCATCACCCGTACCGCACTCCATTGCTGGTCATCCAACGGAGTGATGGTGGGGGACTTGAATCCCGGCGTGATTTTTAAGGCTGCCTCGAGATTGTCTTGCGGGATATTGTATTCCAATAGTGAATAGCCACGGGCTATGACGACGCCTTCGAGACGACGAATGACCCGCTGTGCCATTTCACTGTGACGCTGTTGTTTGTTCTGAATGAGGACGGTCTCATATTGACCGATTTCGTGGGCGATTTTTAAGCGATTGGCCGCCAGTGTACTTCCGGTTTCGACGAGGTCAACGATGACGTCGGCGATGCCCAAGGCGATCATGATTTCTACGCTACCACTTAACGGAACGAGATGAGCGGTTGCGTTATGCTCTGCCAAAAAGTTCGTGGTTACGTTGGTGAAACTTGTAGCAATGCGTTGGCCATCAAGTTGATTCGGATCGTTGAACTCAAGGTCATCGGGTACGCATATAGCAAGTCGACATTTGCCAACGTTTAATGACAAGCGTGTATCGACATCTACATTCGCTTCGGCAACCAAGTCAGAGCCAGTAATCCCCATGTCGATAGCACCCTCGGCGCACAATACAGGGATGTCATCGGTGCGTAAAAAAATGATATCGATAGGCAGGCCTCGAACCTTAGCAAACAAGGATCGATTCTGACGTCGAAAGCGAATGCCCGCTTCTTTGAGCAGTTCGATTGCGAGGTCCGATAGACGACCTTTGCTAGGTAGTCCAATGCGTATGTTGTGGTCAGGAGTAGTCATGGATTTGTTGTAATTTGAAAGACTTGTTTGTTAGTCGTTGGTGCGTGCTGATTTTTCGTCGAGTCCCGAAACTCCAAAGCGACGTCCTAATTCGGCTTCTATTTCCTGTATGTGTATTGTTTGGTGGCCCAGTAGTACCATTAGGTGGAACAATAGGTCGGCGGCTTCATGGATTAGGTGATCGCGCCCACTTGAGCCGTCTTCCATGGCCGCTTCTACTACTTCTTGGGCTTCCTCGATGATTTTTTCATTAATATGTGGGACACCCCCGGCAAACAATTGCGTTGTGTAGGAGTTTTCGGGGAGCGTTTGGCGGCGATCCTCGATAACATCCATCAACTGATGCAAAATATTGGGCGCGGAGTTCAATTGTGAGTTTCCCTTTACAGGAGTTGGAATTCATACAACGATGATGGCACGATTGCCGATACAGGTTTTATCCTAAACAGAGTAGTCAAAACTGGCAATTGCTGGTTAATGACTAGCGAGCAATGTTAAGTAAATCAACGTACTCGACGGTGAGTTATAGCGATTATGACGGAACAAGACAGACAATCGGACGCTGCGACGCCAGAGTCTTCGGTACTCCCAGTTCCGTCGGAGCCTATCCCAGCGATAAATGCTGCCTGTTGGTTTTTGACAGGACCCACAGCTAGTGGGAAATCCGCGACGGCTATGGCGTTAGCACAAAAAATAAATGCGGAAATTGTTTCGTTAGATTCCATGGCAATCTACCGTGAAATGGATATCGGAACAGCTAAGCCTGCATCTAGTGAGCGTGTGGTCGCGCATCATTTATTGGACATTCGCGATTGCACTGAGGAATTTAGTGTTGCTCAATATCTCGCAGCTGCCCATGTTTGTGTCACTGAAATTATAGGGCGCGGCAAAGTCCCTTTGTTCGTCGGTGGCACGCCGATGTATCTGAAGGTGTTGTTGCGAGGTATGTTTGTCGGACCACCGGCGGATTGGGAATTTCGCGGACAGGTTCAAGAGCAGATTGATTTACATGGAAACGAACTGATTCATCAACAGCTTGAACGTGTAGATCCCTTGTCGGCTCATAAACTACATCCCAATGATATTAGGAGGGTCATTAGAGCCCTCGAAGTGTTTCATCTAACGGGTGTACCGATTAGTCACCAACAGCAACAATTTGAAGACCAAGGTGCTTCAGGCAGGCAAAATGTATTTGTATTGTCTTGGCCACGCCCACGGCTTCATCACCGGATCGAACAGCGTGTTGAGCAGATGTTTGAAAGTGGTTTTGTGGCAGAGGTTGAGGCCTTAGTTGGGAAACACGGTTCGCTCGGACGTACGGCAGCGCAGGCCGTAGGATATCAAGAGGTATTGGCACTGCTAAATAAAGAGTGCTCACTGGATGATGCGATTGAACAAGTGAAAATTCGCACGCGCAGATTTGCCCGGCGTCAGGAGACATGGTTTCGCGGTTTCGAGGAATGTATTTGGATACCGCAGGTAGTGCCTGTGGAAATAGGCGATACGGTTGACCAAATCTTAGAGCAATCCGAGTAGGAATTGCTATTATACGCATCGAAGTTCGGAAAGCATCTGCTAAGGCTTCGCGCCTTTTCCAAAATCACTTCCGCTAGTAAGATGGTATGTTTGGCTGCTAGTGCTATTAATCAACTAGTGGCAAAACATAGCTTGTAGAGCTAAAACGTAAAATTTGAAATATTGAAGTTATAACGAAGGATATTAGACAGTGTTGCGAACCCATACTTGTGGTGAATTGCGGACAGAGCAGATTGATTCAGAAGTTACTTTGTGTGGCTGGGTTGATAGTTCACGTGATCATGGCGGAGCTGTATTTATTGACTTGCGCGATCGGTATGGCAAAACGCAAGTCGTGTTTGGCCCCGAAAGCGGTTTAGTGGATGAAGGTAGTACACTGCGTAACGAGGACGTGATTCTGGTCGTAGGTAAAGTTTCCCCTCGGCCGGATGGCACCGTCAACGCTAAGTTGCCCACGGGCGAATTAGAAGTTCGAGTCACGCAGCTTCAAATTCTTAACAAAAGTGAAACTCCACCATTTACGCCCAGTCAACAAGAGTTGCCTGGCGAAGACCTGCGATTGCAGTATCGGTATTTGGATCTGCGACGCAAGCCAATGCAAGATGTGTTGCAACTACGTAGTCGTATTATCAAGATGATGCGAGACTATTTTGAGCAACACGATTTTATTGATATAGAAACTCCAATTCTGGGGCGCAGTACTCCAGAGGGCGCTCGCGATTATCTTGTGCCGAGTCGCGTGCACGACGGAGAATTCTATGCGTTACCGCAATCGCCTCAACTTTACAAACAAATTTTGATGGTGGCCGGATACGATCGCTATATTCAAGTCGCGCGTTGTTTTCGAGATGAAGATCTACGAGCAGATAGACAACCGGAATTCACTCAGCTCGACGTTGAAATGTCGTTCGTGGATGCTGATGATGTGATGGGATTAATCGACGGTTTGATGCAAAAGATGGCGCAGGATATCAAGGGGCTGGAATTGCAGTTGCCGCTGCCACGAATGACCTACGACGAAGCGATGCGTCGGTTTGGTAGCGATGCACCTGACCTGAGATTTGGAATGGAATTGATCGAATGCTCTGACTTGGCTGCCAAGGCTGAGTTCCGAGTGTTTTCCGGGGCAGTCGAGGCTGGTGGTGTGGTGCGGGGGATCAAAGCGGATGGTGCGGCGGAGAACTTCTCCCGTAAACGGATCGATCAATTTACAGATTGGGTGAAACAAGATTTCGGTGCGAAGGGCCTGGCGTGGTTCCGCGTCGAGGAAGATGGAACGTTATGGTCGCCGATCGCTAAAAACTTTAGCGATGAACTATTGGTGGAGATTGGCCAACGGATGGAAGCTGAGCCAGGTGATATTATGTTTTTTATCGCCGATACTTGGGAAGTCAGTTGTCGAGCATTGTCGGCTCTGAGAAAATCTCTGGGCGCTGAGTTGAAATTATACGACCCGCAGGAGATGCATTTCTCATGGGTCGTCGAATTCCCCATGTTCGATTACGACGCGGGGGAACAGCGTTGGGTGTCTACACATCATCCATTTACCGCCCCGCGACCTCAAGATGTATCCTTGCTTGAAACCGATGCGGCAAAAGCGAGAGCGATTGCCTATGACCTAGTGATTAATGGTTTTGAGGCAGGTGGCGGTACGATTCGAATCCACGACCAAGATGATCAACGGCAGGTGTTTGAGTTGCTAGGGATTGATGAAGAGACAGCCCAAGATCGCTTTGGGTTTTTGCTGGATGCATTGAAATACGGTGCCCCACCACATGGTGGAATTGCACTTGGAATCGACCGAGTTGTCATGCTATTCGGAGATTTAGATAATATTCGGGATTGCATTGCGTTCCCAAAAACGCAGAAAGCTTCGGATATGATGACTGGGGCACCGAGTCCTGTAGATGATAAACAACTACGAGAACTTAGCATCAATGTCATTCGTCCCGATTGATCTTTGCTAACATCTCTTTCCTCAGGGTTATGCAAAATATTTAATTCGTCCGTGGCACGCTTGTTACGCCCCGTTTTTATTCGTTTGCTCAGATAACGTGGCAGTCCTGATACGATTCCACTTCTCGTTAAACGCCGCTTTGCCGAGCAGTTCCAGATTAACGCCGCCGGTATGTCCGGTGCAGGTTTCGAGTCCTAAATCCGCTAACGGCGTGCGCCAACCTCGTCGTAGAAGTCGGCCGTGAGAGCAACAGGGAAGGTCGCGAGTTGAGATGTGCTCGTAAAGATGGCCAACTCGGTCATCCACTCACGAAGCCGGGAGCGATGACGACACGCTCGGGCATGGGGCCGGCGCAGACCCAGATCATGTCCATTTGGTCTTCCGATTGATTAATGAAATGGTGCACGCGTCCCCGCGGTATCATGGCTGTCGCACAGTTGCTCAACGAGTATTGCCGACCCTCGACCAGACAGTTCGCATCACCACGGATGATACAGATCGATTGGTCGACATCGTGCAGGTGGTCCAGTAGGCGTCGTCCAGAATCCAAGCGTGCGAAACCACCACTCATTTCGATACCTGGAACCAACGAGGCGTTGAAGTAATCAATGACCTCCGTTCCCGGGTCGACACCCTGTAGACGGTTTGCAGTGGCGAATCGTGTCACTTGTTCAAAACCAGGCGTGCCGGTGGCGTTCGCTGGCATGTCTGTTCGCTCAAACGACCGATCGACCGGTTCGCGCTCAGGCGTGCTCATTGCCAGCGCGACGTGCAGACGCGTGGCCTTGCCCAAATCAGGGTTGCGAGTTTGATGCGGCAACCAGCGGGGGATCGTAATGTTGTCCAACGGGCCTAGTCGATAAGTCCGTCCTTCGACGGATACCTCGGCTTCACCTTCGAGTACGGTGACTGATTCGCCACAGGGGTGCCTGTGATAAGGCAGAACGGACTCAGGCTGTATGGTCACGATACCTGTCGTCAGGCCGCGCGCCGTGTTGAAATCGCCAACCAGTGTTACCAAGGTAACGCCGGCCTCCAATTCCGCGGTTTTCCCATCGCCGTAACTGGTAATGATTTCGTCCCGATCGGGGGTCGTGCCTACGGGTGGCTGGGAAACTGGCAGTAGGACATCTCGGCCCTCGGCAGGGTCAAGGCTAGCCGCTGGCATGCGGTCACGCCCAACGACTTGCAATGCCTGATGGATTGATCGCAACAGCAGACCGTTGTCAGCTCCCACTCCTAGCATGTGAAACCCCTGTTCCCGCCGTTGGACGAGATTGTCAATACTAGTGGTTAGCAGACCGCAGTGCTTACCGGCTGCGTTGATTGAATCTTTCAATTGGAGAATTTGTTCGGCAACGCCAGGGCCTTCCCATTGGCCACGGTAGCCGGCCGTTGCTGAGAAATCTGCGGGACCGAAAAAAAACACGTCCGTGCCGTCAAGTTCGCACATGGCAGGTACATTGGGAATGGCGGAGACGCTTTCGATTAATGGGACGACCAGTACTTGTGCATTCGCCGCGGACGTATGTTCGACAAGACACTGACCCCAGGCTGTGGCTCGCTCACCTCCTATTCCGCGTCGACCTTCGGGCGGATAGCGGCAATCGCTGATCGCTTCATTAAGTTCTTCAACGGTTTCGATCCAGGGAATAACGACTCCGTCGGCACCAATATCGAGTGCACGTTTCGTGAGTGAGGTACTACGTTCAGCCAATCTGACGAGCACCACGGTTTCGCTGCGTAAGGCAGCGCGGATATGCTCATTGATTTCCTTCCAATCCAGGTGCCCATGCTCGGCATCGATGACTACCCAATCCATACCCAAGGCGACCGCCATCTCGGTGATGCTGGCAGATTCCAGCGTTACCCATAATCCGTAGATAGGTTCGCTATTGGCGAGTTTATTTCGAAAGCGTTTCAGTGCGTCGGTTTTCAATGTAAAAGTCCCTAAAGTCGATGAGTGGTTTTTACTATGGATTTAATTGTAAACGTATTATGTGAGAGGTCGAACGACCGAAGTGCTGCGGTAGTAGTCCATTAATGTTTCAATGGATAACACGCCACCGCCTAGGCCGCTCTTGTTGACACCGCCGTAGGGGACGCCGTGTGCGAACACGTTGTGGGCGTTGATCCAACTGTTTCCCGCCACCATGGCTTCGGCGACTCTGGCCGCTCGATCCGCATCGTCCGTCCAGACACTATTGGCAAGGCCATAGTTGGTGTCGTTGGCCATTTCGATTGCTTCTTCTTCAGTCTCGAATTTGGCCAGATATGCGACGGGACCGAAGATTTCTTCGCGGGCCGCCACATTGTCCAGCGATCCGGCCAGCAGCGCGGGTTTGACGTAGTGCCCCTCAAAGCCTTCGACGGTGGCGCGCCCGCCACCGAACAGACATTCGGCTCCCGCGGCCTGACCCTGTTCTTGATAGCTCAGCACGCGATCGCATTGTTTGGCGTTGACGACCGGTCCCATCTCGCTGGACGGATCGAGCGGATGCCCGATTCTGACCTGTTCCAGACGACCCTTGCAATGTTCTACAAACTCATCGTAAATATCGTTGTGGATCATCCAACGCGTTGCATCGCAACAAACTTGTCCTGTATGGAATGTGATTGCCCCGACAAGTTTCTCGGCAGTGTCTGCTACATCCACATCGTTGAAGACAACGGCAGCACCTTTGCCACCCAATTCCAATTTGACGGGCACCAGATTGCGTCCGCACGCAGCGGCTACTAATTGTCCGACTTCTGGCGAACCGGTGAACGACATCCGCTTAATCTGGGTATTGTTTGTCAAGGCTGCCCCAGCGGTTTCACCACGGCCTGTCACAACGTTGATTACGCCGTCAGGTACACCGATTTTAGTCGCCAGTTGAGCTAGATAGATGGCCGACAGTGAGGTGTCTTCCGCCGGTTTGATGACTACCGTATTGCCTGCCGCCAAGGCTGGAGATATTCCCCAACCGATCAATAAGAACGGAAAATTCCAGGGAAATATAAACGCACAGGCACCCCACGGTTGCTTATAAGTCCAGGCGTCATGATCGGCGACATCGAGTTTTGTCCGCGTCTCGACACCCTCTGCAAGTTGGACGAAGTATCGGAGCGTGTCGACGAAATTCTGAACATCACCCGCTGCTTGTGCTTCGATCTTTCCTGCTTCCAATGCTTCAATCTGAGCAATGATAGGTTTCCGCTGTTCGACGGCATCCGCTAAGCGCAAAAGTATGGCACCACGATCTACTTGAGAAAGTTTCGACCAAGCAGGAAACGCCTGGTTGGCAATGTCCACTGCGTGATCGACCTCTGCCGCCGCCAGATCATGAATATCCGCAATTTTTTTACCAGAACCGGGATCGATTGTCGCGATCAGTTCGCCAGTTGCGGCGGGGAAGTCTTTACCACCGACGAATCCGGGAAATGAATTGTTATTGAGGAACTGGGTGACTTCAGGCAGCAGACGCGATAGGGGTGAGATGTTCATGGTACGAGAGTCCTTAGATGGGATAGAATGAAATGGAAGTAAAAGATTGATAAGCGGGGTTTATTTACACGTATCACGTCCAACTCGCCAATGGACGCGATGGGTTGTCCGCCAACGGAGACCTCAGCGTTGGTAAGATCTGTCATCAGGCTCGCTGATCGGTTCACGCGATGATCTCCTGTACGACTTTGCCGGCAACATCCGTTAACCGAAACGGCCGTCCGTGATGGTCGAAGGTCAACCGCTCATGATCCAGACCCATTAAGTGCAGCATGGTGGCGTGCAGATCGTTGATGTGGACCTGACCTTCCACGCCGTAGTAGCCGAAGTCATCGGTAACACCGTGCGTGATGCCACCTTTGACACCGCCCCCGGCCATCCACATGGTGAAGCCGTGGTGATTGTGCTCGCGACCATCACCGTTTTGAGCATGCGGAGTGCGGCCAAACTCCCCCCCCCATAGTACCAGCGTGTCATCAAGCAAGCCCCTCGTTTTTAGATCAGTGAGCAATCCGGCAACCGGCTTGTCGGAAACCGCACAGCGATCAGGCAGTCCTGTGGCAATCTTGTTATGGTGATCCCAACCACCGAGCGAGACCTGAATGAACCGCACGCCGGCCTCGGCAAAACGGCGGGCTAATAAACACTGGCGACCAAACCCGTCCGTCGGCGAGCCATTGATACCATAAAGGGCCAGTGTCTCTTTTGATTCCTCAGCGAAATCGACCAGCCGTGGAGTTTCTGTTTGCATGCGGAATGCGAGTTCAAATGACTCGATGACGCCTTCCATCTGCTGATCCACTATGAGATGATCGAGTTGTCGTTGGTTCATGGATTGAATCAGATCGATGCGGCGACGCTGTACTTTCACAGGGATTTGGGAGTCGGTTAAGTGACGGATGGGAGCCTTGTCCGGTGATGTTCCCACCTGTTCGATGGCAGTGCCCTGGTGGATGGCGGGTAAAAATGCGCTGCTGAAATTACGTTCCCCCTCCTGGGGAAGAATCGTGATGTAGGACGGCAGTTGCTGGTTCTCCGTACCCAGTCCGTAGGATAGCCACGAACCCATGGAGGGGACGGTGTCAAAGAGATTGCCTGTGTGGAGTTGTCGAATCGCCACAGGATGGTTGGGGCTGTCTGCCTGTACCGCTCGTAGAACACAGAGATCATCGGCGTGCTGGCCAAGGTGTGGCAACAGGTCGCTCATATAGAGACCGCATTCTCCCTGATGCCTAAAACCCGTAACCGGACCCAACAGTCGTGTGTTATCAAGACCAACAGTCGCTTCCGTTTTAGGCAGTTTATACGGTATAGGTTCTCCAGCCCGTTGGGCAAGGTGGGACTTATAATCAAAGAGGTCCATCTGGGATGGTCCGCCTGACATAAACAGGAAAATAACGCGTTTGGCGCGGGCAGGAAAATGGGGTTGCCTAGTGGCTAGTGGATTTGTGATATCATTTTTTATCGAATCCGCAGAGGCTTGTCGTTGTAGAATCGAGTTCAGTGCGAGCGTGCCGAACCCGCAACTCGTAGCGCGCAGGAAATCTCGCCGTGACGGGACGATGGATTCAGTGGGTTCCAGCATGGTAGTCCTATTCACGAAAAAGAAAACGATTGGAAGCGAGCACAGCATGACATAGTTGCGTCCACGCTGCCGACCGGGCTTTAGTAGCATCGGATGCGGCGATGAGATCCTGAGTGCATTGTTCAAGAAAAGTCAGCGCGATCTCGATTTCATAATCCTCCGGCGGGCAGTTTACGGTCAGAAGGTAAAGGTGGTTAATGCGAGCCCGGTCGTCAGCAGGTTGGTGCTGCTGTAAACGTTCAGCTAACTTGGCGGCCTGCTGTTTCACGAAGGGAGCGTTCAGCAAGAACAGCGCCTGGGTTGCTACGGTGGTATTGGATCGCGCACCGGTGATATCATTGGGGTGCGGGAAATCAAAAGCGCTGAGAATTTCAAGTTCACCCAATGGGCGTTCTCGCTTGAACGGCAGGTAGACGGAACGACGGTTCTTGATGTATTCCGGAATATTTCCAGCCCAGGTTGGCGGATTTACTTTTCCTCCGAGACCCTTAATATTTCCCTTTAATTCCAGCCCAAGTGATGGTCCTCCGCGACTGGGATCCAGTTGCCCACTCGTCGCTAGCATCGCGTCTCGAATCGATTCGGCCGTCAATCGGCGACGCGGCATCTGCCAGAGCAGGCGATTATCAGGATCAAGTTTCGCTGATTTGACGTTATGTGTGGACGCCATCTGGTAAGTGCGCGACAACACCATCCGCCGTACGGTATTTCTCAAAGACCATTTGTCATCCTCACGCAGGCGAACTGCAAGGAAATCGAGCAAATCGGGATGACTGGGTATTTCACCGTGGACACCAAAGTAATCCACGCTGCGGACCAACCCCTTGCCAAACAGATGGTGCCAGATGCGGTTGACAAGGATTCGCGACGTGAGTGGATTGCTGGGATCCGTGAGCCAGTGCGCGAGTTGCAGACGACCGCTGGTTTGTTCTGGGATGTCGTTGAACTTTGAGACGGAAACGGCGCTGAGAAAACCACGGGGAACGATTTCGCCGAGTGATTGAAAGTCGCCTCGCTGGTAGATCGGACCGTCATGCGGCGTTTCAATGTCCCTGACGGCAAGTGCCTGTGCGGCACCCGGACGTGCCGATTCCAGGCGTTGAGTGAGACTTGACAGTTTGCGGTTGATGCCGGCGATGCGGGGGTTGTCAGAAGCGACAGCTGGACCGCTGTATATTTGCAGCGCAAGGTTCGGTTTGCCGCCCTCGTCCATATCGACTACGTGCGAATGGTTTGTGCCTGTCCCCGCCCATCTCGGAATTGAACATTTGGCATAAACAGACAATCCGGTGCCGGCTTGCTTGCCCTGGATACTGCCGACTTGGCATTTATCAAAATCTTCCACGAAGACAATTATTGAAGTACCAGACTCTTCGACCGTCAAGTTATCGATCGCACCGCCGAACCGACCGGTGTAAGCGCTTGAGGTGATGTGTAACTTCACGTCGCCTGTACCATCTCCGGTATAAACGAACGATACTGCTTTAAGCTTTTGAGCATCTTTTTCCCCTGACCAGGCATCCGGTCGATGAACATGCCAGGCAAGCACCGTTCCGTCTTGGCGTAATATCTGCAACAACAGGCCCTCGCCGTTGGCGGTGGCCTGGGTTGCATCCGCCCAGACCGAAGGGGCTGCGGAGAACGAGACGCGATACTCGCGGCCTTCCCGATTGGCGCTGATTCCTGTTTCTAGAGTCACTGCATTTGCCTGAGTGTTGACAGGCATTTTTGTAAATCTGAGTTCCTCGTCACCTCGTCGCAGGTCAGCAAGTTCGCCACGAAGTTGCTGTTGTTGTTTGCTAATAACTGTCACGAGTTGCTCGAACTCTTCGTCCGCTCCTGGCAGTTCTGGCAGATTCACGTGCGTGATCTGACTCCAGACACCTGGCCCGTCGTAGCTGGTGGTGAGTGTGCTGTGAAAGATGCCTGCCAAGGCGTAATAGTCGCGAGTGGGGATCGGATCGAACTTATGATCATGGCAGCGGGCACACGATATTGTCTGCCCAAGGAAGGTGCGACCTATCTGGTCGATCTGATGATCAACAACGTCCGCGGCCAATTGCCCCTTAATATAATTCTGCAGCGTCCAGGGGCCGATCGCTAGGTAGCCCGTGGCAATGATCTGTTCACGTTGCTGTCTGACGTTATCGTATGGCAGAAGATCGCCAGCGATTTGTTCGTGAATGAATCTATCCAGCGGTTTGTCGGAATTAAACGCTCGGATAACGTAGTCCCGATAACGCCAGGCATCACGGACCAGGACGTTGCCCGAAATGTCGGCTAGGTCGGCATAGCAGGACAGATCAAACCAGTGACGAGCCCAGTGATCTCCAAATCCGGGCGATTTAAGCAGGCGGTCGACGACATTTTCGTATGCTTGTTCGGAAGGGTCGCTAATAAATGATTCGATTTCCGCTGGCGTTGGTGGCAACCCCGTGAGGTCGAACGTCACCCGCCGCAGTAACGTATAACGTTCGGCAGCGCCGGCCGGATTGAGCCCCTTTTTTTCGAGTTTCGCCAGAATAAAGGCATCGAGGTCATCCCGCGGCCATTTTTTGTCTTTCACGGTGGGGGTATCTGGTTTCGAAATCGGCTGCAGGGCCCAGAGTTTTGCAGGATCGATTTCAGGTGTTTTCGAATCGCGGGGATCAGGCGCCCCCATCGCGATCCATTTTTCCAGTAGTGCGATTTGGTTGGCCGGTAGTTTCTCCTGGGGCGGCATTTCGTAGTTTTCGTAGCGAACGGCTTCTATTAGGAGGCTTTCCCTAGGCTTGCCGGGAATGATCGCGGTTCCTTCGTTTCCGCCTTTTGTCCAACCGTGGCGGGAGTCAAGTACCAACCCGCCTTTCGCCTTACCGGTCTCATGGCTGTGGCATGGATAACAACTGCGTTTGAGGATCGGTGCGATTTGCTTTTCAAAGAACTTGATTTCTCTGGCGCTGGCTGCCTGTTCTATACTCTCGACAACCGGTTTGTCCTGTGCATCGTTGAATGCGCATAGAAAAAATACGATTAGGAATATCGAGGAAGTTGTTGGTTTGCAAATCATGAGGCGCTCCCTGCGGTCCGAACACCGTTCATTGTCGGCGGCTCTCGCAACTCATTCAGCAGGCTGTTGTAGGCCACCTGGATATGGTCTTGCATTTCAGCCTGTGCCTGTGCGGCATCCCCCGCTACTAGGGCCGAGTAGATCCGCGAATGTGATCTGTTCGCTGCCGCACGTTGGTTTTTGAGCCAACGTATACGATCTAGGTAAGGACGGACTTCGTGCAGTAGGCTCCTGAGCAATGAGGTCATCACGGAGTTTCCGGAAAGCCGTCCAATCTCCAGATGAAACTCGACGTCCAATTTTGCGTATTCAGGAGATTCGATTTCCAACGGAATGTCAGACATGTCGGCAAGAATTCCCCGGAGCCGAAATAGTTCCGATAAATCCCGCCGCTGAGCCGCTTTCGCAACCATCGTCATTTCCAGCGTTTCTCGGGTTTCTAGGATGTGAAATAGATTCTGGTCGCCCTGTCTGAGGACGTTTTCTAGGTTGTCACCGAGGCGTTCCCCAATCGACTGCCATTCATGGGGATCGGCGTTCGGCTGCACGATCGCACCAACACGTGGAAGCACCTTTATCAGCCCCTTTGCCTGAACCGTCAGCAGCGCATCCCGCACAGCACTTGCCTTGACGCCAAACTGTACCGCCAGTTCCCGAATCGGAGGTAACCGGTCACCAGCGGACAAATTGTTGGTGACAATCAGATCTCCCAATCGACGGACAATGTTGGTTTCGAGTGTTTCAGTTGTTTCGTTTGCCGTACTCATTTTGTCCCCCATGTCCTGAAAATATGGTTAATCTATCAAGATCGGACGAGCCCAAGTATTGCCTGGTCGCTATTTTGGTTTCGTTTCCATTGATTATCAGGCACTTCGTTGATTATCAGAATCGGTGAATGTGATTAACACATATCTGATTTTGTTTGTCAAGTATTCGTGGTAGTGAAATGTTATTCGAGTTTAATGCGGGCAGTTGGTTGCTTGCAGGTGCGGGGGACAAATACTCGCCATCTTATGGTTTTTGATGTTATCATGCAGCCTTTGGATTAACCTTGCCCCTTCTTTTTGTGATACGCATTCGGACACGTGCGTTGACGTTTCACTTTTTAGTTACTCATGCCATTGGTTAAATGAAAGGATTAGTAGATGCACTTGAAAAGGCAGAAGCTTAATTTGAAAAACTTTATTTCGTTGAAATTTGTTTTGTTGGTTTATTTGGTTTCGGGGCTCGGTTTTCTCTCAGCGGCTGAACCTCCGCATCGTGTTTGGCCGGATCTTGCACCAGGCGAATCGGTTAACTCAACGGGACTACAATTACCTTCTCCGTCGCATTACGATCCACCGATTACGTTGATGGCGAAAGTCACGCAACCCACCTTTACCGTTCATCCAGCCGCCGTGCCCAATGGGACCGGGGTGGTGATACTGCCTGGTGGCGGTTTTCACCGGGTGGTGCCTGACCTGGAAGGGACAGAAACAGTGGACTTTCTAAATCAAATCGGAGTAACGGTGTTTGTCCTAAGTTATAGAACCAAAAACAGCCCCGAGGAATCCGGTTGGAAAAAACCCCTGCAGGATGCCCAGCGTACGATGGCTCTCATTCGAAACCGTGCAGCACAATGGGATCTCGACAAGGACAAAATCGGTTTGCTCGGATATTCCGCGGGGGGGCAGGTCGCCGCTCGGTTGTTAAGCTCCAATGGTAAGTTAGCCTACAAACCTGTCGATGATATCGACACCACAAAACATCGCCCGGATTTTTCGCTTTTGATCTATCCCTGGGGAGTCTACGATGAGGATAGCGATGGATTAATCGACGGTGTCTCTGTTTCGAAAACCTATCCGCCTACATTTGTGGTTCATACTGACGATGACAGGTCATCGTCGCTTGGTTCGGTTCTGATCTATGCCGGACTGAAGAAACGTGGGATCTCGGCGGAACTTCATGTCTATGGTAATGGCGGTCACGGTTACGGGGTGCGACCGCAGAAGAATTCGGAAATCTCAACATGGACGGGGCACGCCGGACGTTGGTTAGATCGGTGGATCAAAGGCAAGCATTAAGTACATACACAGCAATTTCACGAATAGATTCAATCTGATAGAGAGACGTATCAAAAGCGGTGTACCGATTAGTCGTCCACACAACAATGATAAGTTGGGTTAACTTTGCTTGATGCGAGGGTTCTTTGTTTTTACTTTATTGTGGTTATACTGTGACTGTTGAACCCCAAATTTTCATCTAATACATCGTTTCCGTGGGAAGTCAATGAAAACCAACGTAAGATTATTGGCCTGTCTGATATCCCTGCTCGTCTCGCCGGTCACCGCCGCCGATGCTATTACAGTACGCAAACCCAACATTGTCTTTATTTTCGTTGATGATCAGGGTTATTATGACCTTGGTTGTTACGGTGCGACGGAAGTTGAGACGCCGAACATCGATGCCATGACCGCTGGCGGCGTTCGATTCACGGATTATTACGCCGCAGCGCCGATCTGCAGTCCGTCTCGCGCGGGTTTATTGACAGGGTGTTACCCGCGTCGTGTGGGTAACGAGATCTGGGTGCATCGGGCAGATTCGCCATCCGGTATACATCCTAACGAACTCACGATTGCCGAGTTGCTGAAGGACAACGGCTATGCGACCGCCTGCATCGGGAAATGGCATCTTGGTTTTCACGAGCCGTTTCTGCCCCGCAATCAGGGTTTCGATTACTATTTTGGACTACTGCACAACCTTGACCCCGTCGAGATCGTTTATTTTGAGAAACAGGGAGGTGTCCCCCTGATGCGCAATGATGATGTTGTCAAGCGACCGGCCGATCCGACCGAACTAACTAAGGTTTACACCGACGAGGCAATTCAGTTTATCGAGAAGAACCGGGAAGGACCGTTTTTTCTTTATTTGCCGCATACCATGCTTCACCATCCGCTGGGGGTGAGCGAGGAATTTGCGGGCAGCTCAGACTGGGGCGAATATGGTGATGCCATTCAGGAACTCGACCACAACGTCGGCCGAATTTTTGATTCACTGAAAAAGCTGAAAATAGACGACGACACGATAGTCATCTATGCTTCGGATAATGGTCGCGGGCCGGGGCGAACACCCCAACAGAAGATTAGGGGACGCAAGCTATCGACCTACGAAGGCGGCATTCGCGTCCCGGCAATCGCCTGGGGTCCCGGACTGGGCGTGCAGGCCGGCGGGGAGTCGTCGGCAGTCGTGCGTGCGATGGATTGGTATCCAACGCTCGCCACGTTCGCTGGAATCCAGGTTCCCGCAGGCCGCGTGATTGACGGCCGCGATATTAGCCCACTTCTCAAGGGAGAGACCAAGATTGTGCCGCCGCCTGGGATGAAAAAATCACTCAACGCGTCGGTACCGCTTCGGCGTAGCTGGAATCCGCCGGGCGAGTGGGCTCCCTTAATTCATCGCAACGAATACAACGACGCTTTCTTTTACCACGGCAGTCACGGCGCATTGGCCGCTGTACGCTGGCGTAACTGGAAACTTTATTTGAATCCCAGCCTCCAGTTGTACGATCTTGCGGAGGATCCTGCGGAATCCAAACTGGTGCGCAATCAGGAAATTAGCCGCAAACTGCGTGGCATGGCGGTCCTGTTTCAGGAGGAAATGCGACTCGATGCAAGACCGGCAGGTAAGGCTCCAGCGCAACCTAGGGCCGATGGACGCACTGAGATTTCCCAAGGGACGTTGGAAAGTCTGGATGTGAAACGGAATGTGACTTACGCACGCTATGGGGATCGCACGCTTGAAATGGATATTTATCGCCCGCGGGGTGTTTGGGGGGAGTTGCCCGCGGTAGTTTGTATTCATGGTGGTGGTTGGGCCAATGGGAATCGAAACAATCATGAAATAATCGCACAGGCGCTCGCAGCGCGGGGGTACGTCGCCGCGACAATTTCGTACCGTCTGAGTGGTGAGGCGCCCTTTCCGGCAGCGATCCACGATTGCAAAGCGGCAGTCAGATTCCTGCGGGCAAATTCGAAAAAGTACGGGATCGACGCTAAACATATTGGAGCCATCGGGTTATCCGCGGGCGGGCACCTGACGGCGTTGCTCGCGACGTCGGCTGGTGTCAAGGAACTTGAAGGTGAAGGTGGAAATGCAGCTTTCAGCAGTGCGATACAGGCGGCAGTGCCGATGGGCGCGCAGACAGACTTGCTTTCCGCGAGGACGAAGGAGATTTCTGCAATCGAGGATCGCGGTAAAATCTGGAGACAGTTTCTCAGCGGTGCGCAGGAGGACAAACCGGCAACGTATCGTCTGGCTTCGCCGCTGTATCACCTCGATAAGGATGACCCGCCTTGCTCGTTTCTTTCAGGGGAAAATGATGATCCCAGTACGCATGCTATAGCATTTCGCCGACAAATGGAGAAGTTTAATATCGTGTCGGAATTAACGGTGATTAAGGATGCGCCGCATCCGTTTCTGAGGAAACAAATTTGGTTTGATGAGATGATCGAAACGACGGACGCGTTCTTTATCAACCAGTTGAAGAATCCGAAGCCGCCGCTGCGAGAAACGGGCAGAATACGAGGTGAGTTTCCGGGTTCGCTGGCCCGTTACCAAGGGGGGAACCTAACCGTTAGTGGCGCTCGTATCGTTTTGGATGCTTTTCATATTTACATCGAGTAACCATTCCATGAAAAAAACGGCACTCCTGCTGATCTGGTTTCTTGCTAGCCTGCCAACAGAACTTATTTACTCCACGCAACCCAACGTTGTCGTGTTCCTCGCAGATGATCAGGGCTGGGGGGATCTTAGTGCTAGCGGCAATAAGAATTTGGTAACGCCGAATATCGATTCACTGGCTCGTGACGGTGCCTCTTTGGAGAATTTCTATGTGTGCCGAGTTTGTGCTCCTACGCGGGCCGAGTTCCTGACGGGGCGATATTATCCGCGGACGGGAGTCAGCGGTGTTAGTAGTGGTGAAGGGCGGTTGAATTATGATGAGACTACGGTCGCAGATTTATTGAAGCGGGCTGGTTACGTCACCGGCTGTTTTGGTAAGTGGCACAATGGGACACAGCCTCCCTATCACCCGAATAACCGAGGCTTCGACGAATTTTATGGTTTTACATCCGGTCACTGGGGTCATTACTTCAGCCCGCCGCTGGATCACAACGGAGAACATGTTCGTGGCAACGGATTTGTTGTCGACGACTTCACCGACCATGCTCTGGCCTTTATCGAAGCAAATCAGCGGCGACCGTTCTTTTGCTATATACCTTACAACACGCCGCACTCACCGATGATGGTACCCGATCGGTTTTATGCGAAGTTCGACGGTAAGGATCCGGTAATGCGTCATCGTGATGTGCAACGCGAAGATGTGATGATGACTCGTGCAGCGCTTGCAATGTGCGAGAATATTGATTGGAACGTGGGGCGAATCCTGCAGAAGCTCGACCAGCTTGATCTTCGCGAAAACACTATCGTGATCTACTTTTCCGACAACGGCCCCAATTCATTCCGCTGGAATGGCGGAATGAAAGGACGTAAAGGTTCCATCGACGAAGGAGGATTGCGTTCTCCCTTCTTCATTCGCTGGCCCCAGAAAATCCAACCTGAGAGGACCATTCCACAGATAAGCGGAGCGATCGATCTGTTGCCTACCCTGTTGGATCTCACGGGTGTCCCACTGCGTATTAACAAGCGGAAGCCTCTGGATGGTCGGAGTCTCAGTCCCTTATTGCTTGGCGATTCAGGCGAGTGGGAACCGCGGTCGTTGTTCTCTATCAAGGAAAACCAAGTCAGCGTACGGACTCAAAAATTCCGACTTGACGCAACCGGAAAACTGTTTGACATCGAATCTGATCCCGGACAGCGGATTGATATTGCCGCTCAACATGCTGAATTGACGGCAGAATTAGATCTACTGGCGAAGAAACATAACGCTGCGATGCAGAGGCATTTCAAAGCAAATGTAAATCGTCCATTTACAGTCGGCTATGGCGTGTCCACCACATTGACTGCGCGTGACGGTGTCGGTCATGGCACGATCCAGCGCAGTTCGAAGGCGCCAAACAACTCGTTCTTCACCAACTGGACCCAATCCGATGATTTTATCACCTGGAATGTCGACATCGGCAAAACAGGTCAGTACGAAGTTATTGTGTATTACACCTGTGCCTCTGGAAACGAAGGCGCGACGCTGCAGTTATCAATCACGGATGGTGCTGCGACAAAAGCGATCGTTAACGAGGTATTTGATCCGCCGCTGTACGACAAATCCAAGGAACGCGTCCTGAAATCACACTACTTTGTGAAAGACTTCAAACCGCTAAGTCTGGGAACGCTCCAGTTGAAAAAAGGCAAAGGAATTCTCAGGCTAGAGGCGGGCGACATAAAAGGTCAGCAAGTGATCGACGTACACTCGGTCGATTTGCTACTGAGTAATCAATAGAAAACAGTTAATCAATCTGGTCGTCGAAAAAATATACTTTCAGCTTCATAGGGATCCGATATGCAGGCCGGCAATTCGACGCTTACTCGTCGTCAAGCAGTTCCACCGCGGCAAACGTCTTGCCCTCTAGCATGGCGAGACTCGCGCCGCCTCCAGTACTGACATGGGATACTTGGTCGGCGAACCCAAGTTGTTCGATGGCCGCTGCACTGTCACCACCCCCGATAATGCTAATGGCATCGCTGGCCGCAATCGCTTCGGCGACGCGGCGCGTCCCCGCGTCAAAGGGCGGCATTTCACACACGCCCATCGGACCGTTCCAGACAACGGTACCCGCGTTGGCTAACAATCCCGCATACTTATCGGCAGTTTCAGGACCGATATCCAATCCTTCAAATTCATCGGAGATCGCGCCAAACAATACAACTTCTTTATTGCAATCCGCTGAAAAGTCATCACCGCAATGCGTATCCACTGGTAATACCAATACGTCTCCGCCACGTTCCAAAAGATCAGCTGCTAAATCGACTTTGTCCGGTTCAACTAAACTCTTGCCAACTTCTCCGCCGCGAGCCAAAGCAAACGTATATGCCATTGCCCCGCCAATCAAAATGTGGTCACAAACATCTAGCAACTTATTAATCACCATGATCTTATCGGAGACTTTAGCGCCGCCTAATATTGCGATAAACGGACGTTTGGGCGACTCAATCGCGGCGGATAAATATCTGATTTCTTTTTCGACAAGCAACCCAACAACGCGGGGCTTATCCGCCATTGCTTGTGGCACGGCGACCATGGAAGCGTGTTCACGATGACACGTGCCAAAAGCATCATTGCAGTACACGTCGCCAAAATTGGCGAGTTTTTCCGCAAACTCCCTATCGCCCGATTTTTCCGCTGGGTCAAATCGCAAATTTTCGAGAACGACAACTCCACCATTAACAAGTTGTGATACTTTGGCGTTTGCATCGTCGCCAACTGTGTCGCTGGCCATCGCAACATTCTGACCGAGAAGTTCTCCTAATCGCTTAGCAACTGGAGTTAAACTGAACCGCCCGTCATCGTCATTACCTTGTGGACGACCGAGATGACTCATCAATACTAGGCTACCGCCACGTTGCAGCACCGAATGAATCGAAGGTAACGCCATTTCAATACGACGGTCATCGGTAATTTCACCTGAGGCGGTTAATGGCACGTTGAAATCAACTCGCAGCAAGACTCGTTTTCCGGCGACATCTATTTGTGTTATCGATTGCTTAGTCATGTCATCCCTGTGGTTGTTAGTTGAATCTCAAACTATCTATTGTGTCGCCGTCTTGTGGATTTGGCTAGACCGTTGTGCAGGACGTATTGGCGCCAAGTTTATGGTGTAATTGCGTTGCCAAACTGGTAGCGACAATGTTAAAGTCTCTGCATCTTAGTCGAATGTATTAAAGGAGCTGTTGTCTTAGATGAATATCTCTTGGTGGATGTGGATCGTGATTGTAATAGGCGCATTAATTGTGCTCACAGTAATATACGATTTGTGTCAGCGTAAACATACTATTTTGCGCAACTACCCTATCGTTGGTCATTTTCGATATTGGCTCGAACGTTTTGGACCGGAGCTTCGACAATACATTGTGACGAACAACAACGAGGAGCGACCGTTTTCTCGTGATCAACGCCGTTGGGTCTATGCGTCGGCTAAACAAGAAAACAATTATTTTGGCTTTGGGACGGATAAAGATCTCGAGCTATCCCCCAATCACCTTGTGATTAAACACGCCGCCTTTCCAATTTCATCTCTTCGTCCTGAAGATCCGGCCTACGACCCGCTGCACATGATTGACGTTGCTAAAATCCTTGGCGGGTACCGCGACCGCAAGCACAAGTTTAGGCCAAAATCAGTCATCAGTGTTTCCGCGATGAGTTTCGGTTCGCTAAGCGCGACGGCCGTGGAATCACTCAACCGCGGGTGCCAAGCGACTGGTTGCTTACACAACACCGGTGAAGGAGGAATCAGTCCATATCACTTAAAAGGAGGGAATCTAATTTGGCAACTCGGTACCGGTTATTTCGGAGCGCGGAATGCGGATGGAACATTTTCTCAACAACATTTCCTTGACGCGATTGAGCAAGCTCGAGGCAAAGTAAAGGCCATTGAAATCAAGCTGAGCCAAGGAGCAAAGCCTGGATTAGGAGGTATGTTGCCAGCGGCCAAGGTGTCGCCAGAGATCGCCAAGATCCGAGACATTCCCGTTGGCAAGGATTGCGCCAGTCCAGCAAGTCACTCAGCATTTGCAAACGTGGATGAGATGTTGGATTTCGTAGAACAACTTGCGGACGTATCAGGGCTTCCTGTTGGGATTAAGAGTGCTGTTGGGGAGACTGAATTCTGGGACGACTTAATAAATCAAGTACAAAATACAGATCGGTGCGTTGATTTCATAACCATTGATGGTTCAGAAGGCGGAACAGGCGCCGCACCACTAGCATTCTCAGACCATGTTGCCCTTCCGTTTAAACAGGCCTTTGCCTCGGTATTCAAAAAATTTGAACTTGCCGGTATCGCCCACAACATTGTTTTTGCGGGATCGGGTAAACTTGGATTTCCAGAAACATCTCTTCTCGCGATAGCATTGGGGTGTGACATGATCAATGTAGCTCGAGAGCCGATGCTGGCAATTGGCTGTATTCAGGCCCAGCGATGCCATTCCGGTAATTGTCCCGCTGGGATAGCAACGCAAAGTAAACGGCTAATGTGGGGACTGGATCCCACGTTAAAGTCCAACCGACTAGCTAATTACATCATCGCGTTGCGAAAAGAAATCATTCAATTGACCCACGCCTGCGGTTACGAGCATCCAGCTCAGATCACCCCGAGACAATTCTCGATCGTCGACGACAACTATGCCTCACATAGTGTTGCCGACATATTTGGATACCGCGAAGGTTGGGGTAGTCCGACGAAAGAGCACATCGATGAGGTGGTACGTATCATTCGAGCAGCCACCGAAATGCGGATTACGATGTGATACAGCGATGTTGAAAATATCAAACACAGCGGGCACTACTTGCCAATAGGTACGTCGATGATTTCGATTTTGTGTTCGTCGGAATTTGCTTTGAGTTCAGGCGCATACATCGCGTAGCCGATGGTCGGCAAGGCGGAGAATTTACCTGGAATCTCAGCTCGCACGCGGTAGGTCAAGCTGTGCTTGCCACGTGAAATGCGGCGAATGAAATAATTGACACTGGCATCTCTCATTTCACGATAGGCCGACAGTCCTGTGTAGATGTACCCACTACGTAGATCGACCGCTTCAAATCCTGCTGCTTTGTGGTCTTCAAACATCAAATACTCGTAGTCATTTTTACTGTCGATCAGTAATTCGATTTCGAGTAAGTCACCGCTGAGGACGTCATCGCCGGAGGCAAGAGGAATGCGTTTGAAGCGTTCTTCTTTTTGTTGCACGACTTGTCCCCGCGATCCTGCTGCATCTGTGGTGCGGTTATCGGGAACTAACTTATAGAAACGACGTTCCACTTTGATTTCTAATCCTGCTTTAGTGATGAAATCTTCGAGCGTGAAGTTAGTGAGGTATACGTTGAAGTAAACGGGTCCCACACCTTTTCGGCGAACTTCAATTTTATGTGTTCCATCGAGCACTTCATCGCCGGTTAGCAGGAACTTATTGTCAAAGGAGAACAGGTTGTCTGCATCAATATGAACTTCTTTGCGTTTTTCACCGTCCACCCAAATTTCAACATCCATATCGGGTTTGGCTTCACCGGTCGCTTTGATGTATTCAGAAAACGCCTCGACACACAGTGAAGTGTCGCGAGTCGATTTCCAGTAGGTGGCATGTTTACGGTTGTTCAATAAGTACTTCACAAGTCGAGAAGATTGAACACTATTGGGTTTAACCCGCGCGAGCAGTTTCAAGTAATAAGCATTGGTTTCAATTTCATCACCGTACCAATACCACCAATATCCACCTGCG
>LWDU01034421.1_pt1 | contig 30973 bp, 31 predicted proteins | sample 727161 | NCBI WGS metagenome assembly LWDU01 (sample SAMN04566230, study PRJNA314399) | hydrothermal vent metagenome | isolation source: deep sea hydrothermal plume seawater | place: Mexico: Gulf of California, Guaymas Basin | collected 2004-07-11
AAAAAATATTTATTTAGTTGGCTATCAATTGGTAATCCACATGTAATATTTTTGATTAAAAATATTGATAAAATAGATTTTTTAGAATTTTCAAGACAATTTAATATAAAAAATTATTTCAACAAAGGGGTTAATGTTAGTATTGTTCAAAAATTAAATGGTAATAAATATAAGGCAAGAATCTTTGAAAGAGGCTCTGGAGAAACTTTAGCTTGTGGATCTGCTGCTTGCGCTATTACCGTGGCTATGGCCCAGAAAACAAAAAAATATAATAAATATTATATATATATGAAAGGCGGTAAATCTGAAATAAAATGGAATGGCGATGCTAGTAAATCTGTTTATTTATATGGAACAGGAGATTACGTTTATGAAGGTGAATATAAAATTAAATAAATATGACAGCTAAAGAGAAAAAACAAGACAGTCAAAATAAAGAAATTACTGCAGAAAATGTACTGAAGTATTTATCAGAAAATCCAAATCTAATAAATAAAAATATTAAATTATTTAACGAAATGCTTCTTTATAAAAAAAATGAAGGAAATGTTATTACATTTGATGATATAAGAATTAGATCGTTAATCAAAGAAAATAATTTATTGGAAAACAAGCTAAAGGAAATTATTAAAGTTGCGAAAAATAACAAAAGTATTCAAGAAAAACTTACAAGATTTTCTAATGAAATAATATCATTTAGAGAAATTAAATTATTAATAAATTATATAGAGAATTTTGCAGAAAAAGAATTTTCTTCAATGCATATAGATATAAAGTTTGTGAAGCTTAATGGTTTAGTTTGCATTAATGAGAAATACTTTCCAAAAAATAAAAATTTTATTAACTTTATTAATTATATTTATCTAGAAAAAAAACCAATTCTTATTACTGAAAATTTAATTAGTAAGTTTTCTTTAAGGGATGAAATAGAAAATTTGGATTCTACAGTGATATGTCCACTCGGAATAGAATTTCCGTTAGGTATAATCCTAGTAAAGTATAAAAGCGAAATGATGGGTATAGATTTACAATTTGATTTATTAAATTCATTATCTGAAACTATCTCATATTCATTGGAGCAGCATATACAAAAGTGATGAGTAATAATAAATTAAAAAATTTATTAGATAAATATATTTTCCAATTAGAAAAAGTACTAAACTATTCAAATAATACAATAATTTCTTATAAAAGAGATTTAAATTCATTTATTATATATTGTAATAAAGTTCATATTGAAGATATATCACTTATTGATGAAAAAATTATAAGGGATTTTATTTCTTCACTACATAGAAATGGAATAAGTCCAAAATCAATTAAAAGATCTTTATCAAGTTTGAGAGGGTTTTTTAATTTTATGGTAAAAAACAAAATTATTAGGACAAATTTTGCTGAAAATATAAGATCGCCAAAAGCAGATAAACATTTGCCTGAAATTTTACAACATGAAGATATAAATTTATTAGCTGATATTAAAACAAAAAAAGATGGTTATTATAAAAATAAAGATTTATTAATTCGCGATATTGCAATATTTGAATTGTTTTATTCTTCTGGACTAAGGTTGAGTGAACTCGCTGGTTTAAAACTTTCTAGTATTAATTTTAACGAATCTATGTTGAGAGTTGTGGGTAAAGGTAATAAAACTAGAATAGTTCCTGTTGGCTCTAAAGCAGTTGAAGCAATTCATGCTTGGATTAAAATTAGAAAATCTTATTTATTAAATAATTCTGAAGATTTTTTATTTATAGGCTTAAGAGGAAAATTTTTATCCGTTAGAAATATTCAATTAAGAATGTCTTTATTAGCTAAAGCTTCTGGGGTAGAACAAAAATTGTATCCCCACAAATTAAGGCATACAGTCGCAACTCATTTGCTTGAATCTTCTGGTAATATTCGTGCTGTACAAGAGTTTTTGGGCCATGAAAATATTAGTACTACTCAAATATATACACATTTGGATAATCAGTATCTAATGACTGTTTATGATAAAGTACATCCTAGATCAAAGAAAATTTTAGACAAGGATTAAATGCATGGCCGAGAACATTCCTGTAGAAATAAATCTACACCAGCAATCTGCTTATATTACGCTTAAATATTCTGATAAATCTTTTGATTTAGCAGCTGAATACTTAAGAGTTTATTCGCCTTCTGCTGAAGTTATGGGCCATGCTCCAGGACAAGAAAAATTACAGGTAGGAAAAGAAAATGTTTCGATTCAAAATATTGTTCCAGTTGGAAATTATGCAATACAAATAATATATGATGATGGCCATGATACAGGTATTTATTCATGGTATTATTTGTATGATTTAAGCAGCACTTATGCAGAAAGATGGAATAATTATTTGAAAAAATTAAAGGAAGCTGGATATGAACGAGTTAAACAATAATAAAAATAACTCTAATTTTGGATATAAAAAAGTCTCAGAAACTCAAAAAACTTCATTGGTAAACAATGTCTTTACGTCTGTTACTGAAAAATATGATCTTATGAATGATTTAATGTCATTTGGTTTACACAGAGTTTGGAAACACTATTTTTTATTATGTTCACATATAAAATCTGGTGACAGAGTTCTTGACCTAGCATCAGGTACTGGAGATATATCTAAACTTATAAGTAAAGCAGTTGGAGATGAAGGCGAAGTTATATCATGTGATATAAATTATTCTATGCTTAACAAAGGTAGAGATAATCTTATTAATTCTGGAATATTTAAAAATATTACTTATGTGCAGGCAGATGCACAAGAATTATCATTTGAAGATGAAAGTTTTAATCATGTAGCAATAGCTTTTGGTTTAAGAAATACAGCTAATATTGAAAAGGCTTTACAATCTATATATAGGACATTAAAGCCAGGTGGTTCTATACAAATACTTGAGTTTTCGAAAGCAGAAAAAATTATTGAAAAACCATATAATATATTTTTAAAAAACTTTATTCCTTATTTAGGTAAGTATGTTGCTAAAGATGAAGATAGTTACAAATATTTAGCAGAATCAATTGAAATGCACCCATCGCAAAAAGAACTGTTAAAATTAATGGAAAAAACAAATTTCAAAAATTGCCAATATAATAATTTATCATTAGGAGTAGTGTCCATACATAAAGGTTATAGAATATAAATGATTAGTAAAAAAATTAATAAATTTATTCAGATAGCTATTGAAAATAGTAATTTAGAAAAAAAAGAATTTTCTCAATTAAATGGTAAAAATATTTTTATAAATTTACAAAATACACAAACTATTTTGTATATTAAAGTAGTAAACAGCACCATAGAGTTACATAAAATTATTGAATCAAATCCAGATTTAGTGTTAGAAGGAAGCCCAATTGCATTTTTAAATTATATTAAAAATATTAATACTAATCATACAATAAAAATCTCAGGGAATGCCTCATTAGCAGACAGTTTTTCTAATCTCTTATCTAAAATAGAAATCGATTGGGAGCAAATTATTGCAGAATATATAAATGATGACGTAGCATTTTATTCCTCAAAATTTTTTAGTCTTCTTAAGAATAAAGCAAATGAAGTAGAAGATAGTTTATTTCGAAACCTTAAAGAATATATTGATGATGAGACAGATATTATTCCATCTAAAGATTCAATTAATAAATATGTCAAGGATGTAGATTTATTGCGAAACAAAATAGAAGTAATGGATGTAAAATTAAATAAGCTTAAATAATATGATTCAAATAATTAGATTAATAAAAATTTATATTATTATAATGAGAAATTCATTAGATAAGGACCTTTTTGATTTTAAGTATTTATGGCTTATAAAAATACTTAGGATTTTTTTCCCTACTTTATGGATAAGAAATAATTCTCTTGAGAGAGGAGTAAGGATAAAAAAAACATTTGAGGAATTAGGCCCTATATTTGTAAAATTAGGGCAAGCTATATCAACAAGAAAAGATTTACTTCCTAATGATATTGCGAAGGAGTTAGTTAAATTACAAGATGATGTTACTCCATTTCCAGGAGAAGAGGCTAAGGAAGCTATCGAATTAGCAATAGGAAATAATGTAAATGATGTTTTTGATGAATTTGATTTAGCGCCTCTAGCTTCAGCATCAGTTGCTCAAGTACATGCAGCAAAGTTAGATGGTAAAGATGTTGTTGTAAAAGTATTAAGACCTGGAATTAGAAGACTTATTCAGAAAGACATTCATTTAATGTATTTTATTGCAAAAATAATTAATAAATTCTGGAAAGAGTCTAAAAGACTAAAACCATTAGAGATTGTTAATGAATACGAAAAAGTTATTTTTGCAGAATTAGATCTTATAAGAGAAGCTTCAAATGCAAATCTTTTAAAAAGAAATTTTACAAATTCAACATATTTGTATGTTCCAGAAATATATTGGGAATATACTAGGCAGAATGTTTTAGTTATGGAAAGAATTTTTGGTATTCAGATTAGCAATATAGCGGAATTAAATAAACAGAATATAAATATTAAAAGATTAGCTGAAAAAGGGGTTGAGATATTTTTTACACAGGTATTCCAGCATAATTTTTTTCATGCAGATATGCATCCGGGCAATATATTTGTTTCTTACGAAAATCCTGAAGACCCAAAGTATTGTGCAGTAGATTTTGGGATTATGGGGTCTTTGTCTGAGAGCGACCAAAGGTATTTAGCTTTAAATTTTCAAGCTTTTTTTCAAAGGGACTATAAAAGAGTTGCAGAATTACATGTTGATTCGGGATGGGTTGGTAAAGATACTAGAGTAGATGAGTTTGAGAATTCAATCAGAAGTGTTTGTGAACCTATATTTGAGAAGCCTTTAAGAGAAATATCTTTTGGAAATTTATTACTAAGATTATTTTCTGTCGCAAGACAATTTAATATGAATGTTCAACCCCAATTAGTCTTACTGCAGAAGACTTTGTTGAATGTAGAAGGTCTCGGAAGAGACTTATACCCAGATCTTGATTTATGGGTAACAGCTAAACCTTTTTTTGAAAAATGGACTAAAGATAATAGGAGTATATCTTCTTTAATTAAAAAATTATCTAAGAGTAGCCCAAAATTTATTAATGAGATAACAGAATTTCCTGAAACATTATCTATGATTAAAGATAAATTAAATAATGATTCCCAACAAAAAGAGTTAGAAAGTTTAAAATCTAAGATTAAAAGATCTCAATTAAAAAATATGATTTTGTTTATTATTCTTTTTTTAATGATATTAATTGAAATAACGCAATAAAATGAATTCTAATACTAATCTTAATGAACTTAATGAAGCACAAAGAGATGCTGTCTGTAACATATCGCAGAATAGTTTAGTAATAGCAGGAGCAGGCAGCGGAAAGACAAGAGTTTTAATACAAAGAATCCTATGGTTAATTGAAGACAATGATTTTTCACCTTATTCGATATTAGCTGTAACTTTTACGAATAAAGCAGCCAAGGAAATTAAAAATAGATTATCTAGTAGCTTAAATATTAGTATTGAAAGTATGTGGGTAGGTACATTTCATGGAGTATGTTACAGAATTTTAAGGGCTAATTACCAAAAAGCTTTATTACCAAAAAGTTTCCAAGTAATTGATACAGATGATCAGGTAAGAATTATTAAAAGAATAATGAAAGAGCAAGAAATTGATAATTCTCAAATTTTACCCAAACAAGTTGCTTGGTTTATAAATAAAAAGAAGGACCAAAGTATAAGAAGTAATAAGATTAAAGATGATGATTTTATAAGCATACAATACAATAAAATTTACAAGCTATACGAAGAATATTGTAATAGCAGTGGATTAGTTGATTTTGGGGAAATTATTTTAAGAACTTTAGAGTTGTTGAAAAAAAATAAAGAAGTTCAGTTGTACTACCATAATTTATTTGGGGTTATTCTTATAGATGAATTCCAGGATACAAATACCATTCAATATGAATTAATAAAGACTATGTCTAGTAAAAATACATCTATGTTTGCTGTAGGCGATGATGATCAGTCAATATATGGTTGGAGAGGAGCAAAAGTTGAAAATATCAAAAAATTTCAAAAAGATTTTAATGATATAAAAGTTTTTAGACTGGAACAGAATTATAGATCTACAGGGAATATATTGCTTGCTGCTAATAGCGTGATATTAAATAACAAGTCAAGAATGGAAAAAAATTTATGGACTGAAGATAAAAGTGGCGATCCTATAAAAATTTTTTCAGCAAATAATGAGATTGGTGAAGCAACATTTGCTATAGAAACAATTGAAAATCATATATCAGAAGATTTTAAAAGAAACGAAATTGCAATATTGTATAGATCTAATGCACAATCTAGGGTTTTTGAAGAAAAACTTATTGCAAAAGGTATTCCTTATAAAATTTATGGTGGATTTAGATTTTTCGAAAGAGCAGAAATTAAAGATGTATTAGCTTATATGAGACTTTCTGTAAGTAACAAAGATGATAACTCTTTTGAGAGAGTAGTAAATATGCCCTTAAGAGGCATTGGAGAAAAAACAAAATCTTTATTAAGAGATTTTTCTAAAAGAGAAAATTTATCTTTATACGAATCTATACCACTGGCATGTGGAAAAAATATTTTTTCAAAAAAAGCTAAAGATTCTTTATTAGAATTCTATAATTTAATTAATACAATAAATAGTATTTTGCAAAAAGATGAATTGCCTGATCAAATAAAAGAGATTATAAAAATTATAGAAATTAAAGAAATGTATGAAAAAAATAAAACTGAACAAGCTCGCTCAAAAATAGAAAATTTAGATGAATTAGTTTCTGCAGCCCAAGAATTTTTAAATGAGGATATAGATGCTGATGAAACTATATTAGAGGCTTTTTTAACTCATACTTCATTAGAATCAGGTGAAGGACAGGGTAATGATTGGGATGAATGTGTTCAATTAATGACATTGCATTCATCTAAAGGTCTTGAATTTCCAATAGTTTTTTTAGTGGGGCTGGAAGAAAATTTATTTCCCAGTAGAATGTCATTAGAGGAAGAAAACTTAGAGGAAGAAAGAAGACTTTGTTATGTTGGTATTACAAGAGCTCGTAAGAAGCTTTATATTTCTCACGCACAAATGAGAAGACAATATGGCTCAGAAAATTATTGCTTGCCATCAAGATTTTTGAATGAAATTCCTAAAGAAGTGGTTGAAGAAATTGGATATAATTCAAAAAGATTTTTTAATAAGGAAAATTCTTTAGGTAGTCAAAATATTGTTAAACAAAATTCTATTATGGGGAAAAGAGTTGCACATAGAAAATTTGGAGAGGGAGTAGTTATTTCTACAGAGGGTTCTGATGCAAATACTAGGGTACAGGTATCTTTTGATGAAGTAGGAAATAAATGGTTAATTTTAGCAATTGCTAATCTAGAAGTTTTATGAAATAGGAACACATTATGAAGAGAAGAGATTTTTTTAAAAAATTTAGCAGTATCGCATTGCTTGGGTCTATTCCCGTAGTATCAAAAGCAAATAATTATAAACCAGAATATAATTGGAAAATGGTAACAACATGGCCAAAAAATTTTCCAGGTTTGGGTACTGGAGCAGAATATTTAGCTGAACTAATACAAAAATTGTCTGGCGGTAGAATTAAGGTAAGAGTTTATGGAGCAGGAGAGTTAGTTCCAGCATTTGAAATATTTGATGCTGTATCAAGTGGCGTCGCTGAACTTGGACACGGTTCTGCATATTATTGGAAAGGAAAAAATGATATCTTTCAATTTTTTTCCACAGTACCTTTTGGTATGACAGCAAATGAAATGAATGCTTGGTTATATAAAGGTGGCGGTCTAAAACTTTGGGAACAAGCTTATTTTGATTTTAATTTAGTCCCTATGGCCGCAGGTAATACTGGCGTGCAAATGGGAGGCTGGTTTAATAAGGAAATTAATTCATTGAGCGATCTAAAAGGTTTAAAAATGAGAATACCTGGTCTTGGGGGGGAAGTTTTAAGAAGAGCGGGTGGTACCCCCGTAAATCTTCCTGGTGGAGAATTATTTACAGCTTTAAAAACTGGCACAATAGATGCTACTGAATGGGTGAACCCTTACAACGATCTTGCATTTGGTTTACATAAAGCAGCTAAATATTATTACTATCCAGGTTGGCATGAGCCAGGCACAACTTTAGAATGCTTTATAAATAAAAATAAATTTGCTGAGCTTCCAGAGGATTTAAAAGAAATAGTAAAAGGAGCCGCAAAAATTGCTAATCTTGATATGTTATGCGAGTATATTTCTAGAAATAATGATGCTTTGCAGATATTACAAAATAAGCATAAAGTTGAAATAAGACCATATCCAAAGGAAGTTTTAGAGGAATTGTATAATATTTCAAAAACAGTAGTAAAAGAATTGTCTTTAAAAAATAATTTTGCAAAAGAAGTTTATAATTCATATACTTCTTTTCAGGAAAAAACTAAGAATTGGAACGATATATCAATAAAAGCTTATTTAGATATTTAAAAATAGAAATGCTGTACCAAAGGAGTTTAATAAGATAATATACTATAAAATTAAAAAGAAAATATTTGGGGAAAAAGAATGCTACAAATACTAGCGAATCAATGGATTTACAATGTAATATTATTACTAAATGCTATAACTGCGGGGCAAATTATATTTTTTGCTGTAAAATTAAATAAGGCGAAAATTGTGAAAATAGTTTTATTTTCTCTAGGTGTAATGAATGCAGTAGCTGTTGGTGGAGCTTTAAAAGATCCTAGTTTTATGTTAAATGCAAAAGCTGAACCAGCATATTTTGATTATGATCTAGCTCCAGAGCTTCGAGTAATATGGCTATTTGTTAATGCATTATTTGGACTCTATGTTTTATATTCATTTGCGAAAAATACAAAAGTTTCAGATTCTCTTTTTTATATAGCTTTCCTCGTTGCTGCATATGGAACATTTATTGTATTTTATGGGATACAAGAATTTGGCATGAGATATATGCCAGTGATTATATTCTTCACAATATGTATTTACACAGCACTAGGTTCAGTAATATATCAAATTAAAGTAGCTACAGATCAAAGAAGAAATAAAAGACTTAGTTATATTGCTGCTGGGGTATTTTTTGCTATAGTATCTTTAAATACTTTCACAAATTATACGCTTATAAGAGATACTGCATATACAGATGTTTCTGAAGGCTGGGACGGTGGAGTTACTACAAAACAAGATGAGTTAAGTAACTAAAAAGAAAAAATTAACCAAAAATTTTGTTTGGTAACCATGTAGTTGTTTCAGGTATTAATACTATTATTAAAATTGTTATTAATTGAATAATAATAAAAGGTATTACTCCTCTATATATATCAACTGTTTTAATATTTTTTGGTATAACACTCTTTAAATAAAATATTGCAAAGCCAAACGGTGGAGTTAAAAAAGACGTTTGTAAATTTATTGCTATTAATATACCTAACCATATAGGGTTAACTCCCATTGCAAGAAGAATTGGTGCAACAACAGGAATTACAACATATGTGATTTCTATAAAATCTAAAATAAAACCAAGAAAGAAAATTATCATCATAACGAAAAATAATTTTGAATATACTCCCCCAGGCAAGCTGGTTAATATATCATGAACAAATACATCTCCTTCCAGTCCTCTAAAAACAAGGGAAAAAATTGTTGCTCCTATTAATAAAATAAAAATCATACTAGTAATTTTTGAAGCTTGAACTAAAACACCTTTTAAAATATCTAAATTTAATTTTCTATTTGTTCCAGCTAATATAATTGCGCCGATAGCTCCAACAGAAGACGCCTCTGTTGGTGTAGCTAAACCCATTATTATTGAGCCAAGAACAGCTAATATTAAAAATAAGGGAGCTATTAAAGATAGAAGAATTATTTTAAAACGTAAATGTAGTTGTAATTTTTTTTTTGGTATTAAATCTTTTCTAAAGGTAGATAAAAATAATATATATAAAATATAAAAACCAACTAAAATTAGTCCAGGAAAAATAGCACCTGCAAATAAATCCCCAACAGAAACACTTTCTTGGGAAAATATACCTAACATATTTTGGGCTTCTTGGTATGAAGAAGAAATCACATCTCCTAAAAGTATTAAAATAATAGAGGGAGGTATAATTTGTCCCAATGTGCCAGATGCTAATATAGTTCCTGTTGCTACTTTAACATCATAGTTTTGTTTTAACATTGTAGGTAAGGATAGAAGGCCCATAGTTACAACGGTAGCTCCAACAATGCCAGTGCTAGCTGCTAGAAGTGCTCCAACAATTATTACAGAAATTCCAAGTCCACCATTAATTTTTTGAAACAAGCTAGACATAGACTCTAAAAGATTTTCTGCAATTTTGGATTTTTCAAGCATAATACCCATAAATATAAACATTGGAATGGCTAGTAGAGTTTCGTTAGTAATAATGCCAAATATTCTACTTGGTAAAGCATATAACAATGAAAGATCAAAATTATTTGTAAAGCTGCATAAAAGAGCAAAAATTAAAGACACCCCAGATAAAGTAAATGCCACAGGGTAGCCAAGCATTAAAATAAAAATAACCAGCAAAAAAAGTAATATTGATAGCATTATTATTCGCGACCTTGTAAATTTTTAATTAATTCAGAGATTCCTTGAAAAAATAATAAAGTAGACATTATTAATATATATGATTTTAAAATATATAAGAAAGGAAGTCCTCCTGCTTCTTTAGACGATTCTAAAAGTAAAATTGAAGAAAGAACGTAATTAAAACTTGTTGTAAATATAACTATGCATGTTGGAAGTAATAAAAATATAGTACCGTAAAAATTTATTATTTTTTTTTTATTTTCTGAAAATTCATTATAGAAAATATCAATTCTTACATGCATATTGTTTTTTAACGTATATGCTGCAGCTACACAAAAAATTAAGGCGTGCAAATATATTATAAGTTCTTGAATAGCGATACTTCCAAAATCTAATGCGTATCTCATAAAGGCTACAAAAAAAGTTATAAATATCATTGGAACTAATAAATAAGATGTATATGTACCTATTTTTTCATTTATGAAATCTATTTTTTTTACAATACTAAGCATTAGTTTTTAAATAATAGTTATTACTTATTCTATCTTTTAAAATATTTTTAAACTCATCTGGATCTAATTGATGGGTCATTTCTCCTTCTGATGGGTGATGTTTATCATGAAGTCTTGAAAGCCAAAATCTTAATGCAGCATGTCTTAAAGCGTTTGGCCAAAATTCTATTTCTATAGATTCCAGTTGTCTAATTTTTCTATAAGATTCTATTAAAACATTTTGTTTATCAATATTAATTGTCATATCTTCATTTAGACACCAGTCATTCACTATTATTGCTAGATCATATAGATAATATCCGTTACATGCATAATAAAAGTCTAGAACGCCAGTAAGTTCTCCATTTTCAAACATTGCATTATCTCTAAATAAATCAGAGTGAATAATACCTTTTGGTAAATTTTTATTATCACACTCATTTTGATTTTTTAGTTCATTATTTACTAAATTTATGTCATCAGATGACAAAACGCTACGAAGTTCTTCAGCTGTCTTAAAAAACCATTTTCCATCTCTTAAGCCTATTTCGTGGTTTGTAAATTTCTTGGATTTGACATGAATCTTTGCAATTATTTCTCCTATTTGTTTACACATATCTATTGATGGAACAGTATTTGTAATAGTTTTTCCGGGGAGCAGAGAAAAAATAGACAAGGGTTTATTCTTTGCAGAAATTATACTTTTACCTTTTTTTGTTTTTATAGGTATTGGACATGGTATTTCACTCTTTGATAATATATCCATTAATCCAATTGTATATTCTAAATTTAAATTTGGCTCTTCAAATATTGTTAAAATATATTTATCTGATGAAGTAGTTAAGTAGTAATTCGAGTTTGTAATACCCTCATTGATACCCTCAATTGCAATAAAATTACCTATATCATAATGATTTAGTAATTGCTCTAGTTCTTCTTTTGTAAGTCGTGTATAAACAGACATAGGATTTTTTTAATATTTTTGAGGTGATTATAACAACATAGAGCCTATGAATGGAAAACAAAAAGAAGATATTTTATTATTATTGGACGGAACAGCGTATTTATACCGCGCTTATCATGCATTGCCACCCTTAAAAAATAGTAAAGGGGAAAATACAGGCGCTATTCATGGATTTTTAAAGGCTATAAATAAAATTATGGAGGATTTTAATCCTAAGCATATTGGGGTTGTATTTGACGCTAAAGGCAAAAATTTTAGACATAAAATGTTTGAGCAGTATAAAGCTAATAGATCAGCAATGCCAAGCGAATTAGTAGAGCAAATACCTAAATTATATAAAATATTAGATTTACTTGGATTTCCTCCAATCATTATAAGTGGTGTAGAAGCAGATGATGTAATAGGAACATTGTCAAAAAAATACAAAAATGCTTATAAGGTAAAAATTTTTTCAGGAGATAAAGATTTTGCGCAGCTTGTGGATAAAAATATATCTATTATAAATCCAGTTACATTAGAAAAAATGGATTCTAAAGGAGTTAAAAAAAAGTTTGGCGTTGATCCAAAAAATATTATTGATTATTTAGCCTTAGTTGGAGATAAGGCAGATAATATTCCTGGGGTTCCCGGTGTTGGCAGTAAAACTGCATCTAGATTAATTAATAAACATGGTAATGTAGAAAGTATAATAAAAAATCAAGATTTAATAACTGGAAAAGTTGGTGATTCATTAAAATCTAATATTGAGAAACTGAAACTCTCAAAAAAACTAGCAACAATAAAGTGTGATTTAGAAATTCTTTTAGATATAGATGATCTTGTTAAACACGAAGCTAAGAAAGAGCATTTAATCAATATATATAAAAGCCTTGAATTAAATTATTTTTTAGAAAAAGAAAATAAAAGAAAATTTAGTAATAATTATAATGTAATAACTGAGAAAAATGTTTTTACTCAGTTATTAAATGATATTAAAAAGAAATGTTTTTTTTCATTTGATCTAGAAACAACAAGTCTTGACTATATTGAAGCTGAGATTGTTGGAATATCTTTTGCATTAGAATCAAAAAAAAGTTTTTATATTCCTCTCTCGCATATCGATGAATCTAAGTACAAACAATTACCAATAAAATATGTTTTAGAAAATTTCAAATCTATACTTGAGGATAAAAAAATAAAAAAAGTTGGACATAATCTTAAATATGATAGAAATGTTTTATTAAACTATAAAATTAATTTAAAAGGTATTCAGCATGATTCAATGCTTTTATCTTATGTGTATGATTCAACAGCAATACGCCATGGTTTAGACAATGTTGCTGAAAAATATTTATCATACAAGACTATTCATTACGAAGATGTAGCAGGAAAAGGAGTTAAACAAATACCATTTTCTGAAGTAGATATAGATGTTGCGGCTGAATATTCCTGTGAAGATGCAATTATTAGTTTGGAATTGTATAATTATTTATGGGAAAAGGTTTCAAAAGATAAAAATATTATTAAGGTTTATAGTGATATAGAGATTCCTTTAATGCCAATATTATCTGATATTGAGAGGAACGGAGTTTTAATTGATTCTAAAAAACTCAATAAATTGAGTAAAGAGCTAGAAAAAGAGCTAAATGAAATTCAAAAAAAATGTTTTGAAATAACAAAAAAGGAATTTAATTTAAATTCTCCAAAACAATTGCAAGAAATATTATATATAGATTTAAAAATACCAATATTTAAAAATACTCCTACTGGAAAACCTTCTACAGATGAGGATACTTTACAATTTCTTTCGCAATCTCACAAATTGCCAGAATTAATTCTAGATTATCGATCTTTAAATAAATTAAAGACGGGTTACACTGATAAATTACCCTTGCAAGTTTCAAAGAAAACAGGAAGAGTTCATACCTCATATCAACAAGCAATTACAGCTACTGGAAGATTGTCGTCAACTGAGCCAAATTTACAAAATATACCTATTAAAAGTTCTCAAGGGAAAAAAATAAGAACAGCATTCATAGCGGATGTTGGTAATAAAATTCTTGGAGCTGATTATTCTCAAATTGAATTAAGAATTATGGCCCATTTATCTAATGATAGAAATTTATTACAAGCGTTTACAAATAATATTGATGTACATTCATTTACAGCAGCAGAAATTTTTAATATAGATATTGATAATGTGACTTTAGAGGATAGAAGAGCAGCAAAAACAATTAATTTTGGGTTAATATATGGAATGTCATCATTTGGATTGTCTAAACAATTAGGGATATCAATACCAGAAGCTAAAGATTATATGGATATTTATTTTGATAGATATCCAAAAATAAAATTGTACATGAAAGAGACAAAAGAATTTGCGCAAAAAAATGGTTATGTTGAAACCATATTTGGTAGAAAACTTTATTTGCCTGAAATTAATTCTAAGCAAGTGCAAAGAAGAAAGTATGCAGAAAGAACCGCAATAAACGCTCCAGTTCAAGGAAGTGCTGCAGATATAATAAAAATAGCTATGATTGAAATTGATTGCTGGTTAAATGAAATTAACTCAAATACTAAAATGATTATGCAAGTTCATGACGAGTTAGTTTTTGAAATTAATGAAAAAGATGTTGATAATGAGGTAGAAAATATTATTAATATTATGCAAAATTGTGTAAATCTTAAGTTACCTTTGATAGTTAATTATGGTATTAATTTTAACTGGGGAGATGCTCACTAATAGAATCTAATGCTTCTTTAACACCATCACCATTTTTAGCAGAAAAAGTTTGTATATTAATTATATTATTAAAATTCTTTAAATCTTTTATAGTTTTATTTTTCATTTTTGTTTTTTCATTATTATTAACTTTATCAGATTTAGTTAACATAATATTTGCTGAAACGCCAAAATCAGAACATAAGTTAATCATTGAAATGTCTAATTTCTCAATACCTCTTCTTATATCTACAGCAATAAACATGCTTACAATAAACTTACGATTTGAAATATAATTAAGAACCATTTTCTCCCAAGAAGCAGTGATGTTTTTTGGAGTACTTGCATAACCATATCCTGGGATATCTACAAAACTAATATTATTATTAATAATGAAATAATTTATTAATTGTGTCCTTCCTGGGGTTTTGCTTATAATTGCTAATTTTTTCCTATTGCATATTTTATTAAGCATACTGGATTTTCCAGAATTTGATTTACCTGCAAAAAAGAATTCTGGGAAAATATCTTCTGGATAGTGAGTAGGTTTTGTAGCACTTTTTACAAAATCTGATTTTTTTATTATTAATGTCATTTTTATTACTATTAATATATTGGTTTTTTTCAAAATAGTATACAATGTTTGAAAATGGAATTACGAAATAAATTAGAGGAGAATAAATGCTAAATAAACCTTTATTTAAGGTACATAAAATATGCCTTTTTTTACTATTGTTACCAACCCTTGCTCTTGCAGACCACCACAGTGGTCCTATAAAAGCAGGCAAAGAGAAAGCTCAGATCTGTATTGCTTGTCATGGTGTTGGTGGAAATAGTAATAATCCTGAGTGGCCTAATTTATCTCAACAGAGTAAAAGATATTTAATTGATCAGCTTCATATGTTTAGAGATGGAATTAGAAAAAATGCACTAATGAATGCACAAGCTATGAATTTATCTGATCAAGATATTATTGATTTAGCAAGTTATTATAATAGTTTGCAAGGGAAAAAGGGTAAAGTCCAAGCAGGAGAAAAAATTATAAGATTAGGCGAAAGTATTTATCGTGGTGGGATTTTGGATAGAGGAATCCCAGCATGCATATCATGTCATGGGCCTAAAGGTTTAGGTATAGACCGCACTGGCTATCCAAAAATTTCAGGTCAACATTCAGCATATTTATTAAATAGATTAAAAAATTATAAAGAAAGTTATGATGATAAGCATTTAATTAGTAAAAATTATTCAATCATGAGCAGCATATCGTTTAAGTTATCAAATATAGAAATGAAAGGACTTTCAGAATACCTCCAGGGCTTATATTAAGGTTATTAAGAAATTATGATTAAAAAAATATTAGTTATATTTATTATCTTTGTAGCAACATTAAATGCGGAAGATAAATTTGAGCAGGGAATTGATTATGAGTTAATGCATAATGATCCTTCATCATATGAATTAAATAAGATTGATAAAATATTAGTTGTTGAAGCATTTTGGTATGGATGCCCCCATTGTTATATTTTTGAAGATTTTTTGTCAGATTGGGGGAAAAAAGATTCCAAGGATATTAATTTTATAAATATGCCTGTAGTTTTTAATAAGCCATGGTTACTGCATGCAAGAGCATTTTATACAATGCGCGAATTAGATAATTTTCATGATTTACATAAAAACTTTTTTTATGCATATCATGAGCAACAAAGAACATTTTCATCTATGGAATCAATAATGAAGTTTTTTGATAGTCAGGGTGTCGGCACTAAGAAAGCAACAAAGATTTTTTCTTCAGAAGGTGTTTCAAAAAAAGTTCAAGAAGCAAATTATTTGCTTGAAACTTATAAAATTGATAGTGTGCCAGCAATTATTATAAACGATAAGTATAAAATTTCTGGTAGAATGGCAAAATCTTATGAGAGAATGATAGAAATAACTGATTATATTATAGAGCTTGAGCGGTCAAAGAAGGCGAAGTAATGACGTGTGCGCCTATAGCTCAAATGGATAGAGCGTTAGCCTCCGGAGCTGGAGATATAGGTTCAATTCCTATTAGGCGCTCCAATTAATGATAAATAATGATATGTAAAATAAGGGATACTTAATGAACGATAAACAATTTATAACATTCTTCCTTGCCGTTATGGGTGTTTTGTTAATAATCTTTTTTGCAATTTTTTTTATTGCGCAAGTTGTAACTCCAGATTTAAGTAAGTCAGATAAATTTACTTCTAATTCTATTGTAAGCAGGATAGAGCCAGTTGGAAAATTAAATTACTCTGATTCAAATGAAAAATTACAAAAATCTAATACTAAAACTTCACAAATTGATCCATATAATAATGGCGAAGAAATTTATAATGCTGTATGTCAAACTTGTCATACTACAGGCGTATTAAATTCTCCAAAATATGGTGACAAACCTGCATGGCAAATAAGATTAGGAAAAGGTAAAGAAGTTTTGTACGCGAATGCAATCAAAGGAATTGGTGCTATGCCTGCTAAAGGCGGAAGACCAGACCTATCTGATAAACTAATAAAGTTTGGTGTAGATTATATTTTAGAATCAGTTAAATAATCTTATTATTATTTTTATTTTTTTAATGAGGTTATTTTAGCTTCTAATTCTTTTATTTTTTTTTGGCATTTTTTTAAAAGAGCAACCTGAACATCATATTCTTCTCGAGAGACCAAATCTAATTTTTGTAATACTCCTTCTGCACCTGATTTAAGTGTTTTTTGCATTTCTTCCTTAGAGGTCTTTAGAGATTCAGGCATTATATTTTTTATTTTATTTGCTATCTCATCAACGTTTTTTGGGTCAAATTTGAACATATCTTAATCTTATTTGTAAGTGAAATTTAGTTTTTAATAATAACCTATAAATATTTTTTTTGGTATATGAAATACCAAAATTATAATTAATATTAAAATATGATAATACTTGATAATTATTATAAGTAAATATTTTAATATATTTTAAATTTTTAAACATAAAACTCTAAAAGACTCCCTGAGCAGTCGATCCTATAAAAATAAATGAATTTATAGAAATGGCAAACTACTGGGGGAAGGGCAACCTTTCCTTTTTTTTTGCTAGAGGTATACTGTAAATGTCCGCACTAAAAAAGTGCACATAATTTAAATGCTGGAAACAAAAAACTTAACCTTTATTTATGTATAAGAAAATAAGCACCTACATTAGAACTTTATTTGTAAAAATATAAATATTGGCATGATTAATGCATATATATATGCTATTTAATATTGGAGTATAAATATGAAACTTATAACAGCAATAGTTAAGCCTTTTAAACTGGATGATGTTAGAAATGCCTTATCTGATATAGGGGTACAAGGTATTACAGTTAGCGAGGTCAAAGGTTTTGGAAGGCAGAAAGGTCACACTGAACTTTATAGGGGCGCTGAGTACGTTGTCGATTTTTTACCTAAGGTAAAAGTCGAGGTAGCAGTATCAGACGAGATGAGTGAAAAAGCAATTGAAGCTATTATTCAGTCAGCTAATACCGGGAAAATTGGCGATGGAAAGATTTTTATTACAAATCTTGAGTCAGCAATTCGAATACGTACAGGTGAAACTGGTTCAGAGGCTTTATAAATGATTAACAATAAATAATTAACAATGAGGTTTAAATTATGGAAGGACAATTTATTGAATTAGCATATGCGCTGGACACCTTTTATTTACTTGTAATGGGTGGCTTCGTAATGTGGATGGCAGCAGGTTTCTCAATGCGTGAGGCTGGATTAGTACAATCTAAAAGTACTGTTGAGATTTTGACAAAGAATATTGCTTTGTATTCTATAGCCTCAATTATGTATATGCTTGTTGGATTTAACTTAATGTATCCAACTGCTGGTGACGCAGTAATACCAGCTTTAGGTTTTTTAGGTGATGGAGTGATACCAACTTTAGGTTTTTTAGGTGATGGAGTGATACCAACTGCTAGTTTTTTACTAGGTAGTAGTGATAATGCTACAGTAGATGTATTAACTAGTAATGGCGATGTACATTATTCAAGATTATCTTATTTTTTCTTTCAAGTACTATTTGTTGTAGTAGCTATGTCCATTGTTTCTGGTGCCGTTGCTGAAAGAATGAAATTATCATCTTTTTTATTATTTTGCGTAATTATGACAGGATTAATTTATCCTATTCAAGGTTATTGGAAATGGGGTGGAGGTTTTTTAAATGTAATGGGTTTTCAGGATTTTGCGGGGTCTGGCGTAGTTCACTTATGTGGAGCTGCTGCTGCATTAGCAGGTGTTTTATTGCTAGGAGCAAGAAAAGGAAAATATGCAAATGGAAAAATCAACGCAATACCAGGCGCCAATATGCCATTAGCAACATTAGGAACATTTATTTTATGGTTAGGTTGGTTTGGATTTAATGGCGGATCTGGATTCATGATTCAAAATATAGGAGAAGCAAATGCTGTTTCTTTGATATTTGTTAATACAAATGCTGCAGCTGCAGGTGGTGTTATAGCAGCATTATTATTCGCAAAACTTTTATTTGGAAAGTATGATTTATCGATGTCTTTAAATGGAGCAATTGGAGGTCTTGTTTCTATTACAGCAGAGCCGTTAACACCATCTCCAGAGCTTGCAGCAATAATTGGAGCAATTGGGGGAATACTTGTCGTTATATCAATTATTGTACTAGATAAATCTAAAATTGATGATCCTGTAGGAGCTATATCTGCTCATGGCACATGTGGTATATGGGGATTAATAGCTGTAGTTTTTTCTAATACAAGCGCAACATTAACAACACAGTTATATGGAGTAATAACCATATTTTCCTGGACATTTATAATGGCATTAATATTTTGGGGAATACTCAAAGCAGTTATAGGTATCAGAGTATCTTCAGAAGAAGAGCATGTTGGTGTGGATGTAGCAGAGTGTGGAATGGAAGCATACCCTGAGTTTGTAAAGTAAAATATTTTTTCAACAGTGACGTGTGCAAATGATACATGCGCATGGTTTTGTTAATTTTTACAATTAATTATAAATTTTTTGCAAAATCAATCATTCTGTTAGTAGATATATATGCTTTTTTTCTAATATCTTCATTTATTATAATTTCATTTTTTTCATTAATAAGGGTGTCAATTAAATTATCAAGATTATTCATAGCCATCCAAGGGCAATGCGCGCAACATATGCAAGTTGCTCCCTCACCTCCTGTTGGTGCTTCTATAAGTATTTTGTTAGGAGCAGCTTGGCGCATTTTATAAAAAATTCTATTGTCTGTAGCAACAATTATTTTTTTATTCGGTAGTTTTTTACATGCATCAATTAGTTGAGAAGTAGAGCCAACTATGTCTGCAAGTTTAATAATATCTAAATTTGATTCTGGGTGAACTAAAACAGCAGCATCCTTATTTTCTTTTATCAATTTCACTAACAAGTTTGCTTTAAATTCTTCATGAACTATACAACTTGCATTCCATATTTTCATATCAGCTTTAGTTTTTTGATTTATATAATTACCAAGATGTTTATCGGGAGCCCAAATTATTTTGATATTTTTTTCTTTTAGGTATTCGATTAGTCTTACAGCAATACTTGATGTAACTACCCAGTCTGCCATAGCTTTAACTTCTGCACTTGTATTTGCATAAACTACTAACTTTCTATCAGGATATTTTTCACAAAATTTAAGAAGATCAGGGGCAGGGCAATTAATATCAAGAGAGCATTCAGCTTCAAGAGTTGGCATTAATATTTTTTTCTCAGGATTTAATATTTTTGCTGTTTCACCCATAAACCTTACACCGGCAACAATTAACATCTTAGAGCTCTGATTAGCACCAAATTTAGCCATTTCGAGAGAATCAGATACGTTTCCGCCAGTAAGCTCTGCAACTTCTTGGATGTCTTCGTGAGTGTAATAATGTGCTATTATTTTAGCGTCTTTTCCAAGAAGAAGTTCTTTTATTAAATTAATTTTCTCTTCTTTTATTTTTGCATCATAAACAGGAGAACTATTTAAGACATCGATAGTTTTAGGAAAAGAATTATTAGCAACTTTAATATTATTCATTTTATTAATTAATTATAATGTAATCAATACTATTATCTTTAAGCAACTTACACGCTTTATCTAATAGTTTTTTATTATTAAACGGCCCTATAATAATTTTAGTAGTTAATCTTCCATTTAGCATATAATTCTTTAAATTAGTATTAAGCCCTAATAATGATGTTTTAGCTCTAATTCTATCGACTTCATACTGTTTTGCAAATACACCTAATTGTATAAAATATTCTATTTTACTATTTATATTTTCATCTTTTAAAATGTTTTTATTTGGTAGTAATTTATATAAATATTCTATGGTTTTATTTGATTTTAGAATAATAGAACTATTTAATTCATTTGCTTGATATAAAAAAAATATAAATATAAAAAATATAAATATTATTAAAATTACAATTCTTTTAAGCATTTTATTTATTAATTTCTGTCATATTAAATTACATTTTTTCTGGCATGCCTATCCCAATAACTTTACTACTATTTTTAAAAACATGTTTAGCAGCTTCAATTAGCGCTAATCTTGCATTTCTTAATTTATCATCAGCTATTAGTATTTGATATTTGTTGTAGTATGAATGTATTTCTTGTGCAAGTTCTCGCATGTAATTAGTTAATAAGTGTGGCTCATATTTTTCAGTTGAACTTATAATAACATCTGGGTAATAGGATAATTTTTTAATAATATTTAATTCTGATTCTTCAGTTAGTAGGCTTAGGTATTTATTATCATATTTATAATGCATTTTATTTTCTTGAGCTTGTTTAAAAATACTACATATTCTCGCATGGGCATACTGAATATAGTAAACTGGATTGTTGTTGTTATTAGATTTTGCTAATTCAATATCAAAATCCATATGTTGATCAGACTTTCTTGTAAGGTAAAAAAATCTCGTTGCGTCTTTGCCAACTTCTTTTATTAGTTGTTCTAGTGTTACGAATTCACCAGATCTTGTTGACATAGAAATTTTTTCAGTTCCTCGATAAAGATTTGCAAATTGGACTAATAAAATTATAAGTTTTGATTTTTTTTGTGCAAAAATATTAAAAGCCGCTTTTATCCTGTCCATATAACCGTGATGATCTGCGCCCCATATATTTATTATTTTACTATAATCTCTATTAATTTTATTATAATGATAAGCTATATCAGTAGAAAGGTAAGTATGATCGTTATTCTCTTTTATTAAAACACGATCTTTTTCGTCTCCAGAATCTTTAGACTTAAACCATAATGCATCATCCTTCTTATATGTGTGACTATTTTCATTTAAATAATTAAGTATTAGATCTAACGAGTTATTTTTTAATAGTAAAGACTCAGAAAACCAAGAGTCAAATTCAATACCAGATAACTTTAATGTTTTTTTAATGTCTTTAAGAATAAAATTTACTGAAATTTCTTTTATTTTATTAAATCTTTCAATTGAAAGATTATTTTTAATATTATGTATTAATTCGTCTATAGAATTATTATTATAATTTTCTAGATTTTTTATATAAAATTCTAGATTAAAATTTCTGTGAATGTCTGCTGATATATCCCAAATATATTCACCTTTATATAAATCTTCATAAGAAAATACTTTATTGCTATCTATAAGCTCATGATATCTTCGCAATACAGAAATAGTAAGGATATCTATCTGTTTGCCAGCGTCATTAATATAGTATTCCTTAGTGACATTGTATCCGTTTTCCTTCAGTAAGCTTGAAATGCAATCTCCAAATACTGCGCCCCTTCCATGTCCAACATGCAGAGGGCCTGTAGGGTTAGCGGAAACAAATTCAATTAATACTTTTGAATTAGAGCCAAGGCAATTACTCCCGTATAAATGCTTTTCTTTTAATATTTTTTCAATAACTGCAAATTTTGTATCTTTAGAAGTAAAGAAATTAATAAATCCTGGACCAGCTATTTCAATTTTTAGAATATTCTCATTATTTTGTATTTCCTTAATAATATTTTCAGCAAATTTTTTTGGATTAGATTCAAATTTTGTAGAAAATTTCATAGCTATATTTGATGAGAAATCACCAAATCTTTTATCTTTGCATAAACCCACTTCGATATTTTCAATTGAAATACCATTATCTTTATCTATTTTATCTAGGGATTTTTTAATTAAATCTTTAATGATATCTTTCACAAACTTACTCAATCATAGTCAATAGGATCGATGTCAACAGACCATCTAATTTTATTAGAATAGGGTATATCCTTTATACTCGGAATACAATCTTTGATGACATAATTTAATTTTGTTTTATTTTTAGCCTGAATTACAAGATTTACATTATACAAATTTGCTTTTTTCTGCATTATTGAAGGCATTGGGCCAAAAATTTCTATTTCTTTGTTCTTAATAATAATATTTTTTATGTTATTTAAAAAATTTTCTGCATCAGAGTATTTTCTTGATTTAGCTTGGATAAGACCCCAATTTCTGTACGGGGGGAGACCTAAAGAACTTCTTAGAGAAAGTAGATTCTTCATCCAGTCTTCATAACCGTTTTTAATTAAGCAATCTAAATCTTGATTTTCAGGATATGATGTTTGAAGTATAACTTCTCCTTGTTTATTTCCTCTGCCAGCCCTTCCGGAAACTTGTATTAATTGTTGAGCAAGTTGTTCAATTGCTTTTAATCTCGGGCTAAATAAACTTTGATCAATATTCATAATTACAACAAGAGTAACATTTGGAAAATTATGCCCCTTAGATAACATTTGTGTACCTATTAAAATATCATATTTATTATTTCTAATATCATTAAATATTTTTTCAGTTTGTCCTTTCTTCTTTGTGCTATCACTATCTATCCTAATTATATTTTTATCAGGAAATTTATTTTTGATTATTTCTTCTATTTTTTCAGTACCCTCCCCCAATGAAAAAATATCTTTTGATTTACAATTTATGCATTTCCCAGAATATTTGTTTACTTTTCCACAATGATGGCATATTAATAATTTTTTATTTTTATGGTAAGTCATATTTAAATTGCAATAATTACATGACGGTATCCAAGAGCAATCTCTACAAGTAATGATAGGAGAATAACCTCGCCTATTTAAAAAAATTAATGTTTGTTCCTTTTTATAAATTCTTTCTTTTATTGATGCAATAACATCCTCAGATACAATTTCCTTTTTTCTATTAGACATATTTATTACTTTGAGTGTTGGTAATGCTTTATTGTTAACGCGACTTCTCATTTTAATACGTGTGTATTTATTATTATTTACGTTAAAAATAGTTTCAGAAGATGGAGTTGCGCTCCCAAGAATAATTGGGATATTTTTATTTTTTGATCTGAATATAGCAACATCTCTTGCATTATATTTAGCTTCAGTATTATTTTTAAATGAGACATCATGCTCTTCATCTATTATTATTAATCCTAGCTTGGGAATTTTTAAAAATACTGAAGATCTTGTCCCAATTATAATATCAATTTTACAATTTTGTATTAGGTTCCAATTAATAAATTTTTGTTTTGGTGTTAATGTAGAATGGTACTCTGCAATTTTCATATTTTTTGTATTAAAATATTCTTTTAGTTCTGGAATTAGATTTTTTTCTGGAACGATAATAAGTGTTTGTAATTTTTTTTTATATATTTCTTTTTGAATATTCTTATATACTTCTGTTTTCCCGCTTCCAGTAATTCCATCAAGAAGAAAGCATTCATATTTATTAATAGAATTTTTAATGGTTTTTATAGCTTTTTGTTGTTCACTAGTTAGTAAAATATTTTTACCAAATAAATATGTCTCTTGTTTTTTGCTTATATTTAATTTTTCAGGAAGTATTTTTCCTTGTCTTAAATATGAAGGTGTAGCAATTCCAAATACTTGTCCAATTGGAGAATGGTAATAGCTAGAAACCCATAAAATTAATTTTAATGTTTCATCGTCTAAAATAGGTGATTTGTCTATTATCTCTAAAATAGGTTTTATATTATAACTCTTTGATTTAAATAGATCTTCTATACTAACAATGAATCCAACAACTATTTTTTTGCCAAATTCTACGAAAACTCTTGCTCCTGGTGTAATATCTTTAAATGTATCTGGTACTTCGTAATCAAAAAGATTATGTAATGGCTTGATAATTGCTATTTTAGCTATCTTTTTTTTCATTTTTTAGTCAAAAAGTATTTATCTTTGTTTAATTTTTTTGTAATGTTAATGTACTTTATAGTCGTATTTTCTTATAGGTATTATTTTACACCTTAATTAAAGCTAAGGGGTTATATTAAATTGAGTAATTTGAGTCAACAAATTTTGAGAACAGATGTTTCTGGTATGCCACTAGAGTGGATTACATATCAGGATGCTGTTAGATTATATTTTAATAGTCAAATAGCATACACATGTGGAAGTAATATTTTGACTATAAGAGGTGGAATAAACGCTAAAAGCAATAAGAGAAGTAAAGTAGATGTTAATTCTATTATTGCAACATATGGTAATAATAAAACACTTACAAATCTTTACGCGCCTCCCTTAAATAATAGAACTCTTTTTAAAAGAGATGATCATTTATGTTTATATTGTGGAAATAAGCTTAAGTCTGAAAATTTATCAAGAGATCACATAACTCCTTTATTCCAAGGAGGCAAAGATCTTTGGGTTAATGTAGTTACAGCTTGCAAGAGATGTAACAATGCTAAAGCTGGAAGAACTCCAGAACAAGCAAATATGGAGCTCCTGGCGATTCCTTTTATACCAACTCATGCAGAATATATTTTTCTGCAAGGTAAAGTTGTTTTATATGACCAAATGGAGTTTTTAAAGCAACATTTTCCAAGAACTAGCCCATTAAGAAATAGGCTTTAGTTGCAAAAGTATATATTATTAACATAAAAGCTTTGTTAGTTTATAATATCAGATAGAAATATGAGATATAAATCAGATGAAAATTACTCTCACGGTGATGAGAGAAAAATAGGTGTTCTTCTAGTAAATTTGGGAACTCCTAACGCGCCTACAACTTCAGCAGTAAGAAAATTTTTATCAGAGTTTTTGTCTGACCCAAGAATTATTGAAATACCAAAAATTATGTGGTGGTTCATATTAAATTTAATAATTTTAAACATTAGACCAAAAAAAAGTAAAGAATTGTATAAAAAAATATGGATGGAAAATGGTTCTCCCCTTTTAGTTATTTCAAAAGAAATTTTGAAAAAAATTCAAAACTTAAATAAAGATTTTAATAAAAAAAGTGTTGTATTTAATTTAGCAATGAGATACGGAAATCCATCTATAAAAAAAGCATTAAATGATTTTAAAAACCAGAATATAAATAAATTGTTAGTAGTTCCAATGTTTCCTCAGTATTCAGCAGCTACGACTGCCTCAATTTTTGATAAATTTTCTGATGAGATAAAACTATGGCGAAATATCCCTGACATTAGATTCTTATCATCTTATCATGACAATCCACATTATATTTCAGCTTGCGCTAATAGAATTACAGATTTTTGGAGCAAGAAATTAAAGTCACAAAAACTAATATTTTCTTTTCATGGTTTGCCTCAAGTAAATCTCCATAAAGGAGACCCATATCATTGTTATTGCCATATAACAGCAAGATTGATTGCTGAAAAATTAAAAATAGATCAAGAACAATATATTGTGACATTTCAATCTAGATTTGGAAAACAAGTTTGGCTGAAACCATATACGGACGAAGTGTTAAAAAATCTAGCTGAAGATGGAATAAATAATGTAGATGTTTTTTGTCCTGGATTTTTGTGTGATTGTTTAGAAACTCTTGAGGAAATAAATATTAGAAGCAGAGAAAATTATATAGCATGCGGGGGAAAATCTTTTAATTATATACCTGCACTTAATAGTTCAGAATATAATATAGAATCTATGGTAAAAATAATTGATCAGGAAATAATGGGCTGGGATAACTCATTAATTAATTCTCAAGAAAATCTTTTTAAAACTAAAGATTTATTTGAAAAACATCAGTTTAATAAAAAATCATGAAATATTTTCTTTTATTTTTTATTTTTCTTCCAATTATAGAAATTTATTTTTTTGTTAAAATTGGGTCTGAAATAGGCGCAGCCTCTACCATTCTTTTTACTTTATTGACTGCTTTTATTGGAGCAGCAACTATGAAATACGTAGGCGTCTCATCTTTTAATCAAGCACGGAAATCTATGTTGCATGTTAAGCCTGGTTTAGAAATTTTAGATCCTTTAACTTTATATATTTGTGGAGTATTTCTACTTATTCCTGGGTTTTTCACAGATTTCCTAGGTATCCTTCTTTTTTTACCACCTTTAAGGTTATATCTAATAAAATTTTTTCTAAATAAAGCTTTTTCTAATCTTAGGGGAGCTCCTCAAAATAAAAGTAAAAGTAAAGATTATATAGATATAGACCCTAACAATTAATTCTTGACATTTTCTTTGCAAACAATAGAATTAGCAGTCTCCTATTGAGAGTGCTAAAATTAATTAAATAATATCAGGAGTATTAGTATGAAAATAAGACCTTTGCATGACAGAGTAGTCATAAAAAGAATGGAAGAAGAAAAAACCTCTCCAGGTGGGATTGTTATTCCTGACAGTGCTGCAGAAAAGCCAATTAAAGGTGAAGTTGTGGCAATTGGTAACGGTAAGATTCAAGATAACGGAAATATTCAACCACTAGATGTCAAGGTAGGCGACATTGTTTTATTTGGTAAATATTCTGGAACGGAAGTGAAAATAGATTCAGACGAACTAGTTGTGATGAAAGAAGATGACATTATGGCTGTAATCGATTAGGAATTTTTATTAATAAATAACATACTTTAAAAGGTGAATTAAAATGGCAGCAAAAGAAGTTAAATTTGGTGACGAAGCTCGTCAAAGAATGGTCCTAGGAGTCAATCTACTAGCAAATGCAGTTAAAGCTACACTTGGCCCGAAAGGGAGAAATGTTGTTTTAGATAAGGCATTTGGTGCTCCAACGGTTACTAAAGATGGTGTATCTGTAGCTAAAGAAATTGAATTAAAAGATAAATTCGAAAATATGGGAGCACAAATGGTTAAAGAAGTTGCTTCGCAAACTTCTGATGTGGCAGGAGATGGAACTACGACTGCAACTGTTTTGGCTCAAGCGATTGTAAGAGAAGGAATGAAAGCTGTAGCTGCAGGAATGAATCCAATGGATCTTAAAAGAGGTATAGATAAAGCTGTTATCGAAGCAGTTTCGGCTTTAAAAGATATTTCTAAGCCATGTGCTGATAATAATGAAATAGCGCAAGTAGGCTGCATATCTGCAAATTCTGATACGCAAGTCGGAGATATTATAGCTGATGCTATGGATAAAGTTGGCAAAGAAGGAGTTATTACTGTTGAAGAAGGTAATTCATTAGAAAACGATCTTGAAGTTGTTGAAGGCATGCAATTTGATAGAGGTTATTTGTCTCCATACTTTGCGAATAATCAAGAAAGCATGACATGTGATTTAGAGGATCCTTTTATATTGTTGCATGATAAAAAAATAGCGAATATTAGAGAAATGTTACCAATATTAGAGGCTGTTGCAAAAGCAGGAAAGCCATTACTTATTATTGCTGAGGACGTTGAAGGAGAAGCTTTAGCTACGTTAGTAGTAAATACTATTAGAGGAATTGTTAAGGTTTCTGCTGTAAAAGCACCAGGTTTTGGTGATAGAAGAAAAGCAATGTTAGAGGATATTGCAATTTTAACTGGAGGAACAGTTCTTTCTGAAGAAGTTGGATTATCTTTAGAAAAAGCAACTTTAGAAGATCTTGGGACAGCTAAAAAAGTTAATATATCAAAAGAAAATACAACAATTATTGATGGTGCAGGCGGTGCGGATCAAATTAAAGGAAGGGTTGATCAAATTCGCGCGCAAATAGAGGAAGCAACATCTGATTATGATAAAGAAAAACTTCAGGAAAGAATGGCAAAACTTGCTGGCGGTGTTGCTGTTATTAAAGTAGGTGCTGCTACTGAAGTGGAAATGAAAGAAAAGAAAGCTAGAGTAGAAGATGCATTACATGCAACAAGGGCGGCTGTTGAGGAAGGAGTAGTCCCTGGTGGTGGAACAGCTTTAATAAGAGCAATTTCAACAATAAAAGACCTTAAGGGAAATAATTCAGATCAAGATATGGGCGTTAGTATATTAAGAAGAGCTATGGAAGAACCTCTTAGACAAATAGTCGGAAATGCTGGAGATGAAGCTTCAGTTGTACTTGCTAGAGTTGTTGCAAGCAAAAATGTTAATGAAGGCTACAATGCTGCAACAGGTGAATATGGAGATATGATTGCCATGGGTATTTTAGACCCAACAAAAGTTACAAGATCGGCGTTACAGAATGCTGCATCAGTAGCAGGGTTGATGATTACTACAGAGGCAATGGTTGCAGAATTACCGGCTGATGAAGAAGAAGCTGGTGGCCATTCTCACGGCGGCGGCGGTGGCATGGATCCAATGGGTGGTATGGGTGGTATGGGTGGCATGATGTAGGGTTATATATCCCTCAAAGACATAAAATAATAAAAAGTCCTGCAAGTTGGGGCTTTTTTTTTGCATAATACACATATGGAAATAAATATAAAAAATCATTTACTTAAAGATATAAAATTTCTTCAATCGCCAAATTTTGATATTAGGCCTAAAGAATCATCTATTTCTTTAATAGTTCTTCATAGTATAAGTCTTCCACCAACGGTGTTTGGTAATAATTATGTAGAAGAATTCTTTTTAAATGAATTAAGTATATCTAAGGATGAATATTTAAATAATATAATAAATATAAAAGTTTCATCTCATATATATATCAAGCGAACTGGAGAAATTATTCAATTTGTGCCCTTTGACAAAAGAGCTTGGCATGCAGGAGAATCTTTATACGAAAATATCCCAAATTGTAATGATTATTCTATTGGAATTGAATTAGAAGGTTGTGATGATATAGTTTTTGAAAATGTTCAGTATATAAAACTAGCAGAAATTATAAATTCTTTATTGACTTACTATAAGGACTTATCTTCAAAAAGGATTGTTTCTCATTCAGATATAGCGCCAGGGCGTAAATCTGACCCTGGTCCATTATTTGACTGGAAAAGACTTAAAACCATGATAAAATAAGAAAATGTTAAAGGAGTATTAATATGATAGGTTGGGCATGGGTTGTAATAGGGGCGGTAGTTTTAGCTGTAGTTATTATGCAAATCGCTGCAAGATTTGCTGACTATACTGAGTAATAGAAAAATCAAACTTAAAAAAGTTAAAACTAATAAATAGTTCTTTATTTTTATTTCAAAAATTAGGTAAAAAATATGATTGATAAGTTTTTAAAAAATTTATCCATGCATTCATGTTCATCATTTTTAGCAGATTCAAAAATTGGTTTAGAAAAGGAATCACTAAGGGTAGATAAAAATGGAACTATTTCTTATAAGATGCACCCAGAGCAATTTGGTTCTTCTTTAACAAATAGATATATAACTACGGATTATTCTGAAGCATTAATAGAAGCAATAACTCCTCCATGCGGTTCTCATAACGAAGCCTTAAGGTATTTAGATAATATTATTGGGTTTGTATATAAAAATCTAGATAATGAATATCTGTGGCCTGCAAGCATGCCCTGTATTATCGCAGGAGATAAAAGTATACCAATTGCATATTACGGGCATTCAAATCAAGGTAGGATGAAAACGACATATAGAAGAGGCTTGGGTAATAGATATGGAAGGATTATGCAGGTGATATCTGGCATACATTTTAATTACTCATTTTCAGACAAATTTTGGAAATTGTACTCTGAATTCAAATCATCTGATAAAAACATAAAAAATTTTAAATCTCAGCAATATTTTATTATCTCAAGAAACTTACTTAGAAATGGATGGATAATAGCTTATTTATTTGGGTGTTCTCCTGCAGTATGCAAATCATATTTAGCTGGAAAGAAAACGACTTTAGATTCCTTTGACGAATATACATATTATGAAAAATACGCAACATCTCTTAGAATGGGTGACATTGGATATCAAAATAATATGGAAGAAAATATGGGAGTTCATATTAATTATAATTCACTTGAAGAGTATTCTAAAAGCTTAGATGAAGCAATTAAAAAACCTAGTAGTGAATACAATAAAATAGGAGTTAAATCTGAAGGTTATTATAAACAATTA
>LWDU01033392.1_pt1 | contig 30967 bp, 24 predicted proteins | sample 727161 | NCBI WGS metagenome assembly LWDU01 (sample SAMN04566230, study PRJNA314399) | hydrothermal vent metagenome | isolation source: deep sea hydrothermal plume seawater | place: Mexico: Gulf of California, Guaymas Basin | collected 2004-07-11
TCTTCTGGCAAATATCCGATGCGTTCATTTTTGGATACATCCGCAGCATCTTTGCCAAACACTAATGCTTCGCCACTGGTGGGAAACAACAGCCCTAATAACAGTTTAATCGTTGTCGACTTACCCGAACCATTGGGACCAAGCAAACCAAATATTTCACCACGGCGAACGTTTAAGTCGAGTGCCTTGAGTGCATGTACTTTACTACGACCCCAAAAGTCCTTGTAGGTTTTTGTCAGGTTGCGGGTTTCAACAATGACTTCGCCCTTTTGGCCAGCAGACGTTGACATAGATTATCCTCTTTCGCGTTTCGTTAAACTTTAATGCTTCGCGACAACTATCGCTGAGCCAGTATTTGTTTTTAATGTAATTTGTGCTATTGAATTCCAGATTCTTTGTTCGGTACGTCTGTTTTGTACGCACGGACCTATTCAGATGTTCAACCACCAATACGCAGCAAACACCCTTTTAATCTAGGACCTACCGATATGTCCATCGCATGAATGCCTCGGATAATTCAATAAATTCGTATGGGGTAGGTCTTAAAGTATGACGCGTGGTCGCTATAAATAAGGTTTACCTTGCTCGGCAAAGTCAAAACCTTTACAGACGTACGTTGGTGTTGACGATCGTGCGGATTATTCAGACCAATTTCATCCTTCCATCTACGACCGTTCACCAACATGCATACCAATGTGCCCATTACGACTTGCGCAGAGGCTCAGGCATTTCTCTATCGCCGTTTCGATTTTGAACGAACTATGGTCGCTCAGCCAACCGTTCCTTTTAAACTTGACCGAATGCGAAATTTAGCCGCTCGATTAGGTAACCCTCAACAAGATATCCCCGCCGTACATATCGCTGGCACTAAAGGCAAGGGCTCGACGGCAGCGATGACTGCCTCCATCCTCACTGCTGCTAAACACAAAACCGGTCTATTCACTTCACCCCATCTCGAAAACCTAAGGCAACGTTTTCAAATCAATGGGCAATTGTGTAGCGAATTGGAATTTGTCAAATTAGTGAATCAACTGGTTCCGGTAGTGCAGGCTATGGATATTGCAGCCAACATTCAACCAAATCAAGATCTAAAACCGACGTTCTTTGAATTAACTACAGTTTTGGCCTTCTTATGGTTTCAACAGCAACAAGTAGATATTGCGGTTATCGAAGTTGGGCTCGGTGGGCGTTTAGATAGCACCAACATCTGCCACAGTATCGTCACCGCAATTACCAACATCAGCCTTGACCATACTGCGCTACTCGGTAATACCGTAGAACTAATTGCGGCCGAAAAGGCAGGCATCATTAAACCCAACGTACCGCTTGTGCATGGATGTACCGCGGGGCCACAAGCTGAAATTGAATCGCGAGCGTTACAAGTTAATGCTCAGATAATTCGCGCAATGCAAAACATTGAATATTCAATCGCCGCACAATCTGCCCAAGGTGCGACTCTACGGGACGTCTCGATGGTAATCGATCAAACGACCAAGGCCTGGCCGTTACTTGAAATCGGATTACCCGGACAACATCAAATCAACAATGCGTTAGTCGTGTTGGGAATCGTAGGTTGCCTGATTGAGCAGGGCTTTGAAATTGATGACCACGCGATTATCGAGGGGCTAGCGCATGTCAATTGTCCAGGGCGTTTGGAATACATTGCTGGCCAGCCCGCAATATTGCTCGATGTGGCGCATAACCCAGATTCAATCACCAAGCTAACCGAATACCTGCAGCAACATTTTTCCCGCCAAAATTGGCATCTGGTTTTCAGCTGTAGCCAAGATAAACAAGTCGTTGAAATGCTGGATATTTTGATCGATAAATTTAAATCCATCACATTGACGCAATTTCACAACAACCCTCGAGCAGTCGACTGTGGGGCATTACTAGAAATAGCGCAGCTGTCCGCAACACAAAACAAATCAAACGCTACTGGGACGCTGCAAGCCGAATCCGATCCTCTCCGCGGCATTTCCCACATCGAGCAAAATGCCGATTCAGCAGACCTCATCGTCGTGGCAGGTTCTTTTTACCTAATTGCCGAATGTCGAGAACAACTCATCGAAAAATCACAGTCCAGCACTAAGCAATAATATCCTGAATAACTTCGCCAGCAATATCGGTTAGACGAAAATCTCGCCCTTGATATCGAATGGTTAAGCGATCGTGTTGTAAACCCAGCAGATGCAGCATCGTCGCATGTAAATCATTCACATGGACTGGGTGCTCAACCGCGTCATACCCTAGCTCATCGGTATTTCCGTAAGTTGTTCCACCTTTCACACCACCGCCCGCCATGAACATACTAAACGCTCGCATATGGTGATCACGGCCAACCGCTCCTTTATTGGTTTGAGCCATCGGGGTGCGGCCAAATTCCCCACCCCATATTATGAGAGTGTCTTTGAGCATATCGCGCTGTTTAAGATCTTGAATCAAAGCTGCAGTGGCTTGATCACACAATCCACCACAAATACCCATGTACTTGACCAAGTCATTATGATGATCCCAGCCTCGATGATATAGTTGAATAAAGCGAACTCCTTGCTCGGCCATACGTCGCGCGAGCAAACAGTTGTAGGCAAAACTGCCATCGGCTTTTGTTACGCCATACAAATCTAAAGTCGCTTGGGATTCGTCCGCAATATCCATCAACTGAGGAACACTGTCCTGCATTTGAAATGCCAGTTCGTATTGTTTAATGCGGGTTGAAATATCGGGGTTTTTGACTTCCCGATTACGTAGTCCATTTAGTTTATTCACGGCATCAATAACTTGACCTTGCAAGTCTTTACTGACCCCTGCGGGGTTCTGCACATAATAAACAGGTGAGCCTGCTGAATGAAACTGCACACCCTGATAACGGCCGGGTAAAAAACCGCTATGCCATTGGCGAGTGGCAATCGGTTGAGGATTGCGACCGCCTTTGCTGGTCAGCACGACAAATCCTGGTAAATCGCTCGCAACGCTACCGAGTCCATAAGTTACCCATGACCCCATACTCGGACGACCTGAAATCGATGTGCCAGTATTCATCACGGTGTGGGCTGGATCATGATTGATCTGATCCGTATGCATACTCTTGATCACACAGAGTTCATCTGCCATTTTCCCAATGTGCGGAAACACATCCGATATTTCAATGCCTGAATCACCATGTTTTTGGAAAGGAATCATTGGTTGCTGACAAACGAGCTTCTTGCCTTGCAACTGCGCTATAGGTTGATTTGCTGTATATGTTTCCGGCATCGGTTTGCCATGCATTTCAGCAAGTTTCGGTTTGTAGTCAAAAGATTCCAAGTGAGACGGGCCGCCTGCCATACAAAGGAAAATGACTCGTTTAGCTCGTGCGGGAAAATGAAGACCACCTTCAATTCCCGACATCAACCCCATATTTTGTGGCTCTTCCGCCCGCAGCAAGGAAGCCAATGCGGTCAAACCCAGTCCGCTCGAAGCACGACCTAGAAACTGACGGCGGTTTGCTGGCATGGTTAACATCGGTTGATCGTTACCGTTTTCAAGTTGATGGCGTTGCATGAATAAATCTCATTAATTGCGAGTTATCGTTTCACTCAAATTCAAAACCACACGACACGCCATAGTCCATGCGCTGACTTCAATCAGATCTACCGTCGACTCCAACTGAAACAATCCATTGGTCTGCAGTTGGGTTGCCGCCGGCGGGTCACCGGCATAGTGCTCACGCGCGGCCTGCAATATTTGCACCACAACTCCACGCTCTTGTTTTGTGTCAGAGCGGGACAACACTTGCAAAAACAACCAACGAATCTGGTCGTGTTCTCGTTCGCCCCCCTGTTGCACCACTCGCACAGCCAACGCTCGCGCAGCTTCCACAAACGTGGGGTCATTTAGTAAAGTCAATGCGGCAGCGGGCGTATTGGAAATGCTGCGCAACGCCGTGCATTCCTCCCGTGTCGGAGCGTCGAGCGACAACATCGCTGGGTGCAGTAACGTTCGCTGCCAATGTGTATAGAGTCCACGACGATACTGGCTCGTACCATTGTCGGATGTCCAAATGCGTTTAGGAAAGTTTAAGTAACGCCAATACCCTGATGGCTGATAGGGAAATACACTTGGACCACCAATGGTTGAATCCAACAAACCACTCACGGATAGAGCGTTGTCACGAATAAACTCGGCCTCAAGCCGCCATCGTGATTGTCGCGCGTAATACAAGTTGGTGGGATCCATTGAAGCGTCAACAGGACGCAACGTCGATGATTGTTGATACGTACGCGACATAACAATTAATTTGATGATTTGCTTAACATTCCAACCCGAATCCATAAATCGTACCGATAAGTAATCTAGCAGTGCTGGATGTGTGGGCCATTCACCTTGAATACCCAAGTCATCAAGTCGAGACGAAAGTCCACGACCAAAAAACATTTTCCATAATCGATTTACAAACACCCGACTTGTCAACGGATTTTCCTTAGCGACAATCCAATTGGCTAAGTCAAGTCGCGTGAAACGTTGCTCGCTAGGATTCGTCTCTTTTGTAAAATATTCGGGCACGCCTGAGGCGACCACGGTACCGCTAGAATTTAGCCAGTCACCGCGTGGCAATACACGAATCACTTTGGGCTCCACGCTGCGCGTAATCATCGTCCGCACAAACTGTTTTTCAATGGCGTTTTGCTTAGCTTTGATCGCATCTATTTGCTTTTGTACTGTTTCCCCTGGACTTGTAGCTTTCAATGGTAATTGCAACAGAGCAAGTTGTTTTTCTAATTCGACAAGTTGTTTAGCTTGGGGAGCCGTCGCGACTTGAATTTCAGGATCACGTTTACTGCCGCCGTAAACACCTTTTTCCTCGATATCTGCAAAGCAGGCCACGAAGCGATAAAAATCCTTGGTGGTAAATGGATCGTACTTGTGATCGTGACATTCACAGCACCCCAACGTCAATCCGAGCCATGTTCCGGCTGTCGTCCGCACTCGGTCGGCGGCATATTTGGTTAAATACTCGCCTGGTTGAGCACCGCCCTCTTCAGTCGTCTTGTTTAATCGATTATAGCCCGTAGCTATTATTTGGCGTTGTGTGGGCTGTGGTAATAAATCGCCGGCGAGCTGTTCGCGAGTAAATTGATCAAATGGCATATTCTCATTAAACGCTTGAATGACATAGTCGCGGTAAGGAGAAATATGGATCGGCACATCACTGTGATAGCCTCCCGAGTCTGCGTAGCGCACTAAATCGAGCCAGTGCATCCCCAAACGTTCACCAAATTGTTCGCTAGCCAACATTGTATCGACTACCGATTCATAATCTCCAGATGTTACAAAACCCCGCACCTCTTCCATCGTTGGCGGGAGCCCGCGCAAGTCAAAACTCAAACGACGAATCAACGTTGCTCGACTGGCAAGCGGACTCGGCCTAAGATCACTGTTCAACTCGCACATTCGAGCGACTACAAATTGATCGACAGCGTTGTGTACCCATGCTTGTTTCGCCGGGGGTAAGGGTGGACTCACTGGAGATACAAAAGCCCAATGATCGTCCCAAGGGGCGCCCTGCTGGATCCATTGCGTGAGCAAGTTTTTTTGTTTAGCTGACAATGGTTTATCAAACTCAACTGGTGGCATTACCAAATCATGATCCGCGGTGTTAATCCGGTTCACTAACTCGCTAGATTTCACGTTGTGGGGAACAATTACCTTGGGTTCGCGATCCGCTTTTGCCGCTGATTCCAGATCCAGCCGTAGCTCCGCCTCACGCCGCGCAGCGTCTGGTCCGTGACAGGCAAAACAGTGATTTGCCAAAATGGGGCGGATATCACGATTAAATTGCACCTCGTCCGCCGACGCGTTCGATTTTGCGACAAGCAACAGGCTGCAAACGAGAACCCAGTTTTTGCGGTCAAATAATTTCATGCAGGTATTTTACTCTATCGAAAATCACTCGAACGACGGCTCCAGCGCCCACAACTAACACATCACCTCGTAAGTCGGCGAACTTCACGGGTCACGGGATCTAGCGTAACGGTTACTACTTATTAGCGCGGTACCGAGAATGAATTTCGCAAGGCCAAAGGAATTCGGCTGGGCAATTCTTTTTCGGGATCCGGCAAAAGACCCGCCGCTTGCTTGGCCCGCACGATGTCTCCCCCAAGCTGTAACACTTGGCGATCAAGTTCTGTTAGATCGATGATCTGAACACCTAAGACGGATTGTGTGCTGCCAAGGGTTTGCGAAGTCGCGCGGTGATTAAACAACGGTGAAGCTCCAAACAATGACAACATGCCCATGCCCGGCGTGCCGTAAGATGTTCTTCCTAACGCACCATATCGAACTCCACCTAATCCGATAAATCCGCGATCTGGCACTGAAACACTTGTGCCAATCGAAAAGGTGCGAGTCGTCGGTAAAATAATTACCTGAGCGTAAGCTTCCATCGGCTTCATCATAGCAAGAGTCGACAAGACGACGACCAGCCACAATAAACTGCGCGCATTGGGCATCATCCGAATGTTGCGAATGTTCATACTTGCTACCCTTCTTTTTTCTCTTCGACTTTAGCCTGTAAACGACAAATCCTCAGTTGTTTATCATAATGCGCCACACAGATTTGCACACCATCTGGATGTAAATCCATGCCTCGTGAAACATTCGGTAATTTCGCACGATGGTAATCTTTGTCTTCGTCCGGCTTGATAAACGTCAAATAACCACCAGCGCCACCACCACAAACACAAAATAAAAATCCTTGGGGGTGGAGTTTAATTTCCCAAGCAATCGCTTTAAGTCCAGCGACTTCCCATTTTTTGACTACTTTTTTGGATTCCAAGTTAAAAGCAAGTATTAACGGTTCTTGCACAGCCCCAAACGGATTGGTCGCTTTGTGTAAACCACATGCGTACAGCGTTGTATTATCCTCACTTAAAGCCATCCCGCGGATGCCGCCATAACCAGCTTTTTGACCAGCATTCGCAGTATAGAGTTCTTTGCCGTCATAAACTACGGCTGGTTTATCCGAGACCGTATCCCAACGGTAGATTTTCCCCAGCAAGTCACCACTAAAGAGTGTTCCATCCTCGGGGTGCCACATCACACTGTAAATATCGATTTCATGACCCACAAGCTCTTTAACTAACTTGCCATCGGCCATATTCCAAATTTTAACGATTCGGTCATTACCACCACTTGCGAGTAACTTTCCATCTGGACTTAGTTCGATAGATCGAATCCAACCCCGATGCGCATGAATCTCCCGCGTCGGTTTGGGCGCATCAGCGGTTTCTTCGACGTTCCAAAACAACAAACGATCATCACAACCGCTGGAGATAACCGTCTTGCCATCCTGTGAAAATTCGATGTCTCGAATCCAAGAATCGTGACCCTGATAAACCTTCATCGCGCCGTCAGCCAAAGTCCAGCGGATTAATGCATTGTCTTGAGCGGTCGCAAAAACATATTTCCCCGCTGGATCAAACCGACAAGTAATTAAAGGACTCGTATACTTCCACGTTTTTTCAACATGAGTGGCAGTGGGATCTACAGTCATTTCAGTGGTTTCCGATAGCGTCATTATGCAAGTAGCTCCTCAATCGGGGCATGTGAAGGATCAGCTACAGGAATATCTTGACCACCGATGCTAAAGCTGCCTAATGAATCAACTCCTACGGCCCGTAAGTATGTGTGGAACAAATGGCCGTGATCAACTTCTCGGTCTTTCACGGCTGTACCGTTGTCATTGGTTGAGCCAATCACCGCACCACGTTGAATCCCAGCACCACCTAGGCAAATCGACCACGCTGTTCCCCAATGATCACGGCCATAGTACTGATTGATACGAGGGGTACGGCCAAATTCGCTCATGACAATAATCAACGTGCTATCCAACATTCCCCGTACTGCCAAATCCTCAACCAACGCTGAATAGGCTTTGTCGAATTCTCCGACTTGTTCTAGGTGAAAATTGAAATTTTCGTTGTGCGTATCATAGTTAGAGTGCGTGACTTGCACAAAGGTAACACCTTTTTCTAACAATCGTCGAGCTAATAAACTATGTTGCCCTAGCTCATGTTTTCCATAACGCTCATGATCTTTGGGTGACTCCTTGGTAATATCAAAGACATCACGGTTCGCCATGAGCTGTTGCGCTTGTTCATAACTCTGTGCGTAAGCGTCAGTCTGCGCGCTGCGACGTCGCAAAGAAAATCGATTGTCCGCGCTGCGGCGAAACTCGTTTCGTAATATGTCTTGTTTTTCTGTCATTCCCTCAGGTCGCGCGGAATTGGCCGGAGGCTTCCCACTGGCAATCGAGATACTGGCAAACGCCGGCCCCAAGTAAGCCGAGTCATTACTGCGACCACCCGTACTGCTGGATACTTGGATATGCCCCGGCAACGCGTTTTTATCGGCCCCTAATGATTTTGCCATCACTGCACCGATTTGCGGAAAATCTTGAGCAGGTGTTTGACGGCGCCCAGTCCACATGGCATATCGACCTTTACCATGATCATTTTCCTTGATGTTAATACTTCGTACTAATGCTAAATGGTGCATTAACTTCGCTGTTTTGGGCAACAATTCTGATATGTGGACACCTGGCACCGATGTCGGTATTGCCCGAAAGGGTCCGCCAGTATCTGTCCCCGGCTTGGGATCCCATGTTTCCAACTGGCTGATTCCACCGGCCATGTTAAACACCACCACCCGTTTTTGTTTTCTTTCCAGTTCGGTGGCTATAGACCGATTGGTGAAGGCACCGAGACCACCGACAACCCCAGCCGTTCCCAGCATTGTGCCTAAAAACCCTCGCCTCGCAATTTCGTGCTCGTTTGATTTGCATGCATAATTACTTTTCATGAGCTTACTCGCAACTAATGTTAAAAACTGATCGTTAAGGACAATCCTAGTGATTAAATCTAAACTCGGTCGAGGCCAACAAAGCCCAGATCATTTCACGCACCGTCTCTGCTTTTTGATCTGTACGAGCTGTTAGGTAATCGCTTACTTGTTTCGTTTCTTGTGTGGTTGGGCGGCGGTTCAACAAGCTAATATAAAGTTGTTCCGCAATTTCTGGGGCCGATTCAGTTTTGAGCAAACGCCCAGTCAAATACGAATTCGAATTCACCCAACCCTTAATTCGGCTGCCGTTGGTAAAATATAATGCCTGGTCGATCGTTGCGAAAAAATCCGTTTGCACTTGTCCCGCCCCCGCGGCATATAGTTTGATGAATTCATTTTCTAGACTAGCAATTTTCGCTTGTATTTTTTCGCTTACCTCACGTTGCCGAGTTGCCATCCTTGTAGCATCTTGTTTATCTGCATCAGTCAGTGGATTGGTCTTGGCAAGTTCCGCTTCTACTTGAACGCGAAACGTCTCGGTGACGCCGAGAGATTCCAGGACCGTATTTGCTAGTTGTTCTGGAGTCAGTGGTTTAAGATCACTGACGACAAACTCGTATACTAGCACCCGCGAAAGTTTTTCATGTGCTTCCGCCTGTTTTTCGAGGCTGGTTACAAGTGCCGGTTGCTCGGTCGCCAGTTGTTGTTGTTGCGTTTGCATCGTGGCCAACTTTGCATCAAGCACCTTTTGCATTTCAGTCACCGCAGTCACGGCAGACTGAAGCTGTTTTGCTTTTGCGGACACTTCGGTCTGGATAATTTTGACGTTCTTGGCCACTTCTGCCATCTCCGAACCTAAACGGCTTTGCTGTTGTTTCAATAGACTAACCACGGCTAAGGCATCGTCGTCGGTGGAGATCGATTTAATCGCAGCGTTGGTTGTCACAATTAATTCATCCATCAATTCAACGGCGACTTGCTTGGAAGCACGTTGTTTTTCGACGCCCGTTAAGGCACTCTTCACTTGTTGGTGGGTTTGCTGAGCTGATTGTTGATTACTTTGGAGCTTGGTTAATTCTTGTTTGTCCGCATTGACTTGACCTGTGCTTTGGTTCATTTTCTGTTGTAATACCAACAACTGCGCCTGCTGAGAAACAACTTGTTCGTCGAGTAGAGCGGCAACTTGAATTCGTTTCCAGCGAAGTTTTTGTGCGTCCATCGCGTAGAATTCCGCTTGTATTTTTTCATAAGCGTTTCGCAGTAACTGTTCTTTCGTGGCCGCCGCTTGCCGTTCTATTTTTCCCGGTTCCCACACTTGCCAGGCCATATCGAGAGCAACTTGTAATGGGCTAAGATCGGCTAACTCCGCTTTGGTTTTGCCCTCCGCTTTGACGCGAGTTGCTGCTAGCTTTATTAATTCGGCGTTACTCGCAGCTAATTTTTTCTTGAACGCTGCCGCAGCATCCACAACCCCTTTTTCTGCGGGTAATAGCTTTAGAACAGCATCAATTTCCGCGGTGGCCGTAGCTAATGCATCCCGTTTGGGTAAACGCTGGGAGATGCTATTCGTCGCTGTTACACGAATGCCGTCCTCTTTTAAATATTTATCCAGCTTGACCGAGGCCGCTTTATCCGCCTTTACGTAAGCCGCTCTAATTTCGGTCCATTGCGTATCAAGTTTGGCAACGACAACTTGCTGTTGCTGCCAGGCTTGAGATGCAGCGCTGACTTGCTGGCTCAACTCAGTCTGTACAGTTTCAACGCTTTCAAGTTTCCCTTGGATGTGGGCGGCCGTAACTTGGGCACCCGATTCCAGTTGATAGGCACGTTGATACGTTTTTGACAATGCAATCTCACGCAAATAAACCTTCACGTCGAAATTTAATTGCACAATGCCTGCTTCAAGTACACTCATCAATTCCGGATTGAGTGGAGGATTTCCGGAGTGCTGTAAGTCGACGGGCGTAACTAATGCACGACCGTTCATTAATCCCCAGAGCCGATTGGCAATATTGCGGTTGAACGCTCGGTTCTTGCCATTGGTTGCTGTCTCTGCCAATTGCTCTCGCCGACTATATGTCGGCACAGTCACAACGTTCGCCCGAGGTCGGACTTTATATTCATCTATTTTTTTATGAATTGGCTCGGCAATCGGTGCGTCTCCAGGCAAATGAGGTCCTGTTTCGCCCGCTTCCTCAGTGAATACGCTTTTAAAGGAAACGTTACCGACGGATTTTTCCGCAAAGTAATTCTTCTTGGCTGCATCTGTTAAGATATGGCTGCGATTAAAAAATGCAAACAACCCGTAGTAATCACGTTGAAAATAACCATCAATCAATGGGTGATCGTGACATTGTGCACATTGCATGTCCATGCCGAAGAACATCCGACCGACGTCCCGTGTTAGCCGATTTGTTTCACCTGCTCGATCTAAATAAAATCTCGCGGCTGGTCGGGAGGTTGGGTCAGCACCATTGGAAGCTAATATCTCGCGAGCCAAAATATTGTAAGGTTTGTTAGCAACGAATGAGTCATACAAATACTGACGCCACTGTGCGGATTTGATTTGCCCATCGGCAATTCGCTCCATCAACATGACGTCAAATACATTCGCCAAACGGTGGTTCAATCGAGGATCAGCGATAATCCGATTCGCTAGTTGTTCGCGTTTATCTGCAGACGCATCGTCTAAAAAGGAACGCGTTTCTTGGGCAGATGGAATCGTTCCTAACAGGTCCAAGTAAACACGTCGCTGAAACTCGGCGTCCGTAGCCAAATTCTCATTGTTTAACACCTGATACTGGGAAACCGCCATATCGATTTGTTCATGTAGAGGACTCTCGGCCAACACGGGAGACGAAAGTATTATGCAAAGCAGTGTTGAATAAATTAATCGCTTCATGATATGCCACAGAATAAAAGGGGGGGATTCTGTATCACACCAATCGCACCATTGATTGATGTGTCGTTTTTTTATTGAAATCCCGCCAAGGCCGCAGCCTAAATTACGCTAACCTTGGTAGGCCTTCAATTTTCCCGAGCAAGCGTTAGGTGGGATTGGTTTGGTTTTTTGTGGGAGGTGCTGCTCAGAATTGTAAAGACTGCTATCCTTTACATGTCTTATCTACTCTCTATTGTATCGATTGACTTATATCGACGTCAAACTCGATCTGCGACGTAATTTCCCAACAACGCGTCACAATAGTGTCAGCGAAGTGCTACCGCCAATAACCCTCAATAACCGATGAATTACTACATTGCCGCTGTATATCGATACATGGATGACACCGCAGCGTCACATAATCCGGCATGATTATACCGTTTTATTTTTTTCCGAATAATCGCTTCAAATTGTGCCGGTTCCCCCCAATTTTGGGACATTGCTAATTCCTGCAAGTGATAAAATACATTCCGTACAGCCGTTACCCATTGCGGGTCATCTGCGAGTAACATCGCATGGCCGAGATTACAATCATCGGAATCCATACGACTTTTCTCGTAAGTCGTAGCCGCCGCAAAATATAGCATGCAATATGCTTCAAAATGGCGTTTCGATGGCAACGCTAAGTAGCAACCTGCCACCAGCAAATCAATCAACTTTAGTTCACCTAGCACTTGTTCTCCATAGGCATCCACTCCAACTTGGTGCACACTGTCCACACTCAAGAAGATGTCCGCCAATCGTTCGACTCCGCTCATTGAATGCGCAATGCCCGTGCTATGTAGTGGGTCGATAAAGCCAGCGGTGTGTGGCAGACTCACCCAGCCTTGCCCAGCAGCCTGCCCAGCAATCCGTTGTAATCGCTGCGTCTTGATAAAGCGATTGGGCATAACAGACAATTGAGCGTCTTGAAACATTCGGCTCAAGCTTGGATAGCGCGTAACATGTGTGCGCCACATTTTTTCGGCTGATATTTGTTGCCAACCATCGGCGAGGGAGTGGGCGTCCAGTACAAGCCCAGCACTCGTCACGCTATGATCAAACCGCAAGCACCACAACCATCCTTCCTCAAGTACATGATGTTGCGCGGACGAATCAGCCGGAAACGGAAAGTCCTTAGTATCTTGTCGCTCTTCGGCCAGCATCGCATCCCAACTCTTAACACCATCAAAATGGCTGAACACTGCTACCGTATTCGTTTTCAAACCATGCAGATCACCACTGGGCAAACCCAATAACCGGGCGACGGCTTCGCCTTGCCCTGAGGCATCCACGACCCAATCAAATTGCAACCTCTCCTGCCCACCTGCGCTATCGACAACCGTTGTCGTCCATTCGCCACTCACCCCATCACGCTGCAATGACTTTAAAGTCGTCTGGTCACGCAGGACAACACCTTGCTGCCTAGCGTAATCACATAAAAACTGATCTACATCTGAGCGCAACCACTGGGTATCCGCTAATTCGAGCGCCGAACTGGCGGCAACTAATAATTCATTTGGATGCGACTCAGCAACATGAAAGTCCACAGCGGTTTGGTGAAAAAAATAACTAAACCCTCGTTTTACTCCTCGCCGAACACTCGCTAGTTCGTTCACCCAACGGCCATATCTAGTCAACGGTCCCAGTTCCGATAGTCCATAGCGTTTAACCAACGTTCGTAGAATCAATCCGGCTGCTGGTGTCGAGGATTCGCCAATGACAAAACGAGGATGTTTGGCGTGATCAATTAAAGTAACCTGTTTGCCATGCCGCGCTAGAATGGCACTCAGCAGCGAACCGGAAAATCCCGCGCCAATCACAAGAAATCTTTTGCCTTGTTCACCCACAGTTGCCACACTCATCCCCTTGAATAACAGTCTGTGTCTGGTTCATTTTCAAAATCCGCTTTTGTCTGTCGCGCGCACAACTGTGACAAGTCACAAATCGCTCCACATCCCACAAATCCATCAATATGCGCCCCCGATTCATGTGCAGGCCAGCGACCAACGCACTTTCCATCGATTTTAGATTCGGCGGAGTAAAATCTCCCCGTTTTTGCAGCTGATCCAACACACCATTACCACCTCGCACGGGGACCAGCGAACAACATTCCACACCACAATCAAAGGCATATTCCATCGTTTTTGTGGCCCAGTACACTCCTTCCTGTTCCGTCAAAAACGGTGGCCTCAATAAAACGAACGCGCGGACGTTGATATCATGCGAAATTAACCGCTGAGTGGCCTCTTGGAAATCTTCCAAGCACATCTGTTTATTTAACCACCGCAACACTTGAGGATGCACCGTTTCGAGACCCATTGCGATTTCCAATCGTCCGGCCAGCAAGCTTTTAAACTCTAAGCAATTCTGCTTGCACAGTTTTGGGTGGTTTTCGACGATTACGGATTCGAATCCTGCGACCAACTCTATGATTTCAGGCCAGTCATTACGAGGCACGGCGCGGTTGTCGAAAAAGTTACCGCTGTTGTAGAGCTTGATCGTAGAAATCCCTTGTCGTTGCGGAGCAGCTAGATCTATCTCTAACTCGTTTAACGCCCAGCGAATCTGTTTTCCGATTGCGCCGGACTCTACCGGTTGCTCAAGCGTATTTTTCCAGAGGTCGCACATGGTGCAACGAAACGCACATTCGCTGCTAGTCAAAAACAACGTCGCAACTTTTGTCAGCTCACCACTAGCTGAACATTCATCTTCCACCATGAATGCATACGGCTTGGACGGATCAACGGAATTGCGGTCAGGGCGCAAATTGACAATCTGCTGGTCCGACAGAGTTGGGAGATCCGTAGTCATTATCGAATAAAGATATCTGCAAAAGTATCCCGGTAAACCTGTTCGTCGGCGGGGAACAATTCAGCAAAGCCCTCTGGAGAAACTGCTCCATGTTGAAATCGACATTTTTCAAAAATTGGCATCGTAACGCCGGTGATCGCCTCCACTCCGCGTTTCACGATTTCACCTTTCAAGCGGTATAGCTGTTCGTGGTCCCAATCCGTCAACTCGATAAATGGAATCCCCTCGGCAACTCCGATCACACTTGGTAACGCGAACGGACTAAAACCACGAAATCCAAGTTTCGCTGCGGGTGCATAAGATCGCACATGACCTCGACTCTGTCCGCCGGAATACGTCAGGGAATGTTTAATGGAATCAACACCCCAGCCTTCTTGATACAGCATCAAATTATTCAAAACACTCGCGATTGTTAGTTCAGGATTGTCCTCGATAGGATAGTCTTTAAGGTTTTCGTCGCCGCCATCACCATCAATAAGATACCTCCATTCTGGATATTGCTGACGAATTTTTCGCATTAAAGCCCAAGCCATTGTTGCGGATTGTACGTCCAAAGGCTTATAGTCTTCGATAATCCGAATCGCTTCGCGGAAATCAACTTGCTCGGAGGGAACATCAATCACTTCCAGCAACATACTTAAATCGGTTTCGTCTAAAAACTGTTTTGCGTTAGTGGCATCGGAAGACGTACCAGCAACACTCAGCGTAAATGCTTTGAGTCGCGCCGCAGATTCACCGCGTTGTAGCAACAGGTGATGCAGCAACAGCAGGACTGCACCACTATCGATACCACCGGAGAACAACACGCCCAGAGGTTCATCGGCAGGAACATGATCAAGCCAATCATTCAATTCTTGAGCAACTTTGCCTATATACATTCGGCCTATTTCATTTAAGTCTGTGCTATGTTCATTACGCTGTGGAGTGAAAAATCGCTTGTTCACAGGGTTTGGATCTGGGCAACCAATCAACGTAATCTCGACAATGTAATGTGCCGGTACCATGCGTGTGTAGGACGGATGAAACTGATCAGCAAGTCCTTCCTCAGCTAACGCCTGCTGGATCTCCTCCATCCGCTCAGCCACGATCAAGCAGGGGCCTGCTGACCGCTTTGCCAAAAAATAACGCATTGGCCGCCCTATGGATCGTGCCATGCGCACAATATTGCCGCGTTTTTGGATAATTGCAAACTGTCCGTCGATTTCACCAACCCGCTGAATATCGCCTGCCGCAACAGCTTCCGCAGCTTCCTCGTTGGTCACATTTAACAACACGTTTGCCGCAGGATCTATCAAATCAACTAAACGTTCAACATAACGGTGCGGATGCATACAAGCTCTCCTGGTTTTTACTAATAACTGAGTTCATTTTGGCAACTTTAAGCCGCACCGTATTCTAACGCATTACGGCTTATTTGGGGATTCATCACAAATCTACTTTTTTATTTGGCTTTTCGATGTTTTTAAGGGCGCCTTTAACCCTTGGTTGGCAACTGAAGAATATAGAGCAGTTATTTTTCCACTGTTGTTACTGCAGTCCTTGGCAACTATTTCATAATGTCCGAATTTTGCATGGAGGCAAAAATCACATGACTCATAATTCATCTGACAAAAAGAATATTACTCGCACTCTGGAAATCATTTCCTGTATTCAACAAGGCGCCGGACTCAACGCCGTTGAATTAGCAGATCGATTCCAAGTAAGCAAACGAACTATTTATCGAGACCTAAGTGTTATCCGCACTTCGGGTTTACCTGTTCGTTTTGATAATCTCGCTGACGGTTATCGGATTTTGCCAACTTCCGAAAGTTTCACGATCCGTCGACAAATAACACTCGAACAAATACGTGAATTCGTCCTTGGGCTCTACTGCTGCCCGTGGTTCCAAGTCGATGGCACGAGAACCATCATCGAAAAGACTCTCGAATTGCTCATCGACAAACTCGACGAAACACAACGCGTGAGTATTCGTCGATTGCAACGTGCCTGTCGATTTTTTTCTAACCAAGAGACGGCCTGTTCACTGCAGCGAGACATTCTACAAGCGGTGGCCGACAGTATCATGCAGCGACACCGAATTGAGTTGTTAGTTGCCAACCACACGAAGGACATCGCAAACCTGCCGCATGATCCCCAACAGTTGGACGAGGAAACCTGGATTGAGTTTGCGCCGCACGCCATTTTTTATGAAAACGAGATGTGGTTTATTAGCGGGCAAAGCGACGGTGGGAAATCTGTTTCTTGTTTCAATATTGCTCGCATTAGTAATGCGAAACTCACAACCAACGCCTTCTCGGCTAATCGTAGCGACCACAACAGCGACACAATTTCCCAGTCACGACGAGGGCCAACTAACCCACTGACGGAACGAATTCGCCAATGGAAAAATAGCCCGTCCGTAGCCAGTTGAGTCTAAAGCCAATTAAGCATGCTAGTCTCAAGAAGTGGTATGTCGCTATTTATTTCATCACGCAAAAGCGTTGTTGGAGGGAGCCTGTGAGAAGGGAGACCAAAGAGCGACATACCCTTTTTGAGTGTCACATCCGCCGGGTACAAAACACCGCAGTGAGGCAGAGCCGGAAGTTGAAATTAACACAACTTCAGAATTTTCCGTCGGCAGCATTAAACTTGGTTGGTTTCCCCAATGACTCACCCCCTTGCTGTAGCCACTGCACAGTCCACCGCAGCATAGTTTCAAGATCCATTTGAGGCGTTCCCAAGATCTCATAATTATGTGTCGCTTGACTCAACAAAGCCGTCTCTCTTTCAGTTCCAGTCACTTCGACTGCCACGCCCGCGAGCGCGGCAACCTGTTGAGCAACACTTCTCACACTAAGCCCCGTAGGCCCCGTGAGATTTATTGGCCGAGCGGGAACCGTGGGCAATTCCAAACATCGTAAAGCCATCGCATTTGCATCTCCTTGCCAAATCACGTTGACAAAGCCGGTGGTCACATCAATTGATTGATCGTTCAAAACTGACGTCGCAACATCCACTAAGACTCCATACCTCAATTCCGTTGCATAATTCAAACGCACAAGTAACGTCGGAAGTTGTAGTTGCTCGCAATAGTATTGAAACATTCGCTCGCGACCCAACGCCGCCATCGCATACTCTCCCACCGGCTCCAAACGACTCGACTCCAAACTTCCACCCGTCGCCGGCGGCACCATGCCATAGACATTACCAGTCGAGAATGCCACAATTTTGCTTTCTGAAAACCGACGGCAAAGTGTGGCGGGGATATCGCAATTGGTGGCCCAAGTAAGTGCCGGGTTAGCAGCAGCGCCGAACTTGAACCCTGTCAAATTAATCAAATGCGTGCAATTGGGTAACGCGGAAACCTGCGAAGGCAACAACATATCGCAAGCGATTGTTTCAATCCCCCACTCTTCTATGCGCCCCCGTACGCTGAGATCACTAAATCGTGACACCGCGGTTAATCGCATCTTACTTCCCGATTCGACAATCGCACGATGGGCCATCCGTACCATTGTTGGTCCCATTTTTCCGGCCGCACCGACCATTAATAGATGACCATCGAGACGCGCGAACATCTCAATGACAGCGGCGGTCGGAGTGCTTAACACATCTTCCAATTGCGCTACTGATTGTGGGCAAGCACCGGATAGTAATTCCGTTAGATTCGCATCAGCCATCTGATCATCTTTCATCGTCTCGTTCCAATGAGAACCGAAAACTTGTTAGCGAGATCGTTTCCAAAAAGACCATGAGAAGAGGACGAGGATAGAAAATAATTCCAATCGGCCAAGCATCATTAACCAGGTAAAAATCAACTTGCTCGCTGGGCTATAGTCGCTGTAATTATTAGTCGCTCCAACAATTCCCAAACCTGGGCCAATGTTATTTAACGTCGCAGCCACCGCACTGGCTGAATCTATGAGTTTGTTTTCTGTCTGGTCAATCGGCCAAGTGCTATTGGGTTCCAATGCCACAATTGCGAGCCAACTCGCCATGAAAATTATAGTAACCAATCCAAAGTAGACCAAAATACTCCGCCGCATTTCTTGATTGTCATAAACCACGCCGCCTAGCCTCAGCGGGCGGACAACGGATGGATGATAAACGTGTTCAACTTCTTGACCCAATATCTTTACAAACAAGACATGGCGAATAACTTTCATCCCTCCACCAGTACTACCAGCACAGCCTCCGATGAACATCAAGGCAAACATCAGACAACGACCAAATTGGCTCCATGAATCAAAATCATGTGTTCCAAATCCTGTGGTGGTCACAATTGCTACAACTTGGAATAAGCCATATCGAATACTACGTAATATTGCGGCCACAATGGAATCTTCAGCCGCAGCATCGGCCGGTAAATCCCAATCCCCTGCGACCATCCCAGATGCTATGATGGCAATCGTTGAAAAAACAATAATTCCTAAGTAAACTCGAAATTCGATGTCACTGAAAATACTCGTCAACTTCCCTTTAATCCACAACCAAAAATCTTTTCCTGATTTGTCCAAGACTACCAAGGTGTAAAACAAGGCGAAGTTAGTGCCTGCAGCAATCATGAAGAGCGTAATAATGTAATCAATTGTCGCACTATCAAAATGTCCAACACTGGTGTCGTAAGTACTAAAGCCACCGGTGGCCATCGTGCCAAAGGCGTGACACATGGCATCAAACAGGTTCATGCCGGCGAACATCAAAAGAACCGTTAGCAAGACATTGAGTACTAGATAGAAAATTCCAAATCGTCGCGCCGTATCTTGCATCTTAGGAGTTGCGCCATCCTTGGACGGTCCGGGCATTTCTGCTTTCATGAGTATTTTGCCCGCTGAATCGCCACCCAGAAGTACGACGAACAAAACAATGATCCCTAGGCCGCCTAAGAAGTGCGTCATACTTCGCCAATACAAAATACAGTATGGCACTAACCCAGGATCTTCTAGTTTGTTAATAACCGTGGCCCCAGTCGTACTAAAGCCGGATTGAGATTCAAAGACGGAATTTGCAAATTTCATCTTGAGCCACTTAAGTCGAACCGAACCGCCAAGTTCACTGGAAACAGCCAACCAACGATTAAGCCCTGGAATGGCAACCAAGCTTTTAACAATATTTCCACAATCATCTCGGCCCAGGACTGTATTTAATTCGCCGTATGTCATTCCCTGGGATGGTAAGTCATCTTCAAGCAAAGCAGTGAGTACATCGAATTGATCTGCCGAAACCGGTTGATCTAGTGCTTTCCATTGCTGCCTCGGCGCAATGGACATATCGAAGATTTCAATATGATCCGGTGCGTCAAGCCGCAGAGGAGCCGCATAGCGAACACCACTAATCCAAAACGGCAATGCTCCGAGAATCGTAGCGATGACCCAACTCAAGCCGACCACTGCCATTGCCTCTTTGCGCCGAGGAGTCTCCGATTTAACATCATCACCCGCATACCGCCTTAAGATCAATCCAATCGCCACGCTTACAACAACACTTAAAAGTAAGCCCAGAAATCCCTCGGTTTCAAACGATAGTGATTGCCAATCATCTCCTGTGCGATGCCCCAACACAGGAAACGCAAATAGAACACAAGACCCCATCGCGACAGCAAGAAATGTACAAACTGTACTGAGGTAATAAGCAATCAGCCGTTTATTCATTCGCTATCGTCCCGTTCCCGTAAACATTTTGATGACCTCTTCAACGGCATCATCGTGGATTAACGCAACAATATAATCACCCGTTTCAAAGTGATCGTCAGGACGTGGTACTCGGACAATGCCATTATGCGACAGTGATGCCGCGCGCCACCTACCGACAGGTAAATCCAAATTAGCAAGCACGTGTTCAATGGCGGGAGCATCTTCTTCAATCAATATTTCATAAACACCTATGTCTGAACCGCGAATCTGCTGGCTATAGCGAACAGCGCTTTCACCAACATATTTATGCACTTCATCTTTCATTGCGGTACGCGGGCTAACGGTTTCATCAATTCCCAGTTTTTTGACAATGTCCGAATAGTCCTTGCGATGAATAACACACATCACTCGTCTATCCTTCCGGACAACGTTTTCCGTCTCGTTAAAAATGTGGTCCACTTCGACGCAAGCCATAATGTTATTCTCTTCGTCACCTATACACGCCACAAAGACATCGGCTGTTTCAATGCTTAATTCTGCTAGCGTCTTATTGGTTGTTGCGTCGCCATGCAACACTTTGACTCCCTGTAATTTATCCGCCAACTCCCTGCTTTTGGTTTCGTCTTTTTCAATGAGGTGCACATCAAAAGGACCCGCTTTGAGGATTCTCGCTAAACATTGACCAACTCGACCGCCCCCTGCAATGACCACTTCTTTATTTTTTTTCTTCTTGTAAATCTCGTCAATCAACTCATCAACACGTTCGTCGTCACCGATGAGGGTTATTTTATCACCATCACAAAGCACATCAGCCGCGACTGCGATTCGTGGTGGTTCGCGCTGATCGGTTGCTGTATTCTTACTACGAATAAGTCCAATGTGAACACCTTCAGGCAGCCCTGATGTTTCGATGCTCTGACCAATCATCTTGTTCTTGCCGCTAATTTCAACTTCAATTGCCTTGATGGAACCTTGGGCAATGTGTTCAATGAATTCCGAAGTCGGGGTCCTTATCTTGGTCGCAAGGTGCTCCGCTGTAAGCGATTCAAGGCTAATTAAACGATCAATTTCAAAAGTCTCCGAACAATCAAACGTTGTCGTGTCCAACAGCGTCGGATTCTGAACGCGCGCAATGACCGTCGGAACACCCATATGTTTTGCCATGCTTGCTGCAAGAATGTTCGTGGCATCGTCGCCAGTCACAGCTATGCAAAGTTCCATACTGGAAATATGTGACGTAAACAGAACCGCGGGATCACAAACAGAACCTTCCAAGACTTGGACATCGCTGCCGTCCATCTCGCGTATGCTCTCAAGATCTGTGTCTACAACCGTAACTTCGTGTTCTTTGCTGAATGTCTCAGCAACCCAGCTACCAACGGTACCAGCGCCAAGAATAATGATTCTCATTTGAAGTAAAGATTAACCTTCAGGAAAAGATTTGTAGGAAAAGCCATCTCAATTGTCTATTAAAGTTTCAACCGTCTATTTTAATAGCTAACGAATCAAAATGACTAGACAATAAATAATATAGATTGTGTCAAATTAGATTTAAATCGACCACCAGAAAGTGAAAAATCGCTTAATTGTACCAGCTTAGTGCGAAAACGACGATAAACATGCAGCCTGTAAAAAATCCGAACCAAACAGCCATTCGTGCTGCTTCACGAAAAATGACAGGCCAACGCTCATGCCGTGTTACGCCATAGACCAAACTGGAAATCAAAACCAACGGAAAAAACAGTAACAACTGTTCAATGCCCGACATCGCATCACGTTCAATAGCCGCTAATAAAAGATTCCAAGGAAACATCTAGCTCACCTCCTCGCCCGCAGATTCTGCTGCAGCCGCAAGTCGTTTCCTGCGCTGCACGGGATCGTGCCAAACACCTGGACCACCATACGCATCGTAGACAGCGAAAAGGTTTAACAGCCCAGCGACCAATGTATATAGAGTTCCCATTTGGAAAAAAGAATGGTAATCATGATTCCAATCGTTGAGCTCACGGGTACTAGTCGGTGGAGCCAGAAAACCGCTCCATAACAAACTCACCGTCGAACCCTGCTCTTGTTGGCTGCGTAACGAACGATTCTGAATAACGGCCGGTACAGCTGCAGATCCTAAAAAGAACTGTCCAACAAATTGCCAGCGGAAATCCTCCGAAGTGAAAGAACAATAAACTACTTTTCCACCTCCCATTTGATAGCCGCTAATGAACAATGTCGTCACCGCAACGAAAATCGTAATCGCCTTAGCCGTACGGCCTTGGTAGAAATGTCCCATGCCTGGAACGATCCAGCCCAATAGCGCCGCGACATAGGGATTCTTCAGATCGAGATCGATCCCAGAATCGTCATTTAGCGAATCGCTGTGTTCTTCTACCGTCCTCATCTAATTTCCATTTTCATAATACCAAATATTGTGAGTATTTTATTGTACTCAAGGAGCAAAACAACGAACACTCCACAATGACCTTGGTTGCCAATTGTTTAAGTTATTCAAATCCCTACTAATAATCGAGCTGCAAATGCCAAGGCGGCTGTTTCAATGCGTAACACACGCGACCCCATATCAACAATTTTCCACCGCAATTTTGCTGCTACTGCGATTTCCTCAGCAGAAAATCCACCCTCCGGACCAATCGCCACCACCGCAGCACCCGACTCAAGTTGAATATTTCTAATACTAATATTGCCAACCGCTTGTTCACTTAACATGTCAGCGGCAGAATTATTATCTCGAACCTGTGCGGATTTGGGGTGCGCGATATAGCGATTCTCCCCTTTGCGCTGTAAAAACGCCTCGAGAGAAGCTACCTCGCCAATTTCAAGGAGCTGGTTTCGGCCACATTGTTTGCTAGCACTAATGACATGATTACGTAAGCGGACAAGTGCTTTATCGACCGGTTGGGCAACACCTCGTGTCGTGGTTAGAGGGATGACGGTGGTTACACCCAGTTCAACCAGCTTTTCAATGATCCATTTTTGTCGGTCACCTTTTGGAAGCGCAATGCCAACCGTTAATGCCAACGCTGGTTCTAGATCGACTTCGTCCGTCCTGAGTATTTTAAGAGTTGCTTCGTTTCGCCCCACTTCCTCAATTTCAGCACTCCACTGCCAACCACTGCCGTCAAACAACTCGACCCGATCACCACACTTGCCGCGCATCACACGGGTTAAGTGTTGGGCTTCACTGCCTTGCAACAACACACTTGTCGCCTGACCAATCGGAGTGTTTGAAAAATATCGCTGAACCATTAGAAATCGAAACTCATACCAGTGATTAAAAAGTTTTTTTCGAAGTTGCCAATCGACAAATACTCGTAACCGACATAGACCTTAGCACGTCCAATTTGCCGTCCATAAGTTGTCCGTATACGAAATAGACCAGCACTGCCCAGGCGACCCCAATCGAGATCAGCCGATATGATTTGCGGCTTCGACAGATAGAAATCGCCACCATACGTAAAATTAATTCCTTTTTCGGTCCCCGCCGCCGCTCGCTGCCAATTCATACCGAGGCCGATACGCATCTGTGCCTTTTCCATCTGAGCAAAGCGCCAGACCGCATTAAAATCACCGATCCACAATTGGTCGTGCTGGCCCATGGCAACGCTCTCGCGCAAATAATCAAAGCTCGCATCAACTCCCAAGCGATTGCGCGATTCAAAAATTAAATGTGTGCTGATTTTTTGTTGTGTTAGAAAATTATCGGCGTAATCCACTCGAATCCGCAAGTGCCTGCTTTCGACAGCATCTCCTTGCATCGGATTCATCATCATGCTGCCAGTGTGCGCTCGGGCAAATGGGTACTTGATGAATCCCCCAGGGGTTTGATCGTCGCCAAAAATTGCTTGCGGCACCGTCACCGGCAATGACAACACCCAAGCGGCGACCATATTCGAAAGAAAAAACAACTCTAATTCACTCGCAGAATCATCGTCATCATAATAATGATCATGATGTTGATGATTGAGGCGATTGCTTGTGGTTGGTGGTGAGGGTGCCGTTGCCCTGCCAGTCCGACCCGTGGCATCAGTAAGTCCCTGCAAAGATCCCTCGGCAAACAGACTCGGCGCAGCAAACACGACCAAAATCCAAGCCATCGTTAGGATACGTACTCGCGAGCTTACACTACAACGGTACAACTGGTACATGGAATGACTCGACTAGGAGTGAAATAATTACAGCGAAGAACAAACGACTTTGAATAGTGCGTAGATAGTACAAATCCAATAATCTCTGCGTCAATAACAAACTACTTGGGATTGTGCGTTCAATGCAATGTCAGCGGGTCTTCTTCATCTGTGCTAGCCCACACCGTTAGTTCCGAAAACTGGTCTGCCAAGGTTGCTGCTAGATTTTCTAAGGCAAACCGTTCACTTGCATAATGTCCGAGCAAAATCATTGCGATTCCCAACGCACGTGCTTCTAGACACGTGTGAAACCGCGCTTCGCCAGTGATTAATACGTCACATCCTTGACGTGAGGCACAGCGAATAAACTCCCCAGCACTACCACAAGCAATCCCTACTTTTTTCAAAGATCGCTCGATATCTCCCACTACGTGGAGTGTCTTAATATTGAACGTCGATTTTGTTTTATTGACGAGCTCCGCTAACGAAGCAAACTCAACAGTGCCAAACCGACCCACTCCTAAGCCATCCGTCACTGGCGAACTGACATCGTCAACTGGTTCGAGCGGTTTGATATCTTTCAAATTGAGCATCTCAGCAATTTGCTGATTAATACCTTCGCCAGCGGAATCAAATGCAGTATGCGCACTGTACACAGAAATACCTGCTTGGGCGAGTTGCCAGAGCATGGTGCCAATGTTGGTATCAGTCGTGACCGTTTTAAGAGGCGAGAAGGGGAAAGGGTGGTGTGTCACGATCAGCCCAACCTGTTTGCCAATTGCTTCGGCCACCGTTTCCGGCGTCACGGTTAAACACGTCATGACGTGGGTCAGGGTAGATTTACGGTCACCAACTAATAACCCAACATTGTCCCACTCCGCCGCCAAACAAACTGGCGCAATCTGCCCGAGTGCTTTACAAATATCACCAACATTTGTCATGGGGTTGCTCGTTTTTTCTATTATTTACTGGGACTGTCCGAATCTTATTACACTAAGGGGCTTTAGGGTCAGCATCTGTGTTGGGGCCGATCGTGCCAAACAAGTGACCGCCAACATCCCCATGTGTCCAAGTACCCGCGTATTTGTTTTTATAGATAACCACGCGTGAACTAAACGTTCCTAATCCTGGAATCAACATATTGGTCAATGTAATAACTGGCGTCGTTCCTGCCCACTGGACTTGCAGTGGCATTGGCAAGGTTACATCACGTCCACCAAATTGCACGCGGGCAGTAAATAGCCACAATTCACCTTCAGCGAGTTTCTTAACACTAACAATTGTGTAAGACTCCTTCGGTAGGTTATCCTGTCGCTTGCCTAAAACTGTAAAGTTACCGGTGAACTTTACGTTTGTCATTTTCTTTTCAAACAAATCATAGAGCTTTTGTTTTTCGGCAGAGACTTGGGGAGCGGGGACTGGTTCAGCTTGTGCAGTAGCCGTACTCGGTAAAGTCAAAGCGACCACCAACATTACCCAAACCCAACGCATTGTTTTCAATTTTTGAATCATCGCCATTGCCTAACCTTTGCTTGAATTGGATTGATAACCACACGTTTCATTATGACTATTGTTCACCTGTAAATGCAACATCCTTAATTGCGAGATCGGATTACTGGTAGAATCCGCATTACTTGAGAATAATAAAACTCCAAAGCCAACGCATAGCATTACTGTTCGCTGCAAAGCGGATTCGTGGCTCAGATCGCACGTAAGCGTTGCAGCGCCGTGGCAACTTCGCCGACAACATTCCGCGACGAAGCCGGGTCGACCGTGAAATACCCAGCGTAATGTTGTTCTTCAAGCATCGCAAACAACTGCTCGAAATCCACAGCCCCCGCTCCAAACGCAGCAGCCGCACCTTGCCCTCGAGCAATATCTCGTAACCCATCTCGAATACGCATATGAACAACATAGGGTGCTAAACTCTGAGTCGATTCCGTAGCGGAGTAACCATTCATTACTAGGCTACCTGGATCCAGATCAACCGCTCCATAGCCTACAGGTAAAGTTGCCAATAGAGCCGCTAACGCCTCTCCGTCTTCAGACCCCGTCCGAGCGGCTAGCAACGTACCCACTCGTTGCCCATACTCGCCTAAATCCACCAATATTTGTTGCAGACCCGTAAAACTCAAATCTTCCTGATCCTCAGGAACCACTCCAATACGATTAGTAACAACTTTACAGCCTAAATTCGATGCCAGTAACATCGCTTGTCGAGTGGCTGCCACGCGGCGATCCAGATCAGCCATCACGTTATAGCCGCGACGAGTATTAAACGATATCGCACTAAGACGTAGCCCTTGATCCGCCAAGAGCTTACGTATTTGCCGTAACGCTGTTTGACTCATATCACCCAACGGAAATTCGTTTCTCGCATCAATTTCCACTGCTTCCGCCCCTAACTCAGCAGCTTGAATAAGCGCCTTGCGGAAAGGAAGCCCGAAACAAGCGAGTCGAACGGCGGGACGGATTCTCAACACTGGGCGACATCCTATAAAGTAATTTCTTAGCTGTTGGTAAAGTTCCTCTTTATCTTACTTTGTGAACTCCGCCTGTGAGAGGTCCCTCGGAGGCGATACAATAAAATTTATTACCCGTTGTCATCACGAATATCAACGGGTAACTTATTTTTCAATCACAGCGATTTCCTCCCACTACGTATAACTCGGCCCACCCCACAAACACATGTCCTCTCCACGCTTTCTTACCGCCTTACCCGTATTCAACGAAGTCCAATACGTTAACGAAGTGCTGGATCTGGTTAAACAATATAGCGATGAAATTTTGGTCGTCGACGATGGATCAACCGACGGTACAACGGAGCAATTGCAAAAACGCGATGATGTCCGCATCGTTACACATACCGAGAACCAAGGATACGGAGCAGCTCTTCGTACGGCATTTGAGTACGCGTTGGAGCATGATTTTGAGATCATTGTCACCATTGATTGTGACGGCCAACATGAACCACAACGCATACCCGAATTCGTAGCGGCGTGTACCAAATCCGTCGACATCGTTTCCGGCAGCCGCTATCTCACTCAATTCCCTGATGACACTCCACCACCTGAACAACGGCGTAAAATCAATCAAACCGTCTCGGCTGAACTAAGCCGACGTTTGAATATCAAACTGACCGACGCTTTTTGTGGCTTTAAGGCGTACCGCACAGCATCACTCGATAAACTCAAACCAACCGAAAATGGTTACGCGATGCCGTTAGAGCTCTGGGTCCAAGCTGCCCAAGCTGACTTGAATATTATCGAATTGCCCGTACCCTTGATATACCTCGATGAAGCTAGATCATTCGGCGGTGTCCTTGATGACGCGGTCACTCGATTAGAATATTATCACTTGGTCTTGGACCGGAGTATCGCCAAATGCAAAATATTTGCTTAGCATCTCGAGGATTCTCCTAGCGAAACTAGACTTGATATGAATCAGGCCAGCATTACTTACCGCAAGCTGCAAGCACCGCCGGGCAATGGTGACTATTTTATTGAGCCACCTATTTCCGAAAGTCTGAGTTGCATTCATGCCAACCAGCAACGACTCGCCGCCTTCGCTGACATCGAAATCGGGGGGCTGGGTTTCACTGCTTTACGTCGACAAGCCCGCGGTGAAATTATCACCGCCGCACGAGAATATACGCAAACCTACTTAGATCTCTCGCACACCGAAGTCACCGAAACAACATCGATCGTTCTTACCGGCCACCAACCCACACTGTTTCACCCGGGCGTCTGGTTTAAAAATTTTTGCTTAGATCACATCGCTAAACACACTCAATCGCTAGCCATTAATCTCATCATTGATCATGACTTAGTCAAATCGACATCGATTAAAGTGCCTGCTCAAACTGGCAATACGGTCATACTAAAAAACATCGCCTACGATGTGGCGACTGCATCCAACAGAATTGAAACAACCTGTGTCCAGGACGAAAATCTGTTTAACTCTTTTCCCCAACGCGTTGCGGATCAACTTGACGTTTTTGTCGAAGATCCAATCTTAAAGTCATTTTGGAAACACGCCCAGCAAGCCCCCACGAATGTTATTGGCTATAAGTTTTCTCAAGCGCGACATCAACTGGAACACAGCCTAGGTATGAGAAGTTGGGATGTTCCATTTAGTACGTTGTGTCGCGGGGCCTGCTTTGCACGTTTACTCCTACACCTGATGAAAAACGCCTCTCGATTTCGTAAAGTTCACAATGCCGCCGTTTGTGAATATCGAAAAGTCCATCGCATCCGCAACCTCGGACACCCAGTACCGGAATTGGGAATTTTAGCAGATCGAATTGAGTTGCCGCTGTGGAGTTGGACCAGCTCAACGGCTGAACGGCAGCGACTTTTTTGCCAAGTCACTGCTGAGCAACTCATCTTATCCGACCTGCCTGCTTCATTTGAACTACGGTTAGACCTCGCTGCTTCATCCAACGAATGTATCGAACAGCTACAAGTATGGCAGCAAACTGATATTCAATTCCGCTCACGGGCTTTGTTAACCACCATGTTTTCTCGCTTGCTTTTGGGCGATCTATTCATGCATGGTATCGGGGGAGGTAAATATGATCAGCTTACCGATCAGATCATATCCGAATTTTTTGGACAGCAACCGCCCCAGTTTTCAATCGCTACGGCCACGCTAGGCTTGCCCGTGCCACTGCCCACTGATGGCTTACCAGCCATTGCTGCTGCGACAGCGGATCTGCGACACCTGCAATTTGCGCCAGACAAATACCTACGAAAACTCGAGCAGTTAGGAATAATGCTCAATTCGCAACAAGCGGCACTATTGATTGAAAAACAACAATTATTGAAAGACTCTCGGGCAACGAACGATAAACAAGCGTGGCATCACACGATTCAAAAAATCAACCAAGACATCCGTAACACACTGCCTGCTGCCGCCGCACAGCTCGAGGCGCATCGACAACAACTTGAAACAACACAAAACGAGCGGACATTGCTGCGATCCCGAGAATTTCCGTTTATATTATTTCCTCTAAAAAATTTGGCTTCCTTACTGGAAACTAGTATGAAAACGCCTTAGAGTACAGATGTGGATGGAACCAAGGTACCGTAGGGAGGGATTCGCTCGGGATGAGTTCAAGTATTAGTACTCAGCGCACTAAAGTGCTGGACGGGTTGCTAACGAATATTATTCGGATTGAGGGGCTGCCGCCATCATGCGGCACCGTAACCGTTTCACCGGCTCAAGCTGGTGATCATGGGCCGATCAATCGCTTTCTACAAAACATCTTCCGCAAACCCACCTCCACAGATTTCGCGGCTCAGCTCGAAGATCCCCAGTACGAACCGAGCGATCGAATTGTCGCAAGACTGGGAAATCAAATCATTGGTCACGCGCGCGTGCAAATGCGCGATATCCACTTTGGTGATCTACAATTGCCAATTGGTTATGTTTGCGAGATGGCAACCAACCCGGAATTTCGCCAGCACGGCATCGGTGCTGCTATCTTGAAGCAAGTGCATAGTTTGATGGTAGAACAGGGCGCGGCAATCGGTTTCCTCAAAACACCAGCCGTGCGGTTTTATCAAAACAATGGCTGGTTTGTCGGTGGGCGGCATAGTTACAGCGTCGCGACTGCCCGAAATATACTATCTCAACTACGTACACCAGATCCAGCTTTACTTGACCAAACGCATAATCCGCTACTAACTCCTCAACAACCTTTGAATATTCGCGTTTGGCGTCGAGTGGAACAAGAAGCGCTAATGCGGCTTTATCATGTCAATACACAAGGTACCTTTGGTGCTTTTGTTCGCAGTGACGCCACGTGGCGGTGGCTATTAAATCGACATAGTTTCGAGCAAGTCTATGTTGCCATCAACGGCACCAACAAAATGACTATTCAAGGAGGGTATGATGCCATTTTGGGTTATGCCATTGTCAAAGATGGTCAGATTCTTGAATTAATGACAGACGGTAGCCGAGACGATATTGCTACCGGACTCTTAGAGCGTATCTGCGGAGATGTCATCGAACAAACTGACATGCCTATTCGGTTGGATGCGCCCAATCACAACCCCTTGCATAAAATGCTGCTGAATGCCGGCGGACAATATTATCAACGGACTGTTATTGGTGGCGAGGTGATATTAGCCAACGTCCTTAAGCCGATTGCGCTGACAAAACAATTACGCCATCAGTTCAATAGCCGAGCTCGAGCGGGGGGGTTGGATTTGCCACTAGAACTTGGACTCTGCATTGACGGGAAAAAATATACACTCACCATCACGCCGCGTTCCGCAAAAGTGACTCGTGGTAAAATTGGACGGAATTATATCTCCATTTCAAAAATTCTATTTTCACAATTGCTCATCGGTGTAATCAGTGCCGATGAAGCAGCGGCTAATAAGCAACTCCAAGCGTCCACTAGAATTGCGGCACAATTCGCTGAAACCCTTTTCCCTCAATTGCCCGTGTGGCTGCCACCACTAGATGACCTTTTGGCCTAAAGTTCATGGTCCAGACTTCTCCACCTAATACCGCCTCGAATCGAATCAGATACGCCGGTTGGGTCTTGGTCGCGATTGTCAGTGCAGTGACACTCCTCTCGATGCTAATGACGCCCTTGGGACTCGCCACCGATATTGCGACTTATACACTCGCGAATGCTCAATATGATGCTG
>LWDU01043093.1_pt1 | contig 30954 bp, 29 predicted proteins | sample 727161 | NCBI WGS metagenome assembly LWDU01 (sample SAMN04566230, study PRJNA314399) | hydrothermal vent metagenome | isolation source: deep sea hydrothermal plume seawater | place: Mexico: Gulf of California, Guaymas Basin | collected 2004-07-11
ATTCGTCTGGGACTACTGGCAGACCTAAGGGCGTGATACACAGTCAAAATTCAATTTTAGCAGTTGATTCTTTAATGGGCGATATTTTGAGTGTTGGTCCAGGTGATCGTATCTATGGTTCTTCAAAGCTATTTTTTGCTTTTTCTTTGGCGCATTGTTTTCTGGCACCAATTAAATTGGGAGCGACTGTAATTCTTTATCCAGAATGGCCAGATGCAGAAGCAGTAGCGAGCATTGTTCAGCGACATAAACCAACGATCTTTCTCAGTGTTCCAACATTTTATCGTAATATGTTACGAGAGGGTGTTGCAAATAAATCCGAATTCAAAAATGTACGCCATTATCTTAGTGCAGGCGAAAAACTTCCGAGAAATCTTTTTGATCAATGGATGGAGGTAACTGGCCATCCAATTCTTGAAGGAATCGGTGCTACTGAAACCTGTTTTTTATTTTTAGCCAATCGTCCAGATAATATAATTGTTGGAACCTGTGGAGTGCCAACACCAGGAACCGAAGTAAAATTAATCAGTAATGAGGGTTTAATAGTTACTAAACCAAAAATTCCTGGTGTTCTTTGGGTGAAGATGGAATGTGTTGCCTCTGGTTATTGGAATATGAAACAAAAGACAAGTGAAGTTTTTAAAGAGGGTTGGTATTGCACTAATGATATGTTTACGTTCGATGATTCCGGTTACTATGAATACCAAGGGCGTGTCGATGATATACTTAAAATTTCGGGTCAATGGGTAAGTCCCGCTGAAATTGAGGAGCAGGTTTTAAAAAATAAAGCAGTATCTGAAGCAGCTGTTGTAGGGGTGCCAAATGAAGACGGCCTTATTCGATTGGCGTTGTTTATAGTTGTTCCTGAGTTGACTAACTCAGCGGAGCAGTTTGAGAAAGAACTAGGGGCGTGGTTAAAAGCTAATCTATCAATTTACAAGTGTCCTCGTCGAATTTATTTCCTTGACCAGATGCCATTAACAGCAACAGGTAAGTTGCAGCGTTTTGTCTTAAGGAATCTTGCAGAGAGCCGAGAGGTTGGTGCTACCATTACGTAGCCTGTTTGGCTTTGTTTTAGTTAGAACTCGCAGTAGCGTGCTGCGAATTTTAGACGTTAATTTTTTGCTATATTGTTATTCTTTCTCGAAATAGAATTGATCATTTATTTGATTGACTGGTTAACTGTTGAAAGGGCTAGCGGTGGTAATAGAACTTAAAGCGTTTTCTATAAAAATACGAGATATGATATTCAAGAGAGATTATCCTATATCTTCTATCTTTTCTAATACAGTATATAGAAGGTTCTCAATCAGCTTCTTGGTTTTTGGAATTATAGCTATTATTTATATAATTTTCTGGTATGGCATGGTGATATATCTAAAGAACACGATTGAGGGCCTAAGAGATTATAGCGCCGAACAAGGGGTCTTAGCTTCGTATGGCAAGTTGGAGATTACCGGTTTTCCTATTAATTTTCATATCAGTATAAATGAACTACAATTAAAAATTCCATATCACTCGAATAAAGATCAAAAATATAAAAAGGATAAAAAATGGATTTGGCTAGCTCAGCGCGCTGCTGTTGAACTAAGGCCATGGAACTTTAATAATGTTAAATTTGATTTAAGCGGTTCGAATAGCTTGTCTTTAAAAGATAATGGGACACTCTACGAGTTCGTAAGTGAAGCTAAATTAATTAATATTGATGCTAAAATTCAAGGCTCGTGGCTGGAAAAATTTAAGATTAAAATTGAAGATATAAAAATATCAGAAAAATTATCGGAAGTAGAAACTTCTATTAAGTCAGCTTCTTTTAGTACTCAGGTACTATTGCAAGATAAAACGTTGTTCTCCGAAGCTACCAAAAACCCAAGCCGGGTTTTGCAAATGAAATTAAAAGGGGTCTATTTGCCAAAAGAACTTAAGTTACCTTTTGACAATCATTTAGATAAAATTTTTGTGAATTTAAAAATTATTGAAGATCTAAGCCCAGTTTTTAATATAAGAAACCTTAGAACTTGGCGGGACGCCGGCGGGATTATTGATATTGATTCATTTGAGGGGGTTTCTGGAAGCTTAAAAACATATGGGTCTGGAACATTAGCGTTTGATCAAAAATTGCAACCTTTATTAGCAATGTCTGTCAATTTCGAGGGCATAATACCTTTCATAGATAGATTAAAAGCATTTGGATTTATTCGGTCCAACACTGCACTATTGGCCAAAGTTATTTTAAGTGGAATTTCACGGCGTTCGGCGAGCGGAAAACGGAGTGTTAGCCTGCCACTTACGATCCAAGATAGAAAACTATCTGTTGGTCCTCTGTCATTGATGACGTTACCATCTATAAATTGGGATAAAAGGTTCTCAGCCGATGACTAGAGGGGAATATCCTCATACTCTATTTTTTAATCATACATTTTTTCTTGTTTAGCTTCAATCACGCCGCGACGTGCTTCTCGAGTCCGTGAAAATAATTCGTGCAACGTATCACCTTCACCCCAACGAATAGCACGTTGGAGAGCCGTAATATCTTCACTAAATCTTTGCAGCATTTCAAGGACAGCATCACGGTTGTTGAGGAATACATCACGCCACATAGTGGGATCAGAGGCTGCAATTCGGGTGAAGTCTCGAAAGCCACCAGCCGAAAATTTAATTACTTCATTGGCCAACGTTTTTTCAAGATCTGTTGCCGTGCCAACGATTGTATAAGCAATTAGATGGGGTAGGTGTGAAGTCATGGCCATTACCAAGTCATGGTGATTGGGCTCCATAATTTCTACTTTAGAGCCGAGTGATTGCCAAAATTGGGTTACTTGATTGATCGATTTTTTATTCGTTTGTTTCGTTGGAGTGATGATACAAAAGCGATCTTCAAATAACTCTGGAAAGCCGGCATCAGGTCCAGAATGCTCAGTTCCTGCAACTGGGTGTGCGGGAACGAGATGAACGCCTTCTGGAATATGGGGGCTTAGATCACGGATAACCGCCTGTTTTACAGAGCCTACGTCAGATATAATAGCACCCGGCTTTAAGCCTAACCTGATGTTTTGTATAATGTCACTATAGGCTCCAATCGGGGAACAAATAATTACTAGATCCGCATTTTTTACGCTATCTTCTTGATCAAGTGTCACTGTATCAGCGAAACCTAATTCAACCGCTCTATCCAAACTGTTTTGGCTACGGGCGGAGACTGAAATGTGATTGGCTAAACCATCACGTTTCACGCGACGGGCTATTGATGAACCAATTAGACCAATACCGATCAATGTTATTCGTTTGAATATTATTTTAGAATTTTTCTTGGGCATTTTAGAGGCTCATGAATTCTTTAAGTGAATTAACGGTAATTTCCATTTCTTCGCCCGTACCAATTGAAATTCGTAAGGCGTTGGGTAAACCATAACCACCCATACGGCGTACAATAATACCTTTAGTTTTGAGAAAATTATCAGCTGACTCTGCAGTTAATTTCCCCCCGCTGTCTTGTGGAAAACGGACAAGTACAAAATTACAAACGCTGTCGGGCACCTCTAATCCTAGGGTGCGAATACTATTTCTTGTCCATTTTAGCCACTTTTTATTATGTTCTTGAGATAATTTTAGGAATTTATTATCTTTGGTGGCAGCTATGCCAGCTACTATTGCCGAATAAGCGACATTAAAAGGGCTACGCATTCGATTGATGATATCAATCACGCTATCTGGAGCATACATCCAACCTAGCCTTAAGCCAGCCATGCCGTAAATTTTAGAGAAAGTCTTTAGCATGATCACATTTTCATTGGTTGTAACAAATTCTGCACCATCTGAGTAATCTTTACGATCAACAAACTCTGAATAAGCAGCGTCCAGGACCAGTAAAACTGTTTTGGGTAGAAGATCAATTAAACGCTGGACCTCTGATTTTGGAATATAAGTGCCTGTTGGATTATTAGGATTGGCAATAAATAACAGCTTTGTTTTATTTGTTACGCGTCCGAGTAATTGATCAACGTCTACAGTAATGTCATTTTCAGGCGCCGCAACAACAGTTGCGCGAACGGTGCGACCATATATCGGGTACATTGCAAAACCATGAGCCGAGTAGAGAACTTCATCGCCAGCTCCAGCGTAAGATCTACAAAGTAAACTTATGAGTTCATCGGATCCAGCACCACAAATAATATTGTCTTTAGGCAAATTATTTTTACCTGCTAATAATTCTCGTAACTCATTGCAATCACCATCAGGATAGCGAAAAAAATCATGGGCGCTGGAACTTAAGGCTTCGAGTGTTTTTTTGCTTGGACCAAATGCTCCCTCATTGGAGGCAAGTTTTATAACGCGATCAAATCCAGTAAGTTCAGATTCGCCGGCGATGTAAGGAGCAATGTTTTGTAAACCGGCTATTGGATGAGGGGAGGCCATTATTATTTTCTTTTCTTAACTATCGTTTGAATTTAAATTTTCTGAGCTTAAGGGCACAGCATAGCTACCTAATATAGTTATTTGATTTAATATTTCACTAAAACCTTCTGTCAATCGATCGAGTTTTATATCGTTGAATAAAATACAGGCGCTTCCGAATCATGCCAGATGGATAAGACTGAACCAGTCAAATTATTTTCAGCTAGTCGTGTATCAATTCGCGTACCTGGAAAATTTTCTGATAAATCGAGAACAATGTAAGTATCATCAAGTCCAGACGGATCAGCTTCACTTTTAGCAATAACAACGCATTCTACTGATTCACTTCTGGAAGGGAGGAGTTCAATTGTAGGAACAGTAAAAGGAAGCTTAGCGATAATTCGCGCAGGTTTTGAAGCAATACCATTTTTGACAGTATTTCCTTGCACAGCCAAGTGTTGCCACCAAGGGTTTTCTTCGTTTCGCGTTGGAATTGGTAAGACACCGACCGAGCACTCATCCTCAAGAACAGCTTCAATAACTCGGCGCTGTGACGAATAGGTAGTCATGGGTGTATTTGAGCCAAAATGCCCGCGAGCAGACGATATGAATCCCCAGTCGCCATCACTCTTATTTTCGGGCTTATATACTGCTATCTCGAAAGGACCTTGCAATTGTAGCGAAGCACTTAAAATTTCTCGCCAAATCCTTATCAATTCAAGCTTAGGAAAGTGGCCATCATGACGTTCGATCAGGGCACGTAATATCTGAGCTTCACGGCCAGGTTTTAATTTGGCGTGGTCCGTTTGTTTTATTTTCTTGACTTCGAGCGAAACTTGGGCTCGTTGGGTCAAAAGACTTTGAATCTCAACATCAATTTTATCGAGTTTATCTCGCAAATTTCTTAACTTATCATCTGACATTTTGCTACTAAGTATTTTTTAAAACCAGTTATTATGCGTTTTATGTTAGTTAGGCAGACAGTGATAGTCTGCTAAGCACCTAAAATCAAAGAAAAGATTGACAGAATAGCGCATCGTTCATAGCTATGATCCTAATATTAACCGTTCTTTGCTAATTTTTCTGTATTAATAACTAATAGCTAAGAACTAAATTAACAGAAACACATATGAATAATGATGCTGATAGCCAAAATGGAAAGGCTGCAAATAAAATGGTAACACAGAATATTGGTAAGGAGGCCATTCTAGGAGTTGATGAACCTTTACTTCTCGATTGTGGAGCCAAACTCACAAATTTTACGCAGGCATATCAAACTTACGGTAAATTGAATGCAGATAAAACCAATGCCATTTTGGTGTGTCATGCTTTAAGCGGAGACCAATTTGCGGGCGATATTAATCCTATTTCCGGAAAACCTGGCTGGTGGCATTTGGTTATAGGCTCTGGAAAAATTCTGGATACTGATCGATATTTTATTATTTGCGCCAATATTCTTGGCGGTTGTATGGGATCAACAGGGCCAAAAGAGATTAATCCCGACACAGGCGAATATTGGGGGCTTCAATTCCCTGGTATTACAATTAGTGATATGGTGCGAGCGCAGGCATTGTTGCTGGATGCATTGGGGATAGATAAACTCTTCTGTGTAATTGGTGGCTCGATGGGCGGTATGCAAGTTCTTGAATGGGCAGTCGCTTTTCCTGACCGCGTTTTTGCTGCGGTCCCAATTGCCACGGCGCCCCATCACTCTGCTCAAAATATCGCATTTCATGAAGTTGGGCGACAAGCTATTATGGCCGATCAGGATTGGAAAAGTGGTGATTATCTTAAAGAGGATTGCTATCCGCAGCGTGGGCTCGCCATTGCTAGAATGATTGCTCATATCACGTATTTGTCAGAACCTGCTTTACAGAATAAGTTCGGCCGTCGATTGCAAGACCGGGAGGCAATCACCTTTGGTTTTGATGCTGATTTTCAAGTTGAAAGTTATCTGCGCTATCAAGGCAGTACATTTGTTGAACGCTTTGACGCTAATTCATATTTGTACATTACGCGAGCAATGGATTATTTTGATCTTGCCGAGCGTCATGGTAACGGTATTCTGGCTGAGGCTTTTCGGGGAGTAAGAACGCGGTTTTGTATAATCTCATTTACTAGCGATTGGCTCTATCAAACTGCAGAGAGCCGGGCCGTTGTCAAAGCGTTAAATGCAGTAGCTGCAAATGTAAGTTTTGCAGAAATAGGATCAGATAAAGGTCACGATGCATTTTTGCTAGAGGAGCCTGAGTTTTGGAAAGTCCTGACTGGTTTCTTGGAAGGTGCTGCTGATAAATATGGATTAACTAAAAAATGACAACTAAATTGAAAAAACTAAACCTTCGTGTTGATCTTCAGCTCATTGCAAAAATGGTAGAACCAGGTAGTCGAGCACTAGATGTTGGCTGTGGTGATGGGGCGCTATTGGATTATCTGAATCAGGAAAAGAAGGTTGACGGCCGTGGTATTGAGCTTAGCTCAGACGGAGTTAACGCCTGTGTTTCATCAGGTTTGTCGGTTATCCAGGGTGATGCAGATCAGGATCTTGATGATTATCCAGATCAGGCTTTTGACTATGTCATATTGGGTCAAACTTTGCAGGCAACGCGGGAACCGCATAATGTTCTTCAGAATCTTGTGCGTATTGGAAAACGTGCAATTGTTTCTTTTCCTAATTTTGGTTATTGGCGTGTGCGTGCGGGTTTGATGTTTATTGGCAAGATGCCGCAAACAAAAACTTTATCATATAATTGGTACGATACGCCCAATATTCATTTTTGTACAATTACCGATTTTATTGTTCTTTGTGGTTCCTTGGGAATTACAATTGAAAATGGTATTGCGCTGGATCGTGTTGGACGAACGCGTGAAATTGGGCGCGCTGGAATGCGCTTTGCTAATCTGCGTGGTGAGCAAGCAATTTTTTTACTCAAAAAATCTTAATCAAAAGGTGCTATTGGTTAGGTATTGTTACGTAGCCGCGTCTTTTAGAAGCATTAAAATTTGGTGTTACTGCATAAATTTGTTTTTTTGCCTCAATTGATATAACGCCACCTATTGTTAGGCCTAAAATACTGAACCAGTGTCGGCCAATATTTTCCCAAGCCAGCGCAGACGAGATTAGCATACGCGAGTGGGTTGGAGGTATATAAAGTGCCGTGCTTTTTTTTATGGGTGTGAATAAGGTATCACGAAGTAGACGGGTTAGTTGTGATTGGCTGTAAGGTCTGCCATAGCCAAATGGTGTCCTCTCTAGCCGTGCCCAGACACCACTCCGGTTCGGAACAATTATAATTAATCGACCATTATTAGAAAGGACGCGCCATATTTCTCGCATCATTGGCCGGATGGTTTCACTACATTCAACACTATGGATCAAAATAACCCGGTCTATGGAAATATCTTCTATAGGAAGTTCTGCCTCGTCGGTTATGATGGTCTGTCCAGCGCCCTCAGTTGGCCAATGGGTGGCGCCTTGTGAGGCAGGCATGGCTGCAATAATATTGCTGGCTTCATGAAGAAAAACATTTAGGTATGGCGTCGAAAATCCTAGGCCTAGTAAATTCATACCATTGACGTCAGGCCAAATTTCACGAATGTGTTGGCCAATCACATGGCTAGCCATACGTCCGAGTGGCTTACTATAGAAGTCTTGAAGTTCTGTAATATCTAACCACATAATATCAATGTGTGTTGTCCCACATAAAAATTTGATAATAGAATTTCTGCACTTAAATTTAGGCTATAACTCCAATTCTTAAAATATGAGTAAATAATACATTTCACAAATTAATTTTCAATTATTTTGCTATGCATTAAAATTTTCTAGTTAATCAATTTCACGAAAGGCACGAAAGCCGATAAAATAGCTAAAAACTCGTTTATCATTGCGTGCTCGTGAAGCTGATCGGGAAACTTTTGGTAGATAATACCAAGCACCCCCCTTCACGACTTTACTTAAACAACCCTCAGTTATTATGGGTGAGCCATCTGTTGGCACTTTATCGTGACTTGTGGTCCAACAATCAGTTACGTATTCTAGAACATTGCCATGTACATCATAAAGACCCCAAGCATTAGGCATAAATTGGCCAACTGGAGCTGATTTAAGGCCGCTCCATTCCGTGCCACAGTTGCGACAATTAGCTGCTCCAATTTGCATTTGATTTCCCCAGCTAAACTCGGTTTGGGAGCCAGCTCTAGCGGCATATTCCCATTCAGATTCTGAAGGTAAGCGATAAACATGACCTGTTTTTTTTGTTAACCACGATAGGTATTCAGCAATATCTGTTAGAAGAACATTTATAACCGGACGTTTACCGCGGCCCCAACCCCGGTCGGAAGGCCTCTTTGAACAACCTCTTGCAGTATAACATGCATCCCATTCATCGAAGGTTATTTCGTAACGACTAACAGCGAGAGGGTTTCGGATAGTGATTTTAGTGACCGGTAATTCTCGTTTTTTACCTCTGGTCGAACCCATCAAAAATGTTCCGGATGGGATGACCGACATTTCCGGGCATGCCAGGCAGTCTCTAAAAACTGTACCTGAGATCAATGAATTTTCTGGTTCTTTTGCGATAGTGCTTGAAGTGCCGATTAGCAAACTGAATAGGATGCATTTAGTTATAGAAACATACTTTGTTAATTTCATATCCTTTACAGCCTAGAATTGAGGACATCTCTATAATTGGAGCATAAAACATTTTATCTTAATCTTTAAAGAAGGCCCGTTATCGCTTAATCCACAGTCCATGTCGGTCCACTTCGCAGCAGGTCATTTATGTTGGTAGATGGGTGCGCTTTTTTTTCAGCAGCAATTTGAGCATGAACAGCATCTTCGTAGGTGTTGGATGGATTGCAATAAAGTACGCCGATAGCAACTGGGAAATTGGGTCCTTCCATTTGGGCCAATAGGGTGGCCAAAACTTTATTAGTCTCATCGTGAACCAATATGTCTTTTTCTGTAGCCTCGTTTTCGCCAATAGTTACCACTTCCAACTCAATTTTGTCGGAGTTCATACGCAGGCCTTTTTCTTTTTCCTTACCGAATATCAGCGGTTTGTTGTGTTCAACTTCAATTTGTCGCTCAGCAGCCACGTCTTTTGCTGTAAAGCTATCATATACGCCGTCATTGTAGACAATACAATTTTGGAATATTTCAACGAATGAAGCTCCTTTGTGAGCGTGCGCACGCTTAAAAACTTCTGGCAGATGTTTGGGTTTGGTGTCGATCCCACGAGCGACGAATTTAGCGCCACAGCCGAGAGCATATAGAGTGGCGGAGAGAGGGCTGTCTATAGATCCCATCGGTGTTGATGGCGATCGCGTGCCAATTTTTGAAGTTGGCGAATACTGACCTTTCGTAAGACCATAAATTTCATTATTGAATAAAATATATTGTAAATCTACGTTACGACGAAGTACATGCATCAAATGGTTTCCACCAATCGAAAGTGAATCGCCGTCACCAGAAATAACCCAAATATCCAGTTCTGGATTAGCCAGCTTAGTACCTGTTGCGATTGCGGCAGCACGGCCATGGATAGTATGGAACCCGTAGGTAGCCATATAATAAGGGAAACGAGCAGCACATCCAATGCCAGAAATAAAAACAGTTTTTTCGGGGGGAGATTGGAGATCGGCTAAGGTTTTTTGCATGGCGCGAACAATTGAGTAGTCGCCGCAACCAGGGCACCAGCGGACTTCCTGATCTGATGCGTAATCCTTAATAGTTAATTTTTCCGGAGGTGTTATTTTATTCATAATTTTAATTCTCCAAACTCTTTCGGATAGCCTCTTCGACTTCGGAAACTTTAAAAGGTTGTCCAGATATTTTATTAAGTCCTTGGGCATCAATTAAATATTGACTACGAAGGACGGTTATCAACTGCCCAGTATTTATTTCGGCTACAATCACTTTCTTAAAGCCATTTAAAAGGGACCCTAGATTTTTAGGCAGTGGCCAGATATGCCTTATATGGATATGCGATACTTTGTGTCCCTCCAATCGAATTTTTTGAACCGCACGGGTTATTGGACCAAACGTTGAACCCCACCCGACCACGGCAATCTTTCCCGCATCTTCACCGCGTGTAACTTTCTGTTCAGGAATATCGTTTGCAATACCATCTATTTTATTTTTTCGAATATCAGTCATTTTTTGATGATTGGCTGCATCATATGAAATATTTCCTGTGTCATATGATTTCTCAATACCACCTATTCGATGCTCGAGGTGCGGTGTTCCTGGAATAGGCCAGTTGCGCGCTAGCGTTACCGGATCGCGTTTTGTAGGGCTAAATTCGTTTGTATCATTTAAAAAATTTACCGGGAATTTAGGAATTTTATCAGCGTCAGGTATATTCCATGGCTCCGATGCGTTAGCGAGATAACCATCGGTCAATAGCATAACCGGGGTCATATATTTTGTTGTAAGCCTGACAGCCTCAATCGCAACTTCAAAGTTATCGGCAGGTGTGCTTGCTGATATTACAACCAACGGGCTATCTGCATTACGGCCAAATACAGCCTGATGCAAATCAGATTGTTCTGTTTTGGTTGGCATGCCAGTTGAGGGTCCAGCACGTTGCACGTTAATAACTATGAGAGGCAACTCGACGGATATGGCTAATCCAATAGTTTCTGTTTTAAGGGCGATACCTGGCCCGGAACTTGCGGTGACCCCTAAGGTGCCAGCATAGGATCCGCCAAGTGCAGCGCCAACAGCAGCTATTTCATCTTCCGCCTGAAAGGTAATGATATCAAATTGTTTGAGTTTTGATAAACTATGTAGGATGGCCGACGCTGGTGTAATTGGATAACCAGCAAAAGTCATTCGAAGATCAGCTTTTTGTGCACCGGCAACCAAACCGTATGAGATGGCCTCAATACCCGTAATTGTTCGATAAAGGCCAGGCTCAATTGTAGCAGGCATTACCTGGTAGGATGAGGTCTCGCCTGATGCTTCGATGGTTTCGCCGAATGCATGTCCGGCATTAACTGCGGCTATATTCGCATTAGCGATCTCTGGGCGTTTTCCAAATTTATCATTGAGCCAGCCTGTTGTTGGTGAGCGATCACGATCATAAAGCCAGTAAACTAGCCCAAGCGCATACATGTTTTTGCAGCGGACAGCCTCTTTCTGAGAAAGACCAAATTCTTGCACTGCCTCTAAAGTGTTCCTTGTTATATCAGCAGTGATAAGCCGGAAGCCCTCGACAGAACCATTCTCAATGGGATTGCCATTGTAGCCCGCTTTCTTAAAATTTCGCTCTGTGAAAGAGCCAGTATCTACAATGATCAATCCGCCTTTACTAAGGTCGGCAATATTAACTTTTAAAGCAGCCGGATTGAGTGCTACTAATACGTCGGGGGCATCACCTGCAGTACGGATTTCGCGTGATCCGAAGTGTATTTGGAATGCTGACACGCCGAATGTGGTGCCCTGCGGGGCTCTGATTTCAGCTGGAAAATCAGGAAATGTTGACAAATCATTACCCGCTAATGCTGTGGTGAGTGTAAACTGGCCGCCGGCAATCTGAATACCATCACCCGAATCGCCCGCAAATCGAACGACTACATCTTCTACCTGTTTGCGAATGGCCCCCTCCATTGCAACAGTTGTTGATCCTTCCATCTTAGTTCAACTCCTAATCTTTTTCGCCACCAAAATTACAGCAACTCACTCTACGTGTTAATTATTTAACTTAATTAACACTAGATAAAATTAAATTTTTCCATGAAGATTTATTTACATTTACTCACGAGCGCAGGTTACATTGATATAAACAATATATAAATAGGACTGACTAGCATACGGATTTTTTCATAGCATAGGAAATTACCCTGAGCAAACTAAGAATGCGGAAAAAACCCCCGAAAGACTGGTCATAATAGGGGTTTGTATATAATTTTGACCCGACGTTACTTGATCTAAATCATCTTAAACAGGTGGAAAAATTTTGACTTAGTTCAAATTTATCCGGCTACTTTTGCGAATCGGGCAAATTCGCGTACGACACTTTTATAAACTGATCGTTTGAAGGGTGCGGCCATTTCTTGAATTTCGTTAATATTAGCCCATTTCCATGCACTAAATTCTGGGTTTACCACAGTTGTAGGATTAATTTCGATGTCAGTACCTAAAAAGCGCAAGGCAAACCATTTTTGTGTCTGTCCTCGAAAACGCCCTTTCCATAGTTTACCTAAAAGCTCAGGGGGTAAATCGTATTTAAGCCAGTTTTTTGTTTCTCCAATTATTTTAGCATTGCAGGTACCAATCTCTTCCTCAAGTTCGCGCATAGCTGCTGCCTTAGGTTCTTCACCTTCTTCGATGCCGCCTTGAGGAAGTTGCCAGGCATTTTGGTACGTATCTAGTCGTTGACCAACCAAAACGCGTCCTTGTTTATTAAAAAGCATAATCCCGGCACAGGGTCGATAGGCAAGGTTTTGGTAAGGAGACACGACTATTTCTTGGCCGCAGCCACACCTGAGGCATCGGCTTTCGGTTTTAAGCTGCCGGAAATTTTTACGATCGCAGAAATAGGCGCTAAGACAAGATTTTTTTGGGCTAGGGTTTTTGTCCAATTCATAATCAGTGAAATTGAATTTGGCAGGGGTTGCGCAATACCTATTGCAGATTTATTTTTCTTTGCGGTAGCTTCTAACGCAGAGAGTTTTCGCATGATGCTAGCGCGTGAAGCGTCTTGATCAAGAAAAACATCACTACGAGCTCGTGGTAAGCCGATAGTAGAGGCAATACTGCTAATCTGGCTCTTTCTAGCCAAGCCATTATCAATCATTAAAAGACCACGCGAACTTATTTCCTTGAGTATAGGTTCCAATGCCTTGCGCGAATTCACAAAGCGAGTACCCATCATTTGCAACAATCCAACATTACCCATCGAAACTGATAGAATGTAGCGAAGTCTGTCAATATTTTCTGTTTGTTTTAAGTCTACTTGCAGGGCGAAGGGTCCAGGGTCTGAGATTGGAAAGTCTATTGGTTCCATGGGCAGAGTGATCAACGTTTCATGACCTACTGCTCTTGCAAGCCCAACCCAGTTGCCAACGCCTTTTGCATATGGATTAAATGCCAGTGTAACTTCGGATGGGGTCTGGTTGATTGCTGCCGTCGTTGCCGCCCGGCTAAAACCTAAACCTCTAATAATGATCCCAACCCGTGGCAAGGTCGTTTGTTTGCTAAAAGATTTCCCATAAAACTTCCAAGGTCTGCGGCCGTCAGTTGAAATTTTTGGGATAACCCCCCCACCCATAGATTCGCCTAGTGATTTATCCGGATCCGCTAGGGGCCGTGGATTTTTTATCATTGGGATCCCCTTGAAGGCGGCTGCCGTTACAGAAGGTAAGACAAGGCTACCATCAGCAAGTATTTTTGCTCCTGACGTGGATTGGACGGCTTTACCATCCTGAGTTAAGGTTTTTTTATTCTTTTTTCCATTAGATTTTGTTTTAAGATCAGGAGACTTATTTTTTTTACTACTAGTCTGCAGTTTTTTTGCATTACCAGCAGGTTTTGGTTTGTTGATAGACTTTAACTTATTTGGTGATTTTGAATTTTTAGGGCTTTTTAGATTTAAAGAGGGTGGGTTTTTTTGGAGTAGCTTCTTAGAAGAAGAAACCATCTTCTTTCGGCCCTTTTTCAACTTCGATTTACTGGGAATTTTTAGGCTCAGAGCGACTTCGGCTGGTTTGTCATTTTTCGTTAATAGGTTTTGATTGTTAAAATAGTAAAATCCAACGCCACCAAGAATCGCTAGAAGCACAATACTTGATCCAATTAGGACCCATTTTCTTTTCCCTCCAGAGGATTCATCTTCTTCATCAAATCCATCATCAGGTAAATCAATATCTTTTAGGGTGAGATCTTCTGTATCTTCTTGATTGGCCGTATCAGTCTCACGCTCAAAATCTGTTGGAGTATTCTGAGCGCTTGGTTCTTCACTATTATTTGGCGCAGAACCATCCGCCTCTTCAAGGATATTTTCATCTGATTCATTTACACGCTCATCTTTCTCAATATCAGGTGGTCCATCTGGGGGTTTATCATCAGATGGACCATCTAGGGGTTCATCTATGTTTTTATTAGATGGGCCATCATCAACCATTTCATCAGCTTCAGTTTGTATTTCTTCGTCTGACATTAAAAATTCCCAGCAACTCTATGACTTATCCCTATTATGATTAGTTTACCCTTTAATTCGTTGAGAAAACATTGAGACGCCACGTAGAAGGTCCAACGCACGTTGTAATTGGAAATCCTTGGCAGTGGTTTCTAGTACTTTTGTTTCTGAGTTTTTTGGTTTTTTGGAGGGTCTATCTTTAATGTCTTCAAGATTATTTTTTTTATTATCATTTTTCAGAGCACCCCGTAAATCGCCTTCGCGCGTACGCTTTCTAGGTTGGTTGGTCTCAAAATTAACTGGCTCAACGATGATGTCGGGGGTTACTCCAATCTCTTGGATGCTTCGGCCTGACGGCGTGTAATATCGGGATGTCGTTAGGCGCATCGCTCCTTGCTCTTGAAGTGGAATGATTGTTTGTACCGAGCCCTTCCCAAAAGACTTCGTGCCAAGAATGATTGCACGTTTGTGATCCTGCAGAGCACCGGCCACAATTTCTGAAGCGCTGGCAGAGCCGCCATTGATTAAAACTACAATTGGTTTGCCGTCCGCTAGGTCGCCTGGGCGAGCATTAAACCTTTGGTAATCTTGTTTCTTACGAGCGCGGGTTGAGACAATCTCACCTTTCTCTAGAAAGGCATCAGAGACCGCGATGGCCTGATCAAGAAGACCACCAGGATTGCTTCTTAGATCGAGCACAAGACCGCTAAACTTCTCACCAAGTTCTTTTTTGATTTTTATCATAGCTTTTTTAAGGCCTTTTTCTGTTGGTTGGCTAAAGGATGAGATGCGGATGTAGCCGATATCTTTAGCTTCAATCCGTGATCTTACGGTATGAATAGGAATGATGCCGCGGGTAACGGTGACGTCAAAGGGTTCTTTGCCGATGCGTCGAATAGTGAGTTTGATATCTTCACCAACTTTTCCACGCATTTTGTCAACAGCTTGCGAAAGGGTAAGTCCCTGCACTCTTTCTCCATTTAAATGGGTTATTAAATCACCTGACTTGAGGCCCGCGCGATAGGCAGGCGTGTCATCGATCGGTGAGACAACTTTGATTAAGCCGCCTTCCATTGTAACCTCAATACCCAGACCCCCAAATTTACCACGCGTTTGTACTCTCATATCTTTAAAATTCTTAGCATTGAGATAACTTGAGTGCGGATCTAGTGAAGTTAGCATACCGGTAATTGCAGCTTCGATTAGGTCTTCATCTGAAACTTCGGTAACATAGCTCGTCCGAACGCGCTCAAATACGTCTCCAAAAAGATTTAGCAAACGATAGGTATTAATATTTTGTTTAACTTTGACTTTTTCTGCAGCCTGTAGACTGGGGGGCTGATCGACGATTAATATCGAAAGGGTTAGAGCTACTAATAGGAATAATATTTTTTTCATTTTCTTACCTTGCTTTTTAACTATCTTTGTTTTGAGCTAGCCATGGAGTAGGGTTGATTGGCTGGCTGTTGCGCCTTAATTCAATATATAGCGAAGGGGCTCCCCCTTTGTGGGTCCCCATAACGCCAACTGGTTCGCCTGACAGCACGTATTGACCCATGGTTCCATCAATTCGCAACATACCTGCTAATAGTGTATGATATCCTTCTCCATGATCAATAATCAAGAGTTGACCGTATCCACGAAATTTACCAGCAAAAACGACTTTACCATTGTGTGGGGCGACAACCTGTGCCAACGCTCGGGTTTTTATTGTGATACCTTTACGAGTAATACCTCGTTGTATTCTTTCGCCGTAACGTCCGGAGATTTGTCCAACGGCTGGGAAACGTAAAGAGCCTCGTGACAATGCGAAGGGTTTAAGACTAAAAGGGCGAGCGAGGTTTGCGAATTTACTACTTTTTTGATTTGAACCCCGTTTTTTATTTTTCTTATTTCTAAGTTGTTGAGGTTGCCCCCCCCTTAACTTCTTTAGCGATTGATTTTTGCGTTCTTGCTCTAAATTTATAAATAAATCACGAAGGTTCTTCGCTTTGCTACTTAGTGATTTAATTTTTGATGCTGCCGCTCGTCGTCGTGAGATTGCCCGTTGGTGTTGTTTTGCCTTCAGGCGAATAAGTTTATCTAAGATTATACGTTTTTTTCTAAATTCTCGACCAGTATTATCGAGTTGCAATTTTCGATTTGCAATAATTTTTTGGGTTGCAGTAAGCGCAACTATATCTTCACGGAGCTGGGTGGCTTGGGTTTCAATTTTTGGAACGGCTGAACGCAACAGTATTGCAGTTCGAATTAAATCATCTGCTCCTGCTGGGTAGGCGATAATCACTTCTGGAGGCAAACGTGAAATACGTTGTAGGGCCATTAAAATATTTGTAAATTGGCCTCGTCGCGAATCTAATAAGTGGCGCTTTTCATTTTCTGCTTCATGTAGATCGCTGATTTCCGTTTCTAATTTAGACAGCCTTTTTTCCAGATTTTGCACCGTATTGGCAATAACGATCCGACCATGTTCCGCTTTGGAAAGATCACTTTTAAGGTTATCAGCTCGTTGTTTGAGATCCTGGCTGCGTTTTTTACCCTCTGCAATAGCCCTCTCGACGTCCTTGATTTTTTTACCAAGGTTACCATTTTGTTGTTGAGCAGCGATATGTTGAGACGGGTATAAAGCAATGACGGTTATAAGGAGGATTAATTTTTTCAAATTACGCTGGTGCATTTTTGGTTTTTTTTTCGACGATTAATGAGTTACCCGTCATTTCTTCAGGTTGTCGTAATCCTAGCAATCGGAGTAGTGTTGGAGAAACATCGGCCAAAACTCCCTCGCGGAGACCTTCTACGAAATCTGGTGGGTTTACGATAATCAATGGCACTGGTGATAGAGTGTGGGCTGTATGGGGCCCATTGTTTTGTTGGTCACTCATCTGTTCTAAATTGCCATGATCAGCAGTTACTAACATCGTACCCCCGACCCTTATTAGCGCTTCCTCAAGACTTTTTAAGCAACCATCAATTGCTTCAGCCGCTTTTACCGCAGCATCGAATATTCCTGTGTGCCCGACCATATCGCCATTGGCAAAATTAGCAACAATTAGATCAAAATTTTCCATTTCAATTGCGTCGACAATTTGTTTGGTTAATTCATGGGCCGACATTTCCGGTTTTAGGTCATAAGTTTCAACCTTTGGTGAAGGCACTAAAATGCGTTCTTCTTTCGGATAGATTTGTTCTCTGCCGCCGTTAAAGAAGAAAGTCACATGGGCATATTTTTCTGTTTCGGCCGCACGGAGTTGTTTCAATCCCGCTTCAGAGACTACCTCGCCCAATATTTTTTTTAGCTTTCGCTGTGGAAATAGAGCCTTCGTGAATTGGCTAATATGACTAGAATACTCGGTCATGCTTACTTGCGCTGCTAAATCAATATGGCGCTTCTTTTTGAAGCCGCAAAAGTCTGGATCGACAAAACATGATATGATTTGACGTGCGCGGTCTGACCTAAAATTAAACATCAAGATCCCGTCACCATCATTTATACCTTTATAGTCGCTAATGACGTTTGGCAGCATAAACTCGTCGGTTTTCCCTCCGTCATAACTAGTTTGGATAGCGCTTAAGGGGTTGTCGGCTTGCAATCCATCACCTTCGACAATTGCATTATAAACCTGCTCAATTCGATCCCAATTATTATCTCGGTCCATTGCCCAATAACGTCCCGTAATTGTTACAATTGAAAAATTTGAAAGTTTAGAGGTCCTTTTAATGATGTCTGCCATAAATTTTTTGCCGCCTGATTGCGCAGTATCTCGGCCATCCATGAAGGCGTGAAGTTTGCTTGGAATACTTTTGGAATTAAGAATTTCTGCTAACGCTATCAGGTGGTTTTGATGGGAGTGAACCCCGCCCGGTGAAGCTAGACCGAGTAAATGGCAGGTACCATTGCTTTTTCTAAGTTTTGTAATTAGTTCAATTAGTGCCGGGTTCTCTCCTAACGTAGTGTCTTGGACTGCCTGATCTATTAGAGGCAAATCTTGTAGAACAATTCTTCCGGCACCAAGGTTCATATGTCCAACTTCAGAGTTTCCCATTTGTCCTTTAGGTAATCCCACATCCAAATCCGAGGCTTTAAGCCGAGCGGTTGGATAATCCGTAACCATGTGATCCCAATTTGGTGTATTTGCATGATAGATTGCATTGTCATCTCCTCCGTCGCGTTCGCCCCACCCATCTAAAATACACAGCATTATGGGCCGACGCTTGGAGCCATTATCATTGATCGTATTTTTAGAGACTTTATTCATATACCATATGTCGCAAAACTTAGGATGAGTTGCAATGGGAGAGTTAAGTTTAAGAGTTTTTTAAATTTATTAAATCGTGTTGCTTAAATTATCCTTAGTCATTCTTTTAAGTTCTAACTTATATATTAATCTTTGTTACGTTGGTCGGCAATAATATGCTAGGATTTTCTCTCACAAGTTGCTCTTTAGGCGAGTAAAACTTAATACGGCCCAGGTTCATTGATTTTAAGAATGCGATACGTGACTATTCACATTACTCTTTGTTTAAAAATAAATAGGACTGTAGTTTTCAAATGACTGATTTTTGGTTCGAATCTGGATATAAGTTGTTGGATAGAACGGTAGATGGAAATCTTTTAATTACAGATGATTTTCTTCGAGCCTATTTGATGCGTCCGGAGATGGGGCCTGTTGAAGAATCTTGTAACGCTGAACGTAATCTTCATGCGCGACTTATAGAGGATCCAACAACGGATGTAACACCGACTGATATTGCCGCAATGGCCGATGATGACATTAAAGAAAACTATAAAGTTATGATTGGTTATAGAGACCATTTGGTTGCAAGTAAATCAGTGGAAAACGGTTATCTAGATTTTTTTAAAAATAAGCCAGCTATTAAAATACCACCTTTATTTATTAACCAGCTTACGCAAGTTATTTTACGAAATATTTTAGATGATACGCTCTACCCTTTATGGGCGCGTTGCAGTGAAATGTTATTTCGTGATCAGAAAATCTCTGTGCAAGATGACGCTGTAATGGCGGCAGACGCTGATACTGTTGATTTACATTTATCTTCCAGCAGCCCAGCAAGTCTTGATGTATCCAAGGCTAAAAAGAAGGATGGTAGCCGAGAAATTGAACTAGATGTTTTGACTGAGAAAAATGCCGAAATATATTGGGATAGGTCTGATAAGTATGATACCGTTGTAGATTTACGAGTTTGGGGTCAGGCAAACACAGCACTCTGCCGGGTAATGGAGAAATGGGTTAATCATTTCTACAAGGTTTCAGTTAAAATTCAGCCGTTGGAGGAAATAAAGGAAGATAAATGGATATGGCACATTGGTTTAGATGCCGAAGCTTCGTCTTTACTCAATGATCTATATAATGGGAATACCGTGGCCCCTGAGAGAAATCAGCGCCTGATATCTTTGTTTCGGATGGAGATTAAAGATGAAACGCTTATAAACTCTACTATAGCTGGAAAACCTATATATTTGGGTATGGCTATGGCCCCAGATAATTTATTGCGGTTGAAACCACAAAATCTATTGATGAATTTGCCACTTGCCGATAGTGCTTAAATAAACAAAGGAGTTTCTTATGGATGATGATCAATTTAATATTAATATTCGAAAGTATCTTAAGAAAGTTGGCATTACGTCGCAGCGGGAGATAGAAAGCGCCGTTCGATCAGCTCTCGACAGCAAAGCAATGAGTGGAGATGAGACTTTGGATGTGAAAGTAAGGCTTTCCATTGGCGCCTTAAATCTCTCGGTAGATATAGATGGTGAAATAAGCCTAAGTTAACTCTTTTCTTCACTGTCGTTGTCATTGTCATTGTCTAAACCGTGAGCTTTTTTGTGTTCTTCTGCATTTAACCTCAGCTCTTCGCGGTCTTTCATATAGTCTGCTGTCGTCCGGATTTCAGGGCGGTCTCCTACCGCCATTGGAGTGTCCGGATCATCAAACTGATCGGCAACACGACAATTCGGACACATTTTTATCCTTTCGAGAGCGTTGTCACTTGAGAACATTGAATGACCACGTAGTTTTTCGACCATTTGATTGATAGATGATTTAACGCCGAACGGATCTCCACATTTAATACATTCAAAAGGTTCCTCCTCTTTTACGATGACCGCATTTCGCGCGTCTTCATCGAAGTTGAATTGTGGTGTTAAAGTAATTACCGATTCTGGGCAAATAGTTCGACAAAGTCCGCATTGCACACAAGCTGTTTCGGTGAATGTAAATTGCGGGCTGTCGGGGTTGTCCTTTAGGGCGCCAGTCGGACAGGCGGCAACGCATGAAAGGCAGAGTGTGCAGCCCTCGGTATTGACTTTAATCGCTCCAAATGGAGCTCCCTTCGGGAGCGGTAGGAGACTTACCGGAGTTGGCGCATGTTCATGAAGGTGATTAAGGGCCAGGTTTGCAAGTGAGCGTTTACTTCCCATGGGCGCAAAATCACCTGGAATGATCTCGAGATGTGCAATACTTGAATGAAGTATTTCAGCTATTTCCTCAGGATCAGCTTGATCAATGATCATGACCCGGTTTTTGCCAAAACCTAAACCGATAGTTGCAGTTTCTATTAATTCAATTTGACTTTTAAGGCCCTCCATTTCCTCAATATTTGAGGGATTTACGAGTATGTTAATTGCATTGGCGCCAAAAGCCAAAGCAACGGCAAAAAAATCAAAGCCAATTTGGGTTATTTCGTTAAGAGCAAATGGTATTACGTTGGCTGGCAAGCCCCATTTTTTATTTTGCTCGAGATGGGCGATCGCGGCAATCATGTCATCCCCGTACATCGTATCGTGAACCAATAGGATGGGAGTTTCCCCTCCGGCATCGCGATAGCTATCAAGTAATAACTTGAGCCGCTCAAAGGTAAAATTACCAGCGGGAAGTTGGTAGCTGGCTGCGCCCGTTGGGCAAACGGACGCACAGCTTCCGCAGCCAGCACAAATATATGGATCTATATGTACCTCATCTTGGGCCGGTATGATGGCGCCGGTCGGGCAGACGTCTATACAACGCGTGCAACCAACTTGAGAGCTCCGAGCATGGACGCAGATATTGCTATCGTATTTTATATATCTTGGTTTTTCGAATTCGCCGACCATATCGACTAATTCGAACAGGGCTTTTTGAATGCCCGCAGGGTTGCCGGCTTCCACATGAAAATAACCATCACGTTTCTCGGGAGATGGAAAGAGAGGCTCGCTATTGGAGATATCTAAAATTAAATCAAAATTTATTGTGACATCATTATTCTTTTTACCAATTTCAAATTTTTCTCGAGAAGAAACCTGAACGGCGGCATAGTCATCTACAATAATTTTGAATTCGCCCAGATGTCCGCTAGCGGATTTTACATTACCGACAAAGCTCGGCACGTCCATTAAACGCGGCGGCTGGATATCTTCATTACCTTTAATAATACAGACGACACTGAGGCGATTAGCAATTTGTTTTGCAATTTCAAGCGCATTCTCATCCTTACCATATACCAAGACTGAGCCCTCTGAGCGCATTGTTAAGCTACTGGCCATCGGCGGTTCAAGGGTCGCCTCTTGAATCAGCGCGGCGATTTTAGGTAATGCCTTGTCACCGTGTTCTGACCAGCCCGCACGCTCACGAATATTTACATAAGAAATAGCTAGTTCTGGATCCGTCTCAATTGCATTCTCAATAAATATCGGGGCTTCCTGGGTGCAAGTGACTAGTAATGGTGTCCCCGCTGAAACCGCATTGGTAAAATTACCTATTTGGGCACGGCACAAATGGGTGTTGATATTGATTTCTCCACTACCAAATAATTTTGTTAGCGCCTTTTTAGGCAATTTTATCGTGCCTTCACAGTCACAAATTAGGACTTCTTTATCATTTAATTTCATTTGCCTTTTCCCTTAATAGTATTTCTATGCTTTTAAGGCCCTTTATCTAATGATGCGTTTTCAACTCCGCCGGCGGTTTTAGTTTTTTGCGGTGCCACCAAAGTAGTTCGCCTTTTATGAAGGCTTGAGCAAGATCGTTTTTTGGAGCAGTAAAAAAATTTTCTGCAGAACTATTTTCCAGTATTCTGCCTCGGTATAAAAACAAAATATTATCGGCCAAGCGCCGTGCCTGTCCGAGATCATGTGTCGACATGACAATTGTTGTGCCAGTTTTTTTAATCGAATTAATAATTTCTTCAACAACATGCGTCGCCGCTGGATCTAAATTAGCTGTTGGTTCATCTAAAAATAGAACTTCCGGTTCTAAAGACCATGCGCGGCCAATTGCCAGTCGTTGCTGTTCACCCGTTGAAAGAGATCTTGCTGGGATCTTAGAAAGGCGGGAAAGACCTATTTTCTCTATTATTTTTTCTATCATCGGCCCGCGCTTTATTTTTGGTATGCCACGACATTTTAGACCAAAATGAAGGTTGGCTAGAACTGATCTTTTGAGCATTACTGGTTTTTGGAATACCATTGCTTGATAATTCCCAGGCTTTTGAGCAGCTGTTCCATGCCAATTGATAGAACCATCAGTCGGAGATACAAGTCCATGACATAATCGTAGAAAAAGGCTTTTACCGGCTCCGTTTGGTCCTAAAATAACCGTATTTGATCCAGCATTCAGGGTAAAATCTATTTCTTTAATATAACGCATACCGTTAATCTCAAAGGAAACGTCTTTGAGCTCTAGCGGCAGAATGTTTGGCATTGTGCTCATCCTAAGTACATAAAGCTCCTTGATTTTGGTATCCTAGTATACGACTAATTTATGTTCGGTGACAAAACCATTAAACTGTTCTATCGTTAAATGCTATGTAAAGTTGAATAGGATGACAGGAAATTGAATATAGATTTTAAGTCTTCACAACTGAGTATGCCGGTAGGTATTGTCTTAGAGCGGTGTTCATCGGTTAATCAGTGGATTGATTATGACTGGCGTGTCGACTCTGTGTTACCGGGTGCAGCCGAAATTGATGAGTGGATCGAACTCGCAAGTGGTTCTGACGAGAATGGTGATTGGGTAAAGTTTCACGCGGCAACATTACCATTGGAAATTTTTAATAAGGAGACGGAGGGCTACAAATATAATCTGACCTTGGAACAGCCATCTATATTTATTGTGTTGCGCAGTACTGATGATGAAGAACAAGAGGAGTGTGAACATGAAGTATATCCTTTCCTCGTGACCGTTTGTCCCTACGAGGCGCAGGATTATCTCGATAGTGGTGAAGAAATAGTTGATAATGTACCCATGCCGTTATCTGTAATGGCGTGGTTGGACGATTATGTAAATGAACATTATGTTGAAGAGGTATTTAAAAAACGCAAACGTAAAGCCTTTGATCCGCGTAAAGAAGGCTATGATAAGCCACCACCACCCATCAGTCATAAGTACAATAGGCAGCCATCATGAGTAGTAAAGATGGTAAGGAGAGTGATTTTTTTAATCGTTGGTCGGATCGAAAAACTGCTGAACGAGATGATCAATCTCAGGAACAAGTTGAAATTCCTGAGCAGGCCGCGGTTGCTCTTTCATCCGGGCAAGAGGAGACTTCCGATGAAAATTTACCGGTCCCCGATGATTTACCAGACATCAAAACGTTAGATAAAAATTCTGATTTTTCCTTGTTTATGCGTGAGGGCACTCCCAAGAAACTTAAACGACTGGCGCTTAGAAAATTATTTACTAGTGACCCCATTTTTGCCGGTCTTGATGGGCTCAACGATTATGATGAAGATTATAGTATGATTGGGATGGTCGCCGAGGTTGTTTCAACACGCTATAAGCCGGGGCAGGGGATGGTTGATCCTGAAGAAAAAATATTAGCCAAGGAACCTGAAGAAAAAATATCAGTCAAAGAAGAAGCTAAAAATATACCAGATGATGGCTCCTCGAAGGAGGGTGATAAACAGGATGATTTATCTAATCAAGAGGGGGGCGAAGAGCTGTCTGAGGATTTGATTGAAGATGCTGAAATGCCATAGCCGGATGAGAATGATAGCGGTGCGGTTACATAGTTTTTATTTATGAAAAATTTGTTAGGCAGAGAAATCATAGGGACGACTATTAAAGGCCGGGATTGTTTTGAGCTGAAGTATAGAGGTGTGATAGTATCGTTATGCTATAGGTTTTTATTTTCGGATAAAAATATGGTTTCCAATCCCTTGAAATGGGCCTTCTTTCCGGATTGCATCGGGGTGTATTGTCGTTTTAAAATCAAGTCCTTCCATCACATCAATAATTTTATTATGTTCGCCAAGGTTTGTATTTAATTCTATGAGCAGAGACCGAACGCGGTCGAGTTGAATTGTGTGCAGGGCGCTTGCAACAACTTTATGTTCTATTCCATCAACATCAATTTTTATATGGATATTCTGATCGGTATGACGAATTTCGCTTACTTCCATAAAATGGTCGAGTGAAATAGACATGCAACCCTGACGAAATAAAGATTTTTTTGGTTTGAGATTAAAATCAATATCGTTACCGAAGCTGTGACATGAGCCACCGGCGGTTAATGAACTTAAGTTTAATTTATCAAAATATATGTTGCTACTACTAAAGGATTCATCGCTAACTGCCATACAATAGGCAAGTATTTTATCTGCGGCATCGTTGATCATAATGTTTTTGCACAACACAGCATAGTTCTGGCTCTCCGGTTCAAAGGCATAAACCTTAAGCCCATGTTTTACAGCGGCTCTTAAAGAATACATTCCCACGTTTGCACCAATATCAATTAAAATATCATTTCTATCAAAATTTGCGATCCAGTTTAGTGTGTCTGGCTCTTTGTCGTGCAGCGTATTGGCACGCCAAAGGCAACTTTGGTTAGGAATAAAATAAATGACACCATCAATATTGATGTTGGGTTGTGTATTCTCGTATGTTGCGAGGTCAAAATCAGTCATTTGGAGCTTTTGCGAAAAAGTGAATCAAGTTTCGTTCCTCCCCTTCTGGTACCGCTTCAACGCCATGGAATGAATTATTAGTTTTGGCGAATGCGATTGCTGAGTTAGGTGTGTAAGGAGCTGTGAAAACACGCGTAAATTCTGATCTTGGATGATGCCAAAGCCCGTTGCAGGTCAAGCTTGGATTTTTTGGAACGTAAAGACTTGTTCCCAAATGTTTATTTTTGTCGGATTTTGGAAGATATATTATCATTATGACAACTCTTCGGGGATGATCAGTGTGGGGATTGAGCGCATAATTTGTTCGGTCTCTGATCAGGATCGAATCCGGTTCAAGGATAGCACCTTTGTTAATTCTAAGACTTACTGTTTCTTTGAATTTGTTGAGTAGTGTTAATTGAGTGGAGCGATTTCGAATGACGTTTCTAGCAATTTTCCAAGCGTCTCCAATATTTTTCATATTTTCATCTAAATTAATAATAAATCTGTCTGGAAATTCGTTACCACCAGGGCGCCCCTTCGCATACGGATCGTAAACAGGAAATTTTGGTAGTGAATCTATAAGGTTGTTATAGAAATATAAAGGGAAAACATTTTCATAAAACAAATATTGAAAAGGTAATTGATGAACCGTTGCTTTAGCTAAGTTAGAATTAAAATGTGCTTGAATATTTTTCTCCAACATTTGTGTATTTAATCTCCAGTTTGACTAATTCTGCGAATAAATTGAATTTTAATTAGAAACTAGTATTTATTTGATGCTGAACTTTATGGCATTATTTGACCGATTTCATCAATGATTTTAGCTGCTATATTCATATATGCTTTTGCATGTGGACTGCTTGTTTTGCTCACAACTATAGGGCGGCCAGCATCCGAGGTTGTTCGGATTTCTTTATCTAAGGGTATTTCACCCAGAAATGTACAGCCGTATTTTTCTGCTGTTTCTTTTGCACCGCCGTTATCAAAAATATGGGCTTCGTCACCACACTTAGGGCAGATATAGTAGCTCATATTTTCAATTATACCGATGATTGGCACCTCGACTTGTCTAAACATATTTAGACCTTTACGGGCATCGAGCAAGGCGATGTCTTGAGGAGTAGATACGATGATGGCTCCTGCAAGTTCTGTTCCCTGAGCCATTGTAAGTTGGGCGTCGCCGGTTCCAGGAGGCATATCAACAATTAAAATATCTAACGGCGCCCATTCAACATCACGTAACATCTGTTCCAGGGCACTCATGACCATGGGTCCTCGCCAAATCGTTGGTTCCTCCTCTGGAACCATGAAGCCCATCGACATACATTTTACATCGTAGTTTTCCATTGGGATTAACGTCGAGCCATCTTCGGAACGCGGTTGACCTGAAATGCCCATCATTCGAGGGATCGAAGGGCCGTAGATATCTGCGTCCATGATACCAACTTTCTTACCTAGCCTGCTGAGCGCCAGGGCAATATTAACTGACGTGGTTGATTTGCCGACGCCGCCCTTGCCAGAAGCAACGGCAATGATAGTGGATACGCCTTCAGCTTTAAGACGGCGTTCATCTTCTGTAAGATCGAGTTTCGGGACCGGGTTTTCATCGGCTCTTGGCACTTCACGTTCTTCCGTCAATACCGCCGTTGCGTTTAAGACGCCGGGCATGTTGCCGGCCAGCTTCTCGCATTCTTTTCGTACCTCTTCCATTGCGGTTGCTCGTTCTTGTGTTGTTTCAACCGTAATATGGACCATACCATCTTTGACAACGATACCTGATATTAATCCAAGGGCAATTACGTTGTTATTTTGGTCAGGAACAATAACTTTAGCCAGAACTTCGGTGACTTCGTTTTCAGTAACGACTGTCATAACTTTAATTCCCAAATATTTAGTGCTTACAACTATTAATAACGGTGTATTAGGATTTATCCAGATATTTCTGCATAGCGGAGAATTATCAAGTATTTGATTTAAAATTTACACGCTGCAACATTAATAACATTGTAATACCCTCGCTAACATTTTATGCCAGACTATTGTCAAAGTTTCTTACGTTGCGCTATCGAGAAAGGTATAGCATATTCTGATCCAGATTTTGAGGTGTGTGATGCATAGTTTTTTGAAAATTCTGCTTCTTGGGTTGGTCTTGAGCACCATGCCGTTTCGCGTTCAAGCTGAATTTACGGGTCACGTCAGTATTATTAACTCAGTCGAATTTTCGGCAAATGGCAAAACTGCTCTTTCTGGTAGTTGGGATTGGACCATGCGTTTATGGGAAGTGGAATCACAAAAGTCCTTGCGAAGATTTAAATCTCATACGTTAAGCGTAAACAGCGTCACTTTCTCACCAGATGGTAAGACAGCCCTATCCGCCAGCGCAGACGGAACTTTAAAGCATTGGGAAATCGCATCTGGAAAGGTCTTGCAAAACTTTAAAGGCCATTCTGGTATCGTGACCAGTGTTGTTTTTCTCAATAATGGCAAGCAGGCGCTTTCTGGAAGTACAGATAAATCGCTCATTCTGTGGAATTTAAGTACTGCAGCCATTGAGAAACGTTTCTTCGGTCACCTTGGTCCAGTCCTTTCAATTGACGTTCCCGACCAGCCTAATGTGGCATTCTCTTCGAGTTATGACGGCACAATCAGGCGATGGGATTTGAACACGGCAACCACCTTAAAAATATTTAAGGGGCATAATTTTAACGTGAATGCGGCAGCGGTTTCTAAAAATGGAAAAATATTAGCATCCGGCAGCGTAGACGAAACAGTAAGGATTTGGGATGCTGAGAGCGGTGAAGAACTTAAATCACTCGTCGGACACGCTGGTTTTATCGCTTCCGTAGCAATATCTCCTGACAATCAAACTTTGTTGTCAGCAGGTAACGATGCAATTATTCGCCATTGGAGTATCAAAACTGGGAGACTGCTGAAATCAATGGTGGGTCATACGAAGCCGATTTGGACTGTTGCCTTTTCACCAGATGGGAAAACGGCGTTGTCCGGAGGCGGTGATGAAGTACTACGTCATTGGCGTCTCGAAGACGGCTCGGAAATAACCAACTAGTGGAGAGAGCTACTTTCGCGATATACTTGCTACCGTAGCGTAAGACATTAGGATTTGTGATTGATGATGTAGATATAGCAACGGGACATTTTAGTTGCTCCAGAAGAGGCCCAGCATTTAGACATTATGTTGGAGTGCAAGCCAAAACATACCGACATATCTTTGAGGCTGTAAACAAGGCTCTGTTGGTTGAAACTAAGAAAGATAATTTAGTTCCATTACCAGACCAAAAATTAGAAAATGCTATGCTTATGATTGATTGCTTAGAAGCTGGTATTGAATAAGATCGTGGCCAGGCAACTTACTCAAAGAAAAACAAACTAAATTAAAACAGCTTAAACAGGGTGTGCTAGGTATAGAGGAGCGTTAAATCTTATTGCTCTGGCTTTTAGAATTATTGTTCTAATGGACCTCATTATCCTAATTATCAAAGCTATATTATCTGTGCTGTAATTTGGTGGGGCGGCAGATGATCTGCGAAGAAGAGACCATGAAGCTTGAAGCTAATATGAGTATCGTCATTCATCCAGCCTACGCGACGACACCTGCTATTCCTGGGTCTGCGATAATTACATGGTGACCAAAACTGGCGTCAGTGAGTGCATTTACGAAACACTGCAAAAAAATATCCGAGTTACAGGGTGCTCCTGGCATCGTTTTTTTGAGCATTATCATAGTTTTAAAAGGCGTCTCAGTCGAGGCGCTTTGCCATAGCATCGGCTCTTTCTTTAGGTGGTAAGAAAGGAATATGGTGATCATCTTTGGAAATTGCTGGCATATTGTCGGCTATGCATTGCCAAGATTGGCCAGAGTCATCGCTAGTATAAATTTCACCGGTGGCCGTACCAATGATCAGTAAAGTCTTTTTATTCCAATGGTGGATGCCCATTGCCTCAAAAGCGCCAATTACCGGATTAGGAAAACCATTATCGAGCATTTGCCAATTTTTGCCTTCGTCCGTGCTGCGCATAATGCTACTTTCGGATTTACCTACCTGTATCCAATAGCCGGGGTTACGATATGATCCTGCCATATAAATGACGTTGATGTCGTCCGGATCAAAATAGAGGAAATCGGGATATCCCATCGGATCACCTCGGCGAGTGAGCTGATCCCAGGTTCCACCCTTATCGGTGCTTCGAAACAGCCCTTCGCCGCTTGCCAAATAAAAAACCTCTGGAGTCCTCGGGTGTATTAATAATCGGTGGATGTCCCGATACGCAATATCATCAGGATGAGAGTAACTGGTAATTTCAAGCCAGCTTTCCCCATCATCCATCGATTTAAAAAGGCCACCTTGTTCGATGGATACAAAAATTGTCGTTGGCTCATTCGGATGGAAGGTAACATTTTTTACATGGGCAATGTGAGGCGGCGGCGGGAATGACCATTGATTAGCATCTGGTACATCTCGTAGTGAGGCCATCTCCGTCCATGATTCTCCGAGGTCATTGCTCCGGTAAAGTGCAGCGGGGGCGGCGCCGAGAAAAAGTGTCACCTCTTTACCCAATGTGCGCTGCGCTATTGTGTATATATGGGGTCGATCCAGACCAACCGTTAATTGACGCCATTCCTTTCCAATCCCGTCATCGCTCACCCAAAGGCCGCCGCCATGATGCGCGCCTGCGAACAGTTTGCCGGAAAGAGGCTCAAATAGAAGTGAGCCAATGTGGAGATCCGATAATATCTGTTCTGTTTTTCGCCACGGATCATCATGCGCATTCCTGCGAAGCGTAATTATCCCTTCGATTGTCGCTACTCGCATGCAAGTAGCTGTGCCGTTACCGTGGGTTATGGTCTGGCCATTTGGTGAAAGATAGGTTGTTTGATCCATCATCAAATTTTCTTCATTTGATATTAATCCCACTTGAAAGGGTGTAACGCTAAGGTTGTACGATTTTCTTGAGATAAATGATAAGAGCTTTACGGTCGCTTGCTCTGGACAATCCGTCGAACGGCATCCGATTGTTTGGGATCATTTTATGAGGATCTAATAAATAGTTGTCGAGAGTTTTTTCAGTCCAAATGAAATTAGCGTTTTTCCAAGCTTCAGAAAAATAAAAGTCAACAACTTTACCTGCTTTTCGACCAAACATGCCATAGAGATTTGGCCCGATGCGGTGAGTTTGCGCTGCCTTATAGGTGTGACAATGGATGCATTTTTTGAAAAGCTTTTGACCTCGTAAAAAATATTTATCTGCAGCGTGAGCAAAATTAATGTGGGAAATGGGCGGAAAAATTGTGAATACAGAAAAAATAACAAAAACCAATATTATTAGTCTAGTGCAATATGGTGTTTTGTTCATTAGAGCAAAAACCTATATATTTCCAATTAATCAACACAATTGGCGTATTTTTAACCTGATAGATGAAAAAATGCAAATAAGATCATCCCTCCTTCAACAATGATACCCAAGTTCAAACCAGGGAGAAATGCGTTGTCGCTGCAGCCTAGCACAATTACA
>LWDU01036209.1_pt1 | contig 30941 bp, 29 predicted proteins | sample 727161 | NCBI WGS metagenome assembly LWDU01 (sample SAMN04566230, study PRJNA314399) | hydrothermal vent metagenome | isolation source: deep sea hydrothermal plume seawater | place: Mexico: Gulf of California, Guaymas Basin | collected 2004-07-11
TGGCACGGTTTCAAAATGGAATGGTTTTGATCAGTTTGATTTCAAGGTGGACAATTTCGACTGCCGCGTCGTGAAGCCCAGGCAGGTCGCACAGGGCCGCCCCTGGATCTGGCGTGCCAGATTCTGGGGTCACGAACCGCAAACGGAAACAGCATTACTCAGGAAGGGCTTCCATGTCGTTTACTGCGACGTCGCGAACCTCTGGGGAAATGCCGAAGCAATTAGTCGCTGGGACCGGTTCTACGAGTACCTGACGGACCAGCACGGACTGTCTCGCAGGCCCGCTCTGTTGGGAATGAGTCGTGGCGGATTGATCATTTATCACTGGGCCATAATGCATCCGACCCAGGTTTCCTGCATCTATGCAGACGCACCTGCGCTGGGGCTGCGGCCCTATGTGCGAAACCTTGAAGAAGGAGATCCCGGCCTGGACCGACTCACCGGCTGGCTGGACGCTCATGGACTGACGTTGCAGGCGGCAAAAACGTATACGCAGGACACACTGGATCGACTGGGTCCGCTGGCAGAAGCGAGGGTGCCTGTGATTCACGTATGTGGTGACGCGGACGAGAGCGTGCCGTTCGCAGAACATACCGCAGAGTTCGCCCGTCGGTACCGGAAGCTGGGAGGTTCGGTCAAGGTGATCGCAAAAAAAGGCGGCGCGCACCATCCGCACAGCCTGAAAGATCCGACTCCGATTGTTGACTTTATTCTGGCACATCAAAACCGCAACGACGTGCCCCAGCAGTAGGCCTGCCTGGATGATTGCGAATGTTCGGCTCAGCGGGACGAAACGGCTGGTCCGGGCAGAACGTGTCCTGGACGAGCGTTCGTGTGTTCTCCGGCAGCCAGCACGACTGTTCCGTTGACGATGACATGCTTAATGCCGACCGGATACTGGAACGGATCAGTGTATTCTGACCGGTCTCTGACCGTTGCAGGATCGAAAATTGTCACGTCCGCGAAGTAGCCGGCTTTCAGCAGACCGCGTTCACGCAGACCCACCTTGGCGGCGTTGAGTGATGTGATTTTACGCACGGCGTCTTCCAGCTTCAGCAGCCTCGCTTCCCGCACGTAGACACCCAGTATTCGAGGAAACGTACCGAAGTTTCGCGGGTGCGGGTTTCCGCGTCGCAGCGGGCCTGTAATTGCGTACGCCGATCCGTCCGAACCGACCGAACACCACGATTGCGACAACGCCAGATTCATGTCCTTTTCTGTGTGGTGAGCAAACACTGTGCTGACGGACCCGTTCTGTTCGATTAGAAAATCCATCAATTCGTAGATTCGATCTGCCTTCGGATTTTCATTGGTTCGCATCGCCATCACTCTGTCCATGGTCAGTCCCTTGAAGCTGTTGTTGGCACTGACAAGCATGCGGCTCCAGTCAGCTCCCACAGCCGTGTAGTGGTTGTACCATTCAGGTACGCCATTGATAATGTCATGTTTGATCCGCTTTCGCTCCTCCGGCGACTTCAACCGCCGCAGCAGTTCCGCTGTGCCACCTTCGTGCGCCCACGGCGGAATGATGCTCACCAGATTGTTGTTTCCACGTGTGTACGGGTAGACGTTCGCCTGAACATTGAGGCCGTCATCACGGGCGTCCTGAATCAGCTTTACGACTTCATTCATGCGTCCCCAGAACTGCTGGTCCGCAATTTTGAGGTGGATGATGTCCACCGGTACGCCGGCGCGGCGACCGATTTCGATTGCTTCGCGGACGGACTTGAAGACTTCGGTGCCTTCGTTTCGGATATGTGTCGAGTAGATTCCGTGATGATGCGCAACCACTTTGCACAGGCGAACAACGTCGTCCGTGGTGGCCAGCGAACCTGGCGGCATCATCAGCTGACTTGACAATCCAAGAGCGCCGTCCGTCATGGCCTGATCGACCAGATCGCACATTTGTTCCAGCTGTGCGTCCGTCGGGCGATCAAACGACTTGCCCATGACGGATTCCCACACATTGCCGATGCCGACATACGAAGCAATGTTTGTCGACACTTTTGCCCGTTCGATGGCGGCGAAATAGTCGCTCAGTCGCCGCAGTTCCACTTTGTCACCGTTGACTGTGACTTTGCGGGGCGGCAGCCGGTCCAGGAACGGTCCGGCCGATCGACCTTCACCAAGAACCTCAGTCGTCACTCCCTGACGGATCTTGCTCTGTGCGTTGCCGTCTTCGAGCAGCAGGAAATCGGAATGCGAATGAATGTCGATGAATCCCGGAGCAACCATCAGGCCTGCGGCATCAATGGTGTGAGTTGCCGTCGCATTGCTGAGCGCACCAATCGCCACGATACGATCGCCATTGATTCCGACGCTGCCGTGAAACCATGGATTACCGGTGCCATCCACGATTTGGCCACTGTGGATGAGAACGTCGAACGCCCCGTCTTCAGCAGCAGAAATTCGAAATGAACCTGTCAGGACGTACAGCAAAGTGAAGACAGCAAATATCCGCATGACGTTTCCTGCACACAACGAACGGTTTCATCTCACCCACAGCACCGAATGTGCGATCGAGTGTACAGCTTATGGCGAATACAATCACTCCCGTATTGCAGTATCACCGCAACCGGACACAACCCGTTTGCGACGGACCGTTCGATCTGTTGATCAGGAACTGATGGTCCGTTCCCATTGATTGCTCCCGGAATCTGCGCGAATCGCACGCGTTTGATGGAGTGAAATCTCAATGGTTGCGGGGCCAATAACGATCACCGGACGATTTTCAGCTTAAGCTGCCTGAGCCGGACGATCTACAGCTGATCGACTTTGCATTGGCTTTGCGAAATTTGACCGTGTAGTTCTTTCCGTTGCGTTTCTCACTTGCAAAGAACTTCTTCAGGCGTGGCTCCTCGTTCGTCACGTACAGAGTGAACTTGTCGCTGCCGCGTGCTTGAGAGAGCATCTGAAACGTGGCGATTTCGGGATTGCCGTGTTTGCCGTTGCCGGAAACAACGTAGTGATCGGCAGTGATGTTACGGAAAAAATCGGTGGTGACATTATTGTCACTGCCGTGATGCGGCATTTTCAGCAGGTCGAAGTGAGCTTTACCGCGTTTCGAAATGCGGGCCGTTTTCAGTCCTGCTTCAATATCGTCTCCACGAGCGTCGCCGGTCAGCAGCATGGTCTTTCCGCCGCACTTTGCAACCACGATAATGCTCGCCAGATTGAAGACTGATTTGTCGGCGAATTCAGCGGTCTTTGCGAGTCCCTTCTTCTTGATCTGCTTGTCCCACTCCTGCTGCAGTTTTGTGACGCGTTCTTCCCGCGGGCCAATGACGGTGAACGACAGGCTGTTTCCCAGGTTTACTTTCTTGCTGCGTTTGCCGTTCGGTACCATGACGAGGTTGTCGAATTTTTCATTGACCGTTAGTCCTAGCTTTTTTGCCGCGTTACGCAGGTTTCGGCCCTGATTCACGCTCGCCAATACCATGGCCGTATGTTTCTTGATCGGCATGTCTGCGGGAAAAGAAGCACCCGTCGATGCTGCCTTCGCGGCCTTCTTCAACCGACCGGCAATTTCATCTGCGTCATTGTCAATGAAATCGTCAAAGCTGTTGTGCCAGAGGGTCACCACGTCAAATGGCAACGCCTTTTTTTCTCATCCAGATCGGCTAGCTGCGACGTCATTTGCAGGATGCCGTTGATGTGATCGTCATCCATGTGGCTCACCATCACCATTCGGATATCCGGACAAATTCCTTGCATGACTCCATGCTGCAGATCCTTGTTTTGCTCATCGCGCCAGTCGGCTCCCAGTATCCCGGCGACATGTGTGCCATGATCGAGCAGCGACGAGGGTGGTTCGTAGGATTCGTCGTGCATGACCTGAACAAGAGGCATCACCAGCGACCAATCAATATCCCGACCGGATTCGAGACTCTTGCGCAACGATTTTGCTCGCCCCGCGTCCCGAGTCAACTTCGCCTTGACGTGCGGCGGTACCTTGGGATCGTCGCCGGGATTCTTTGACAGTACGTGTCGTATGATATTGAAGTCATAAGTTGCACTGATTCGTGTCAGATCGTTCCAGTCCCCATTTTTTGGCAGTGTGATTGGCCGGACCTTTCCCGACCTGGTGGTTTTGAAGTTTCGAAATGCCGGATGTCGAGCATCAATACCACTGTCGATGACAGCCCAGGTGATACCACTCCCGTCGATTTCGAATAACCGCCGGGCGGCATCCGATTTCGTTGCGGCCACGGAAGAAAACAGTGCCATTCCGGCCCTGCGGTTTTGGCTCACCAGGTGAACCAGCGAATCTTGCAGAGGCCTGGCATCCATCCCCTTGGTGACATCTCGCAATGCTTCCGCAACGTGCAGGTAATACGCTGTTAATTCTGCCTGCGAAGCTTGTGGGTCTCCCGCCTCCTGCATCCACGGCGATTTGCCGTCGCTACTGTCACGTGGGTTCTTCAGGAGCGCAATCGCACCGACGACCTTAAAAAGCCAGATCAAATCGGGTGAGAGTCCCAGTTCAGTATTCGCCTGATCTTCTGCCAGAGCGCGGGACACAGCTTCCCGTGTCTTTTTGACCTGCAGTTTCCTGATGACCGTCGCCAATGACGGTCGTTTTGATTTCTTTCGATGTCGCGACTCAACTGACCACCATGCCGACATTGGCAGGACGACGCGCACAAGCTGGTCAAAGTGAAGCTATGTCGCGACGGTGGTCTGATTGACCGCAACGAACGGGCGCTGTCGGTCCTTGCCTCGGCGTTGTCCTGCCTTGCCTGCGTTACGGGCGTCTTTCAGTGGACCTTCCAATTCGTCACGAACTTCGCCTGGTGTAACGCTTTTCGAGCGACTGTGCTGATACGGCGTCAGCAGCAGATCGACCGGCTTATTCGGCTCTTCCGCAAAACGTGCCCAGGCATCGGGTAGTACGGGCGAATCCTGCGTAAAACGCCGTGAAACGCCTGAGCCGTAAATCAGCTTCTGAACATTTTCTGCCCCCAGCATTGTGGCTCGCTCCTCGTTATTGTTGTCGTGGAAAAATCGACTAACACGCCAGTGGTCGATGGCGTACGCAAGGAAATGCAGCAGTTCGGGGGTAGTTTGCCATGTCCACCCGCTAACAGACTACTTCCGCCACCATGTCGTTGTCAAACACTGATGTCTTTTGGAGCTGAATTCAGCGTCCTGCAAACGGCATGGCTAAACGAGGGACCCGGCGATTTGTCGAGCGGCGGTCTTCCAGCCGGCGTGTCGACCCCACGACGTCGTAGAGGGAAAGCTCGTTCGCCATGCGTGATTTGCAGACGCCCGTCGACCGGTCTTGAGCGCGAAAGAACCGAGAGCTCTGGTGTGGCGTAGGTTGTCTGACGGCTACAGCAGTCGGCTGGCGTCAAGTGAGGGGTTTGGGCACGGTCATCGCTTTGGTGATGGCCAGGCTACCGGGTGATCATAGCGCCGCCAGATCAGATGGCGATGATCCAGCCGGGTGTCTACAGCACTGTGACAAGAAGGCCGTGAACTTCGACGACGGTAAACGAAGATCTAAAGCCGTTTGCAAAATGACGGAACGCCTTCGGGCTCGTGGGGGTAGTCGTTCTGCTGTCAAAATACGCGAACCGCGGCCACGAGTCAGCGAAATTCGCCGCACGGTCTACGAACTCGGTCCCTCGATTCGCGTGACGACAGGTTGATCCGTACCTTCCAGCGTAATCGTTGTCGTGTACGACCGCAACGTCCCTTTCCAGGTGTAGACGACACTCCCCTGTGACGCTTCGCCCGTCGTCTCGGGGCTGCCGGTCACATGTTGTGACAAGTCGGGAAATGCGAGTTCCTTGTTGGCGTCCGTGGCCGATTGCAAAGCGTCCAGCCACGCGGTTGTTGTCTCCGTGGCGGCGTTCTTCGCGCTGCGATCCATGATCGCCAGCACAACAAAGATCGGGAGTACGACGGCAACGCCGATACGCACGATCTGCTTCTTAGGGTCGTTTTTCTTTGATTTGGTCGTCGCCTCTGTCATGTGCACTGCCCCTGTGAATTGCTCGTGATGATCGGACGTGCCTCAACGATACCAAGGATCACGATGCAATCACACTGACAGTGGTTGGGCAACGTCAACGGCGGAAAGTCACGGATTGTGGTTCCGGACTATTGGGTGGCTGGACTGAGCTTGCGAAGGAGAATCAATCCGGCGGTGCCGGCTCCGGGGTTTCACTCGTGCCTCGCTCCAACCCCGGCCACCCTTCGGAGCGCGCCGATGGAACGGACGTCAGGCAGCAGGGCCGGTTTCATCGCCTGCAGCGGGCCGCACATAGTGTCCGCTGCGGCCGCCGGATTTTTCGAGCAGTCGCAGGCCTGTGATCTGCATGTCACGATCGATCGATTTGCACATGTCGTACACGGTCAGCGCCGCGACGCTGACGGCCGTCAATGCTTCCATTTCCACTCCCGTGCGCCCGGACACCGAGACTGTCGATTCGATGCGCAGCTGCGTGTCCGACACGAACGCAAAGCTGACAGCAGCAGCATCAAGTCCCAGTGAGTGACACAGGGGGATCAGTTCGTCCGTGCGTTTGGTCGCCATGATGCCCGCCAGCCGAGCCACTTCAAGCACGTCACCTTTGGACATTCCCTTTTGCTGAATCTTTTGCAGGGTGGCGGACTTCATCGACACGAAGCCTTCGGCCCTGGCCATTCGCTGAGTGACAGGTTTTGCGCTCACGTCAACCATGCGGCTGGCGCCGTGTTCATCAAAGTGAGTGAGGTCATTCATCGTGTCGGTGATCGTTTATTGCTGCTGTGCCAGTAACTCGGCGATCTGCACGGCATTCGTCGCCGCCCCTTTTCGCAGGTTGTCGGACACACACCAGAAGGAAAGTCCGTTGGGGTTCGATAAATCCTTGCGAATGCGTCCGATAAACACATCGTCACTGCCGTCGCAGTTGGACGGCATGGGATACTGGCCGTTGACCAGATCGTCGACAACCTGAATACCGGGAGTCTTCGCAAACAGATTGCGAGCTTCCTCCACGCCAATCGGGCGTTCGGTTTCGACCAGAATGCTTTCGCTGTGGCAATTGGACACGGGGATTCTCACGCAGGTCGGGCAGACCATGATGGAATCGTCGCCAAAGATTTTCCGGGTCTCATACACCATTTTCATTTCTTCGCTGGTGTAGCCGTCTTCCTTCAGACCGCCAATCTGTGGAATGGCGTTAAAGGCGATGGGATGGGCGAAGGCCTGATAATCGTAGCTGTCGCCATTCAAGGCGGCTTTGGTGCCTTCCTGCAGATCCGTGATTCCCTGCACACCGGCTCCACTGGTTGCCTGATAGGTACTGACCACAACGCGACGAACCCGGCCCGCATCGTGCAGCGGCTTCATTGCCAGGACCATCTGCGTGGTTGAGCAATTCGGGCTGGCGATAATGCCCTTCGCGTTTAGCGCAGCTTCCGGGTTGATTTCCGGGACGACCAGTGCCACGTCCGGGTTCAGTCTCCAGTAACCCGATTCATCGATGACTTTCGCGCCGGCCTTGACGGCTGACGGCAGATATTCGGCCGCCGTGTCATCGGGAGTGCTGGCGATGAGCAGGTCAATGCCCTCAAAGCAGTCGTGCGTCAATTCTTCGATGGTGATCGTCTGACCGGCCAGCGACAACTGTTTACCGGCGCTGCGGGCGGACGCGAGCAGGCGGTAGTTTTTCGCTGGAAAGTTTCGTTTCTCCAGCAACTCAAGGATGATAGTGCCCACGGCTCCGGTGGCACCTACAACGGCAACGGTCTCAAACACGACGATTCCTGATCACGAAAAGGGAAATAGGGGATAACAGCCGGACGATTTCCAGCAAATACGTTTCTGAGTTCACAGCGGACGGCGATTTGTGAGTGGTACCTCGGAGAGATCAACGTGTAAACTTTTATGGTGCACGGCTGTCGCCCGCCGACGTCTCGGCGGGTATTGTTGTGACATATCCCAGCGAAAGTACCGATTCCTCGCCTTTTTTCCATTTCTTTCAGACAAAGATTCTCACTTCCTGACTCGCGAAGAATGCCGTGTCTAATCAATTTCCTACAGATTTTCACCAGGAATTCCGGTCCTGCGTCGGGCGACTGACGAAGGATCCACAGAAAGCCCTTGGTGAGCTATTTGACCTCGCTGCCATGCGATTGGTTCGCTTGGGGATGAGTGTAACTGGAAATCAGGCAGATGCTGAAGATGCGGTTCAGGGGGCTTTTTCCAGAATTGCGGGCAAGCCCAAGCTGCTGGCTCGCGCGGATGCCCCGTGGCCTTATCTGATCCGGGCCGTCAGAAACGAATCCCTGCGAATCATTCAGAAACGCAGAACCACCAGTCTGGGAGAAATCGATACTCAATGTGAGAAGGATACCGCGGAATTCACGGTTCAGCGTGAGGAGACGGCAGCTCACGTGCAGCGCATTCTGCGTACATTGCCGAAGGCCCAGTACGAGGTTGTCATTCTTAAGCATTGGGAAGAGCTTACTTTTTCCGAAATCGCCGATGTGCTTGGTAAATCACAGAACACAGTCGCCAGTCGTTATCGATACGCGATGGAGAAACTTCAACGCAGCCTGGAATCCGTCGTGCATGATTCGGGCAAACCCAAACATCAGAAAAGCCCGCGCACAACTTCTCAGGTTGTTCGATGAATCGTCACCACACAACAACCCGAACTTTCCTTCCTGAACATCATCCCGCCACATTGCGAACGATACGATGAGTCAAAAACTGAAGATTGCCGAACCTGCTCTGCCGGAACATGAATTGATCCGTGACGCAGCGCCAATGCCCGAACTGTCGGCCGGATTCAAGTCCCGAGTGATCGCGGAATGCGGCGTCAGCATTGCCGTTGCGCGGCGAGCATTTCGACTGAAGGTGGCAGGCAGCTTTGCGGCCGTGTGCTGTCTGGGGATACTGTTCTGCCTGTCAATCCCCACAAACACGCCGGACGTCCCGCAGATGGCGGAGCAACCGGCAACCCCTCAACCTGAAAACCGTCAGTCAGTCAGTCCGGGGCTCTCGTTTGGAATCCCATCCGGTGGACCGCGCATGACGGTCGACGCGCCGAAACCGCGCGGCAGCAAAGAACCAGACAGCAGCCAGATGAATCAGATCATCGAGCAGTTGAATGAACGTCAGCAGTTCTTCAATGCAAACATGCTGCCGAAGTTCTGATGACGGCAGGGTACCCATCTGGGGTTGGAGCGAGGTACGAGTGAAACCCCGGGGCCGGCACAGCCGGTTTGATTCTCCTTCGCAGGCTCAGTCCAGCCCCAGGCCACCGACCAGTCCGAAACCACTGTCCGTTACTGCACGCATCGCTAAGGAACGCTCGCAACATTAGTGTCGTAGCGGAAGTCGCCAGACTTTCGGATTTTCACGTACAGCACCGAAAGTCTGGGCGACTTCCGCTACGTAGTACCGCACAGTTACTGTACTCATCGCTAATCTGACGTAACTGTTACCTGTTTTTCATGAAATAGCGTCGCAAAGCCGACTCATATGCCTCACGATTCGCTGGCTGAAGAATTCTCCCATGCAGTGCGGTCGTTACGTGACAGCGATGCTGAGTACGTTCCTCAACTGGTAGACCTGTTGCTGCGCAAGTCGCGAGAGTTTCGTGCCAGCGACGTGCATCTTGTCCCGCAACAGGCTGGCTTGAAAATGCAGTTGCGGATTGATGGCGTGCTGCATCACGTCGCCAGCTTTGATGGCGACGTTTGTCCACGCATCGTGGCTCGACTGAAAGTCCTTGCAGGTCTGTTGACGTATCGCACCGACGTACCGCAGGAAGGACGCATCGCCAGTTCGGGTTCAGGCGCAGAGGATTCGGGGGGTGAAGTTCGTGTGACGACGTTCCCCACGCTCTTCGGCGAAAAAGCGGCCGTCCGTCTGTTCGCGGCCAGTGATCACTATCAGCGACTGAACCAGCTGGGGCTGCCGGAAGACATTGAAGTTGCGATGGGAAACCTGTTGCAGGCCACATCCGGGGTCATCCTGCTGACTGGCCCCTCCGGTAGCGGCAAGACGACAACCGTGTATGCCTGCCTGCGTGAGCTGGTCCGGTTGCACGGCGATGGCAAGGGGCTGATGTCGCTGGAGGATCCGATCGAAGTGGTCGTTCCCGGGGTGACGCAGTCTCAGGTCAGGCCGCATGTGGGCTTTGACCTGGCGACAGGAATTAAGTCCATGATGCGGCAGGATCCGGACGTAATCATGATTGGCGAGATCCGCGATCCTGAGACCGCTGAGTGCGCGTTTCAGGCGGCCCTGACCGGACATCTTGTGCTGACAACCTTTCATGCCGGCAGCGCTGTGGAGGCTGTCACCCGATTGCTGGACATGAGCATCGAGCCCTACTTACTCAACAGTACCCTGCGGGCCGTCGTGTGTCAGCGGCTGTTTAGAAAAGCGTGTTCGGAATGCTTTGATCAGGCTGTTACCAATAAGAATCCGGCGGGATTTCCGAAACCCACGGAATCCACAGACAATTCCGCAGCAGACGAGACTCTTCCCAATCGTTGTCGGGCGTGTGGCGGCATTCGTTACCACGGTCGGTTTGTGACGGCCGAACTACTGGATCCGCACCGACCGGAGATTTCTCAGGCACTTCTTGAGCGAATCGATGCCAGACAATTGGAATCCATCGCGAAAGAATGCGGAACCGTTACACTTCAGGATCGTGGACGGGAGGCGGTCCGAATGGGGCTTACCTACCCGGAGGAAGTGTTTCGCGTACTTGGCAGGAGTGTCTGATCGATCAAAGTTGACTGGCTTGTGTCTTTGTTTCCTTATTCAACAAAACGTCTGCCTGTATGTCGTCTGTGACTCTCGAAGATATCAGAAACCTCAGCACCGAAGTGCAGGCTTTGGTCGCAGCAGGGCTGCCGCTGGAGAGCAATCTCGCACGGGCGGGACAGGGGCATGGCCGGCGTCTGGAACAACTGACCGAATCGATTTCCACCAGTCTCTCTGACGGGCTGTCTCTGGAAGAAACGATACGCACCAACAAAGTTGGCGCACCGCGCATGCTGGCGGCCGCCGTGGCAGCGGGCGTTCGCACGGGCCAGCTCGGCGGCACGATCGAAATGCTGGGTGATTTTGCCGATGATCTCGTGGATCTGCGACAACGTGTTCTGCAATCGATCACCTATCCGTTGACGATTGTCGCGATGGCGCTGCTGTTGTTCTTCCTCTTTGTTCGACACTTCCTGGCCGCCATCGGCCATATACTGGATGACGCTGCCGCTGCTGTGCAGACTTCCTCGCCGTTGCGACAGGCGATTGCACTTGATGCACAGTTTTGGTGGTGGCCGTTGTTGTTTCCCGCGGTCGGGCTGTTGATGGCGTTGACGTGGGTTGTGTCAGGGCGAGCCAGTTCGATGGCGTTCAAGGGACCGGAAAAGGTTCTGTTGCTGCTGCCAGGTGTGGGCGGCATGATCCGTGACCTGCAGTTCTACACTCTGACGCGGATGCTGTCGCTGATGGTTGAGCGCGAGTTGCCGTTGCCTGATTCTCTGCTGCTGGCGGGCGCCTGCTGTGGGAATTCCGAATTGGATGCGGCCTGCCAACAGACGGCCAGTGAGTTGCAGAAAGGAAACGTTCCCGTACCGGGAAAGAATGAAAACTGGCAGCCGGGAAATCTGCCTCCCCTGTTACTGGCCTGTGTGAGGAATTGCAGCCAGCGGGAAGATCAGTTTAAGGAACGCCTGGGCAGCGTCGTGGCCTACTACGGTCGCCGCCTGAGCGTCAGTCTGTCGTGGCTGCGTAACATTATTCCCGTTGCCATGTTGCTGGTCATTGGTGGCGGAACTGTGGCCATGTACGGACTGACAGTGTTTTTACCCATCACAGAACTCTATCGCTTTCTTGCACCGAATTGATGACACGATACCGTTACGAAGCCATTGATCGATCGGACATTCCGATCCACGGGACAACGGACGCTGACAGCGAATCCGACCTTGTGGGGCAATTGACTGCGCGCGGGCTGCGATTGGTGAGTTCCAGTGAGTTGTCGCTCAATTCATTGATCGACGGCAATATGACAACCCTGCCTCGACTGTATCAGCTGCGCGTGGGCGAACAACTGCGCGAAGCACTGATGACAGAGCTGCCCGCACATGAAGCCGTCCGAGCGATCGCCGCCGAGCCGTTATCACACCCATTGCTGGGCGTCGCTCCCTGGTTTCAGGCCATTGCGATCGCGATGTTTCTCGGTGCCGTCGGTTTGCATCAGGTTACAGGCGGGTTTCCGGCCGTAGTTGGTGGAATGGCGGCGCTAGCGTTCATCATCGCCCCCGCGGTCTGGTTGACTCTGAATGTTCTGTATCAGAAGCGTCCCCGGCGACTGTTACGAATACTGGCCGACAGACTGGAGTCTGGTGAGAGCGTGCCCAGCCTTGTGCGAGCGGCCATGCCGGCCGAAGTTCGCTGTGTGATGACGTCGCAAATGGACGACGACAGCAAGGCCCGAGTCGCGGCTGAGCTGCTGCCCAATCTGCTGGGGCGCAATTTCCGCGATCAGCAGTTTGTGATGACACTGCTGGGCCCGCTGATCATGCTGGCGGTTGTCTTTGTCGCCATTCACACAACTGTCCTGCTGGTTGTGCCCGGTTTCAAAAAGATCTTCGCCGACTTCGGTACGAATCTGCCAGCAATGACTGAGTTGGTGATTTCGTTTTCGGATGTTTTAGTGTGGTTCGGCTTTACAGGTTGGGCCATTGTTGTGGGGCTTTTGATCGCATGTCTTATTCTAACGGCCGTCAGCCTCTCTGTCGGAAGGGTTGGTGAACTTCTGGAATCCGTCCCTTTGCTCGGAATGGCGTTTCGCTGGGCCATGCAGGCCAGAGTCGCCCGAGTTCTTGCTGCGACCATTCGATGCGACGTGCCGTATGGCGAATCGCTTAGAACAGCCACGGCCGGAAGTGGATTCCAGTCCGTGAAGAATCGGGGAGAATTGCTGGCTTGCGAGCTGGAGTCAGGCAGTGGCGCCATGCTGCATACCGAAAAACTCTCCGGCCTGCCGCTTTCGCTTTTGTTTGCGACAGACGACGGTACCAGTGCTGACCAGCGCCGCACCGCAGTGGCGGACACGTTTCAAAGTCTGTCCGAAATGCTGGATTCCGCGACAATCGGACAAGGTCGGCTGCTTTCCATTCTCATTCAAATGTCAACTGTATTTCTGGCAGGAATCATTATCGGATTCGGTGTTCTGGCGATGTTTCTGCCGCTCATTAAACTCCTGAACGATCTCTCCTGAACGATCTCTCCTGAACAATGTCCGGTGGTAACCTCCAGGCTTTGCTGTTTCTTCTGAACCGACCGGAACCCATTCGGCAGTCATCGCTGCTGATGGTTCTGGCGACCGGTCTGGGCGATTCCAACTCATTGCTGAGTGGCCTGAAGTCGCTCGCGATGGAATCCGCTTCGCCATGGAGCGACAAAATTACTCAACTGCGATTGCTGATCGAACAGGGACAGACGTTGTCCGAAGCCCTGTCCACCGCGACCGGACTGGTTCCGGACGCGACACTGCTGGCAATTCGTGTTGGCGAACAGACCGGAACGCTCAGGCAGGTGCTGGCCAACGAAGCTCGCCAGTTGATGAATCAATCGGCAGCTGCCAGTCCGGCTCAACCGATGTTTTCCACGACAATGGCGTGGATGCTCGTCGTCGGCATGATCGCGCTGTCGCTCGTTTCCTTCATCATGATTTTTATTGTGCCGAAGTACAAGAAGATCTTTTCCGACTTTGGTACCGACTTGCCCGCGTTGACAGAAATGCTCATCGGTGTGTCCGATTGGGGCGCCGGATACTGGCCCGTGACCGTTCTTCCGATGATGAGTTGTCTGCTGGCTGCGAGTGCGTACCTGGTCTGGGCGCAGCTGCAGCGGCTGACGTCCGGACGAATCGTGTTCTCGGAACATGTCCCACGGTTCTGGACACCCATCATTTTGCGATTGCTGAGCATTACCGTGGCTGCCGGCGAATCGCTGACGGACGCCGTGCATGCTATTCATACGCAGCTGCGTCCGGGACAGGCGAGTGGCCGCCTGAGCGCTGTACGACAGGAGCTCAATGCTGGTAACGACTGCTGGAAATCATTGTACAACAGTGGTTTTCTAAGATGGCGGGAAGTGGCCTTTCTGGAATCCGCCGCCAAAACACATCATCTTGACTGGGGGCTGATTCATCTGGCTCGCACGATTGACCGTCGTCGTGACCGATGGATCCAGAGGCTGGCCACGTTTGTTCAACCACTGGTTGTTCTTGTCGTGGGCCTGGTTGTAGCGTTTGTCTGCGTGGCCCTGTTTATCCCCCTGATCAAATTGCTGAACGACCTTTCGTAGCGAAGTAAATGAAGTGGTAGCAATGAATTCACATTTTACTGAAAACCTGCCGGAAGAATGGCGCCCAGCGATGGGCGGAATTCGGTCGTCTATACAGCAGCCTCCGTCAGGCGGCGGGCCCGCAACAGCACTTCGCCACCGCCGCGGTTCGTTGATGGTGGAGATGGTTGTGGCCTCAATCATGTTGTCCACAGTTGCGGCGATTCTTGTTCCCGGAATTTATGCCATTCACCAACAACGTCAGGCAACCCGCTTCGATACCCTGTCGCTGATTGAATTGAATAATCTGAGTGCTGTGACCCGCAGCGATGCCGCAGCGGATGGCGACTCACTGAAACTGTCGGAATGGTTCGCCAAACGCTATGTCGATGCAACTCTGGAAGTTGAGGAAGTGGCCGCTGCCGCGATCGACGTGCCACTGCGAGCGGTGCGGTTTACGATCATACGTTCCGCTGGCGATGGCAGCCCGGACGTGCGGCATAGCATGGTTGCGTGGGTCGACGCCCGGGAGGTGCAGGAATGAGACGAATCATGCGAACCCCACCGCGGTGGCAACGCCGCGCCGGCACGTTGTTTCACTACTATTTATCGTATCTGTTTATGACCAGTGTGCTGTTGACGATGACAGGATTGTGTCTGCATACCGTGCTCAAAGCTGACCGGCTGGACAATCAGGCATCCCGATATTTGAAGACGCTGCTGCGGATGGAAGGTGATCTGCGTGCTGACGAGCGGGACGCGGTGGACGTTGTCTCCACGGCGACCGAATTGACGTTTCATCTGCCGCAGGCGGGCAACAACGTCCGTTGGGTTGCCCGCGACAATGTGCTGACTCGCGAGAAACACAACGAAAACGGGTTGATGACGTCCGATCGTTTTGTGTTTCGCAAAGGAACATCGCTTGGTTTTACAGCAGAAAGCGAAACGGAAGTCCGCTTAAGAGTCACCGATCCGCCCCGACCGGGACACTCCGGCACAGATGAGACGGCGATCGCGGAGAACTCGTTTTATGTCGAAATCCTGCTGATTGTCCGTCCGGTGGGTTCCCTTGTGGTGTCGCCGCAGCCGGGGCCTGCAAATGATTCGGGGGACGAAGCGGCCGCCAAATCAGAAGGAGCGAACTGATGCATTGTCATCGTCGTTGGAAAACAGAGGCACGTACCAGGAATCGGAACGGCCCGAAGGGTGCTTCGCATTTTTGGTACCTGACCCCGTGTTCCAGACCCAAATCCCGCAACCGTCGCCACGCCGCCGTGATCGTCATGGTTCTGCTGATCCTGATGTTGATGTCCGGATTAGTCGCTCAGTTTTTTCGCCGAGCGATGGCCGACCGACGTCAGACTCGCAACGAAATTCAGCATCAGCAGGCAATTCAGCTGACCCTGGCTGCAGAACAGCTGCTTGCCAAAAGACTGGCTGCCGACACCAATTACAAAGGCGAGACATGGGATCATCCGGCTGGGATTCTTCATCAGACAAATACAGGGTCAGTAGTGATCTCTGTAACAGACCCTTCGACGGACGACCGCAGCGCCACCCTGACCGCCCGATATCCGGCCAATGCCGACCTCCCTTTCAAGGTCACACGAATAGTAAGGCTTTCTCCATGAATTCAACCGTGAAACACAGCGGTGAAACCGCGCCAGCAAATAATCGTGGGCGTCAGTCCCCGGACTCCTTCCTGAGGCGCATGCACCGTCGTATGTCCAGTGGCTTCACCCTGATCGAACTGCTGGTCGTTATTGCCATTATCGCAATTCTGATCGCGCTGCTGCTGCCTGCCGTTCAGCAGGCACGCGAGGCGGCCCGACGAACACAATGCAAAAACAACATGATGCAGATCAGTCTGGCACTGCACAACTACGACATGTCGTTCGAAATGCTGCCGCCCGGGACTGTGAATCCGGTGGGTCCGATCCGTAACCTGGCTGAGGGCTATCACATGAGCTGGATTGTGCAGCAGTTGCCCATGCTCGAACAACGTTCTGTATTCAAGAGCATCAGCATGGACGAAGGCGCCTATGGCGGCAGTAATGCCCCGGCCAGACAGGTTCAGATTGCGACGTTCTCATGTGCTTCGGACTACAATTTTCGATATCAGGTCGATTTGCTGGGCGGAGTGATCGCCAGCAGTTACGCGGCCTGTTTTGGTGGCGACGACGTGCCTATTGATTTGGACAACAATGGTGTGATGTTTCTCAACAGCAGCATGCGGTTTCGCGAGATTCGCGACGGAGCGTCCAATACCATCATGATCGGTGAAAAACTGAATCCTCGGGAAACGGTGGATCTCGGCTGGATGTCAGGAACCTCAGCCACGCTGCGTCACACCGGTGTGACGATCAACGCCGGCTGGGATGTGGTGAACTATTTCTCACGAACAGATGGAGCACCGAAAACGCCGGCCACAGCTCCCAATGACACGTCTACCGGAGGATTCAGCAGTCAACATACGGGCGGAGCAAACTTTGCACTGGGCGACGGCTCTGTACGGTTCATTACCGAATCAGTAAATCCGGAACTCTACAGCCACCTGGGCAACCGAGAAGACATGCAGCTGCTGGGCGACTTTTGACGGAACTGACACGTGACGACAAGACGACGCAAACTCGCGTTTACTTTAATTGAAATGCTGGTGGTGATCACCATCATCGCAATTCTGGTCGCCCTGCTGCTGCCGGCCATTCAGCAGGTACGCGAGGCCGCCCGACGAACACAATGCATAAACAACCTGGCTCAGTTGAGCATCGCGCTGCACAACTATCAGTCGTCGTTTAATTGCCTGCCGCCAGGAGTCGTGAACGAGTCCGGCCCCATTCAGAATATTGAAGAAGGCTATCACATGAGTTGGATCGTTCAGTCCCTGCCGATGATGGATCAACGGACACTGTTCCAGCGGATTGATTTTGATCAGGGGGCGTACGGCACGACCAACACGATGTTCCGCAGTACGCCGATGTCCGCGCTGATCTGCCCTTCGGATCCCGGTCGGTCGGCCACGGGAACTGTCTTTACAAGTAGTTACGCGGGTGTCACAGGCGGTGAAGATGTTCCGGTGGACACGAAGAATAACGGTCTGTTCTTTCTGAACAGCAGTATCGCCTACCGGCAAATCAGGGACGGCACCAGCAACACGTTCATGTTTGGCGAACGCCGTGCAGATGACATCACGAACAGCGATCTGGGCTGGATGTCCGGCACGGCTGCGACGCTCAGAAACACTCACGTTGCGAGCAACTATAATTCTCCAGGCAGCGGAAACAGGGCTCAACGTGTCGCTGGCTACGAATCAGAAACTGACAACGAAAATGAGGTCGAATCACCGGGACCTGGAACTAAGGACCGGAGGTTTTGGCAGTGGACACAGCAACTTTACCCAATTTGCATTGGCCGATGGATCAGTCCGACTCATCAACGCGAGTATCGCCCCCCAGGTATTTCGAAATCTTGGCAACCGGGCAGATGGAGCCATGGCTGTTGGTTTCTGATCATGTGATTGTCGTTGAACGGAACAGGAAATGAGACAACGAGTCTACACGTCACGAGGCTTTACCCTGATTGAGATGCTGGTGGTGATCACCATCATCGCAATTCTGGTTGCGCTGCTGCTGCCAGCCGTTCAGCAGGCACGCGAAGCCGCCCGGCGAACACAGTGCAAAAATAATCTCGTTCAACTGTCCATTGCATTGCACAACTATCAATCATCGTTCAATTGCCTGCCGCCTGGCGTCGTGAACGAGACCGGCCCCATTCAGAATGTTGAAGAGGGGTTGGTTGGTGCAGACTCTGCCGATGATGGACCAGAGACCGTTGTTTCAACAGATCGATTTTGCTCAGAGTGTCTATGACATCAACAATGCGGGAGTTCGTGCCACGAGGATTACTTCGTTGATGTGCCCTTCTGATCCAGGCACGTGGCCCCGTACTGTACAGATTCGCAGCAACTACGCGGGCGTTACAGGAGGGGACGACGTTCCGGTCGACACAGACAACAATGGTCTGTTTTTTCTCAACAGCAGTATCTCTTACAAGCAGATCCGAGATGGTGCCAGCATCACGTTCATGGTGGGCGAACGCAGGGCGGATGACATAAACAACACCGATTTGGGTTGGATGTCCGGTACGTCGGCGACGCTCAGAAATACCGCTGTGGCAATTAATATTTCCGCAGGACGTTGGGGCCGGCCTAATACTCGCTCTGCTGCTACTGGTTACGAAACAGGAAGCTCTGAAACCGATGCTGATTCACCGGGGCCGGAGTTTGCCACCGGAGGATTCAGCAGTCCACATACCGGCGGTTTCCAGGTCGTGTTGGCGGACGGTTCGGTACGATTCATCAGCGAGAACATTGTATTGGACGTGTATCGAAATCTGGGCAACCGGGAGGACGGAGCGATGATGAGCGAATTCTGACCGGGTGTAGAAGGAACGAAGAGTGCGGTTGTCAGCGAGTGGGGCAGCTGTCTCATTTCAACGGAATCGGCTGGTCATACTGTTTATTCAAAGACGGCTGCGTGACCTCTGCCCTTTGCTTATGCAGTCACATCTGAACGACTGGAAAACATGAGACAACACAGGCAACTCATTCGCGGCTTTACGCTGCTGGAAATGCTGATGGTGATTGCCATCATCGCCGTCCTGATAGCGCTGCTGCTGCCGGCCATCCAGCAGGCTCGAGAACAGGCTCGCCGTACTCAATGCACGAATAATATGATGCAGATTGGGATCGCTTTGCACAATTATCAAACCTGCCACAACGTGCTTCCGCCTGGCTGTGTGAACCTCACCGGACCGGTACTGGAAGAAAATTTCGTCGACGATGAGGAAGATTATGGAGCAGGCTTCGACGGGGACTTCGGTTCCGGTGCGGAGGCCGTGATCGATGGCGACGAACTGCCGGACGAAGCGGCGCCGGTCGATATGGGATATCGCATGAGCTGGATCGCTCAGATCCTGCCTCAACTTGGAAAAGAGAATGTCTACCGTCGCATTGACTTCATCAGGCCGGAACGAAGTTTTCTTACTGCAGAACAGCTGAAGTACTTTGAACCGACACCCGCTGCCGAAGTGGACGCGGTAGCCGACGAAGACGAAATGTACGGCTTCGGTGGGGGGCCATCGACGCCGGAAATGCAGCTTGTTGCCATCTCGTTGCTGAACTGCCCCAGTTCACCCGTGCGAGGCGTAACTCAGGGGCCTCGTCATTCGGATTACGCCGGCTGTCATGCCAGCACATCGGTCCCGATTGACGTCAACAATGATGGCCTGCTGTATCTGAATAGTGCGGAATCTCTGTACGAGATTCCAGATGGGGCCACGACGACGATTCTTGTCGGTGAAAAACAGTTGCGCCCACGTGACGTCGGATGGATGACCGGCGACTACAGTACTCTGCGCAACACTGGTGTACCCACAGATACAGCCTACGATACTGTGCGGAATCAATATTATGCAGAGACAGAAGGAAAACCCCTCGCTGCTAACGCGGCTGGCTTCTCCAGCTATCATTCGGGCACCTGCAACTTCCTGATGGCCGACGGATCAATCCGCTCCATTGGCGACCGAATTTCCAGCGAAGTCCTCCAGAAACTCGGCAGCCGAAACGACGGAAGCCTGGTTTCCGACTTCGATTTTTGATTCGACGCGCCATCCTCCCGTTGATGCTTGTGCCGCTTTCATTCACCCTCCTTTTCAAGGAGGGTCGAGCCTAAGCGAGGGGAGGATTCAGCGCGATCGCCCTCCGCGCTTAGGCTTGACTCTCCCAAGGGGAGAATGAAGTTAAATTCTGCGTGGAAAAGGTGTCAGCATCCCTGACCGCTTTCCGGAGCCACGGAGCAGTGCAATTTGACGCACCAAGTTGTTCTATATTGACGCAGAATTGTACACCGACTCAGTAGCGCCAACAATGTCGTTGCTTCGACGTTGCTTTTTTTCGAGCGTGGGGTTTTTCGCGTATTGGCACGCCAAGTGCCTACATCATATCCCGTGTGAGGCAGCGGACGATGGCCCGCTTTGCTGTCTCAGGCACTGAGCGTCCCGGGAACTGCCCGGGACGCTTATTTTTTGCGCCAGCACGGCAACGCTGCTGTGGACCTTCGCGCAGGCATGTCGACGTACGGTCCACAGCGGACTCCGGCCAGTATTAGAGCATTGTTTCATTTTTTGTCGTAGCGGAAGCCGCCAGGGCTTTCGGCCTGTCACTGCCGAAATTCCTGGCGAATTCCGCTACAGAACGACCGCGTGATTTTGAAAAATGCTGTAATGTGTGCCACTGGCTCCCGCGAACGTGAGTGTGCAAAGCCAGTCAAAAATACTCTGGCCGCAGGACGCCGATCCTTTGATTGACGTGCATCGCACGTCGAAACTCGCTAGATTCGGTAAACCTTCCTCACGCTTCCCACCGTAATTCGGAGACAGACATGCCCAGCCGTAGACATTTCCTGCAGACCACCAGTGCCGCGACTGCATCGTTGATCGCCGCACCGGCAATTGTACGAGGTCAGAATCTCAACTCAAAACTGCAGCTCGGCGGCATTGGATGCGAAGGAAAAGGCTGGTCAGACATTTCGGAAATGGCCAGCCACGAACAATCACAGTTTGTCGGCTTCTGCGACGTTGACCTGTCACGCACAGAAAAAGTCCGAAAACTGAACCCCGACGCTGCCGTGTTTCAGGACTACAAAGAACTGCTGGACAAGCTCGGCGACAGAATCGACGCCGTGACCGTCTCTACTCCGGATCACATGCACGCCTTCATCGGGCTGGATGTGATGCGGCACGGCAAACACGTGTACTGTCAGAAGCCGCTCACCCATAACGTCTGGGAAGCTCGACAAATGGCTCTGCAGGCGAAGAAGTCAAATGTGATCACTCGTCTGGGCAACCAGATTCATTCTCACGAACACTACCGCACGGCTGTGCAGGCGATTCAGTCCGGAACAATTGGCAAGGTCAAACGTGTGCACAGCTGGTGCGCAGCGACCGGGCACGGCAAGTCGTTTCACATCAGTCGACCGAAAAATCCTGTCGCACCTCCAAAATCACTCGACTGGAACCTGTGGGTGGGAGTGGCGCCGACGCGATCATTTGGCGACTGGAAGGTCTATCATCCGTGGGGCTGGCGCGATTGGCAGGACTTCGGCAACGGGGCCTTGGGTGACTTTGGGTGCCACATTCTGGATCCTGTTTTCACGGCGCTGAAAATCGACAAGGCTCCGTTGGATTTCAAGGCCGACCATACCGGCATCAATGACGAAGTCTGGCCGGCTCAGACAACGGTGGACTACACCTTCCCCGGCACGGAGTACACGGCCGCCGGGAATCTGCAGATCACGTGGTACGATGGCGGGCGTCTGCCCAGCACCAGAGGTTCACACCTGCCGTCCAACGAGGCACTGCCGCGGAGCGGATCGCTGTTTATCGGGGAAAACGGCAGCATTGTGTTACCGCATGTGGGAGCACTGCACGCTTATCCGGATGCGAAAATTGAACAGGCCGACAACCAGAACCACTACCACGGCTGGATCGACGGCTGCGTCACCGGCCAACAACCCAGCGATGGCTTTACTTACGGTGGGCCGCTCACGGAAGCCGTACTTCTGGGTAACATTGCTGTTCGCTACCGAGGCACGAAGCTCAGCTGGGACGCCGCAAACATGAACATCACCAACCACGCCGCAGCCAACACATGGCTGCGGCGGGATTACCGAGACGGTTGGGACATCAAGCCGGTTTCGTAATCGACGGCAGTTGCAGAACTCGCCACGGGGCCTCGGTTTGTAGTGCCGTGGCCTCGTCGTGAGTGTCAACAAACGCGACAACGTCGGCACAGCGGAATTGGCTGAGATCAAGATCGCCCACATATCTCCATTCGCGTTCCTGCGACCAGTCAATTCTGTGGCCGGCATCAAATCTGAGCTGCTGAAAGCAGCGATCGTCTTCCGAGACGTCGTCATATGTGGTGCGGTCCACGTACGTCACAGGACGACAAACGGACTTTTGCAGAGCGGCTTTGCGGATGGCAATTCCCCAGGGCTCATAGTCGAAACGCAGTTTGTGTTTGCGGTAGATACGACAGCGGCGGAATTCACCCAGGGGCACGGCTGTGAAGGAAACCGTTTTCGCAGCGTTCTGCACAGACCGTGACGCCTTGATTTGACGTTGCTCTACGATCCGCAGCAGCGCCGCATAGGCAGAGCGGTCGGCCGTCTGACAGCCCAGTATCAATTCATCCAGGAACTCCTCGTCAGGTTGTTCGATCCACGCTCCCTGACGTGGCCGAGTCCAATGGCACAGCCATTCTTCCGGCGCCTGCAGCGGTCCGTCGGCAACGGAAACAGATACAGGCTGGTGGCCGTTGGCCTGTGACGAACCGGTGTTGCTGTGGGTTGTCTGCCCGGACATAGCGTCAGCGTCGTCGCGATTGAGCAGCCACGGCACTGCGCCCAGTGAGACAAGTAACCGTGAAACGGTATCGATTTCGGACTCTGTCACCGCCGCCAGCAGGACAGGCGCATCCCGTTTCTTATCCTGCACATGTCGTGCCAGCAGTTTCTCGATTTTGCCGCCCGACCGACAGTACAGGGTGACGATTCGTTCTCCGGCCAACACAAGAGCTGTGTCGCGAATGGCAGAGTGACCGGACTGATTGCTGTCGCGTTGCCCACGACTGGTATCCGCCAGGAAAACTGGCGACACATAAGCCACATCTTCCAGTGCCGACGTCGATGGCGTGTGAGCGCGAGCTTTCGATTCGAGCCACTTGAGAAGCTCTGCGGCGGATGCGCTCCGGTCTGATTCGACATCAATTCGCAGTCGCCGTGCACCGAACAGTTCACTGGCTCGGATGACTGCGTCCGCCGCAGCTGTTCTCTTGATATAGCAAAGACATTCGGTCTGTTCATGGCGGATGACAGCCGTTCTCAACGCGTCAAACCACCCTTGTTTCAGATCTTTACGTGTTCCAACCCGTGAGGAAACAATCGACGTGCGCCGCGCGGTCACGACCCCGGTCGGCCAGAGAATAAGTCGGGGTCCGAACCAGTCAATAAAAACGTCAGTCGGCAGCCGCGGGAATGAAAGAGTGACTGATGTGGGCGAGTCACAGGACGACGAGCTTTCAGCCACGGCGAAGGATGCAGGCGTCGCGACCGTTTCGGCCCGACGCCCGTCTTCAGACAGCTGATTCCAAATCGCTGTTGCCGCGCGAACAATTTCACGCAGAGCGACTGAATCGTTGATGTGCTCATCTTCGGACACGTCGAAGCCCTCGATGTCAACGAGGCCGGATCCTGTCGCCGATGGAATCGACGATTACCGCGTACCTGCCAGTGCAGGAAACTCGACCAGAACCTTGATCGCACCCTCCCTGCGGTCACGAAAGATGTCAAATGCGTCCTGCATCTGAGCCAGTGGAAACCGATGCGTCAGCAACGGCGAAAGATCGACTCGGCCTTCCGCCAGCCATTGCATCGCCAGCGGAAACGTCCGCTCAAAATCAGGATGCAGACTGGTGCGGATCGTAATATTCTTCAGCATCGCTTCCTTAAAGTGTATTCCGTCCAGTGGTGATGGCGGTACACCAAAATACAGGATGTCACCATGATGCGCAGTCAGCAGGACGGCATCATTGAACGCCTGAGCCCGATGGCCGACGGCTTCCACGACGACGTCCGCGAGTTCACCATTCAAAATACGACGCACCTGGTCTTCCGCGACACCGCCCGTGGAGTTCACCACATCCGTCGCTCCCATCTGCAGCGCCAGGGCTGTGCGTTCCGGGACCGGGTCCACACCAATGATCCGTCGCGCTCCCATGTTACGTAACCCGGCCACAAACATCTGACCAATGGGACCAAGGCCCAGCACGACGGCATTCCGATCAATCATGTTGGGCAGCTTCTTGAGGGCCCAGACCACTGTCCCGAACGGTTGAGCCAGCAGGGCGATCTCATCGGACAGCCGATCATCCAGAGCGATGGCTCGGTCTTCGGACAGCACATAGCGTTCCCACAACCCCATCTGTTCCTCCGGTACGGCCAGAACACGGGTACCGGGTTGCCAGCGACTGCCGTTCGTTTCCACAACCGTCCCCACCATTTCATGCAGCGACTTTCCGACGGGCTGAGGATAATGGACATCATGCCCTTCGAAATCGCCATCAAAGAACGGCAGATCGGACCCGCAAAGACACGTCACTTCCGGCTGGAAGATCATCATCCCCGGTGTCTCTGCCGGCAGTTGTGGCTCCTCGACATCGATTAATTCAATTCTGCGACGTGACGTAAATTGTCCAGCGATCATTGATTTCATTCACAAAGGTTGAAGAGCAAATCATCTGACAGACGGCGCCGCTCAGACGCGGCCTGATGTTTATATCAGCGAACATTTCCGCTTGCGGTGGTGTCAGCAAAGCGTACCGCCCCCTACATCTGCTTCCAACCGAACGGCAGGTATCCGGTCGATCACCAATCCGAAAACTCAATTCAGTTCCTGCCAACAAAGAACCGACAAAACACAGCGGGGCTGTTGCAGGACGTGGAAATCGTCGCCAGACCGTTTGATTTCAAACGTTGGTAAGACTAACATCCCCGCCACGGACCTGTAGCTCAGTTGGCTAGAGCACCACGTTGACATCGTGGGGGTCGCTGGTTCGAGTCCAGTCAGGTCCACTCTTTTAACACCTTGCCATTGCTCACTTTAGAGCAAACCTGCCGACGGCAGTGAGGCATGAAAACTCGCTTTGTACCAACGTTTGTACCAAGCCTTTTTCAGGAGCCTCAGAATGTCGCGCAAAATCCCGGGCTATCTTCACCACAAAGCCCGCAATAAAGGCAAGGTGATCGTCGACGGCAGGACAGTTTATCTCGACGGACCCTACGACAGCGAAGAAAGCCGCCGGCACTACGATCGCATCATTGCCGAGCTGTTGACGAGACCTGAACGTCCGGATTTGATCAACGTCACGCTCGCTCGGCTCGCTGTCTGCTATATCGAATACGCGAAGACGTACTATCAGAAGAACGGTGAGCCAACACCCGAAAATGGGCAGATTCGCTCCGCACTTCGTCCGCTCATCGAGTTGTTTTCGTCATTGCCCGTGGCTGACTTTGGTCCGTTGAAACTGAAGCTGGTTCGCGAACGGATGACTGAGCGTGGGTGGGTACGAAACACGATCAACGATCACGTGTGTCGCATCAATCGAATGCTCGGCTGGGGCGTCGAAAACGAGTTGGTTCCGCCCCACGTTCACGCGGCATGCAAAGCGGTACGCAATCTTCAGAAAGGTCGATGCAAAGCTCACGAAGGCAGCCCGGTCCCAGTCGTGGAACTAGAACGAGTCGAAGCGACACTACCATTCGTCGGACGCCAGATTGCAGCAATGATCGAACTGCAACTATCAACCGCCATGCGCCCACAAGAAGTCAGGTTGATGCGAATGATCGACATTGACCGCAGCGACGCAACATGCTGGGAATACAGACCGTCACGGCACAAGACTCAACATCATGGTCGCGACCGAAGGATCTTTCTCGGTCCAAAAGCCCAGGAGATCATTTCCGACTTCCTGAAGGCAGACCCTGATGCATATCTGTTCTGTCCACTGGAAGCCTACAACGAGGCTACGGAACGACGACAAGCAAAGGCAAAAGCAGGTCGTCGGACGCAGCGAACGCCAGTCCTGGAGCCGAAGCGAAAGCCACGACACGGCAGTCATTACACGAAGGAAAGTTACGGTCGAGCAATCGCCCGTGCATGCGAAGCCGCAGGCGTCAAGAAGTGGAGTCCGAATCAACTGCGACACACCGCTGGCACCTCCATTCGAAAGAAAATGTCACTGGACGACGCGAGAACCGTGCTGGGGCACTCAGACGCCCGCACGACTGAAATCTATGCTGAAAGAGACTTCAGTGCTGCACGTGAGATTATGCGGAAACTAGGCTAGAATTCCACTCATCATGCCTAGACGAAAAGGAATAAGCGGGCGTCCAACCCGCTTGTTCTTTTCAATGGTTTCCCTGGGAAAGAACTAATACTAATAATGGACATCGAAGAGATAGCACGCATTGCCAGAAACTACGTCGCCGACCCGGCAGAAATGCGGCTGGGGCTCGATGCCGCGTGGGGCAAGATCCATGAATCTTTCATCGTATCCACACCCAATAAGGAATTTTTCGGGGCACGTTTGGCTTGGCACTATGAGAACCCATTCGAAACAGACTCTTCTCAATGGATGAATGACTTCATCGACGTACTTCGAACGGTTAATCAGATCAACAGCCAAATTCCATTCCGCCACGAAGTGCTCCTGGAATTCTCCCAGTCGCACTTGAAACAAGGGAACGTCAACGCAGTGCACACGGCATTGGCTACGGAAATCCGACGATTTAAGATCTGGGAGGCTGCTGTCAGCGGTCGGCCACTTGGCGAAGACAAGACGCCCGAAACAACAGCTGACAACAAGGTCACTGAACACCCATTTGGAATTGGATGTGACCACACGAAAAAATTAGTATTTCGAAAGGGCAAGGACTATGCTTCTATTGTCGCGCTCGACTGGAAGAAATCTGAAGACCCTTGGTATGCGTTTACCGCGATGCTGAATGCGTACCCGGACTCTATCTCCTCTGAGGATGCAGCGCCCGGCAAGAAACCAGGAGCACGCCGAGCCTTGAAAAGCCGCATGAACGAAGACCTGCTTCCATTTGACTTGATCATAGAATCCGGGACTGGATGGTCTATTCAAGAAAATGTTTCTGGCACGTGGCGCGCTGTTCGCTGCCGAGTGGGACGTGCTGCTCTGCTCGGCTGGGTCACTGTCGGCGTTGATCTGTGAGATGGCACGGCAGCAGTCCCGCGATGCGATCGACGTCGGTTCCATCGACGCCACTATGTCCAGGCTTGCTGGTAAGTGATCTGTTGCTGACGCTGGTTGACCAAGCCGCAGATGGCAGCCAGGAAAGACATGTTTTCCGCCGAAAGTCGTCAGTTTCCGGTGCCGTCAGATGAAATCAAGCGGCTGAGATGAGATCCGAGCTGTCGTATCTCGTGAATCGGCAGGCAGTTCGAGTTCGGCTGAGTTTTTTGACCCTACAGCATCAGGATTCGGTACCATCTAAGCTTTTGAGGAGAACGAGTGATGGATCGGATTCGTGCAACAGCCGGACGACTGATCACACTGCTGTTCACGGTTCACCTGACCACTCAGGTTGCCGCGGCAGGAATGCCATCCATCACGCTGACAGATTTGAGCCGCCTGCGGCTGTCAACGCTTTCTTTTTTCCTGGTTGTGTGTCTGCTCACCGCCTGGGGTCTGCAAGCCATCTGGAATTCGCTGCGGCAGGACTTTCAGAAGCTTCCGCTGCTGTCGTACAAAGGAGCAGTGGCCGGCGTATTCTTGTGGGGACTCGTGTTCGTCGTTGTGCTGACCATGATCTCCGGGGCGCGGGAATTGATGATGCCGGGAGCATGGGAAAAGAACGGCCTGACATATCGACTGGCTGATCATCCGAAGTCAACAGACGCGGACTCCATTTCCGCCGAAGTTGTTCGGCAGCTGAACGAACGCACAGAACGGATGCAGCAGCTGCAGAAACTGGGACTCGCGCTGCAACAGTTCTCTGCCGATTACGGACGTTTTCCGAACGCTGACGAATTCAAAGAACTGCCTCAGGACGTTCGCCAGTTGCCCGGTTCTGTTGCGGCTGATTATATTTACGTTGCGCCAGCCGCCGAAGCATCTCAGGCAGGCGCCAGGGTGGTGGCTTTTGAGCCCGCTGTTTTCCAGGACAGCTTGCAGATGGCATGGTATCAATCCGGCCATGTCGCGCCGTTGTCCGAAGACGGACTTCCGGGGCCTTATCAGCCAGCGGAGCAGCCATGAAACGCCGTTACAAATACGCGCTGGTGTTGTGCGTCATGGTGGTTCTGTTTCTGGCATTGCTGGGAATGACATTTCTGGTACAGGTGCCGTATTACATTGTCGCGGGCTGGCTCCATTTTTTGATGGGCGCGATTCCCGCTGTGACTGTTGATCTGTCTGCCGTTCTGCTTGCCGCCGTCGCATTACTGGTACTGGTCTGCGGAGTTCACCGGGCCGGTCGGCACTGGGTTAAACAGCAGGCGTCCGGTGCAGCGCCGGAAGGCCATGCTGCCGTTGGCCACGGTGAGGTAAGCGTCTGGCGAGTTCGCTGGACGCTCTCATTCGTGGCAGGACTGCTGCTGGTATTCACCGCGGGAATCAGCGTCGTCGGCGCGGTGCATCAGCTCGTGTGGATAGGTACTTCTTCGCAGCCGCTGACTGAGAACAGCTGGGACGGAATCATTGGACTTGTGTCATCAAAGAACACCCTTAAAAACATTGGCACTGCTGTATTCTAATACCACGATCAAACAAATGCTTTTCCGGCCGGCGGTACGTTTAACCATCTCGGTCGGCCGATGCACAGCTGGGCCATGGCGCTGTTGCCGTTTCTCGACCATCAGTCCCTGTACGACTCAATCGACAAGAAAATTCCGTGGAATTCGCCAGGCAATGAAACTCATTTTCGAACTCCGATCACGGAAGTTCAGAATGAGTACCTGCTGCGGAAAGAGGCGCCAAACAGCGCATTCGCACCCGCCCATTACGCTGCCAATCAGAGAGTTTTTTCGCTGGGCCAGTCGCTTAGTCGTCAGGACATAACTGACGGATCCGCAAACACAATCATGCTGGGCGAGGTGGCGACCGAAATTCGTGCATGGGGAGACCCGCTTAACGTCCGAGACCCGGCGATCGGGATTAATGGACACCCGAATGGTTTCAATTCACCGTATCCTGGCAATCGTGGCGACGCGGTCGTGTTTCTGATGGCAGACGGATCCACCAGAACAATCCGCCAGACGATTGATGCTGAGATCCTGCAGGCGATCAGCACACCAAACGGCGGCGAGCCGGTGGGCGAATATTAACTCGCTTGTCAATGCCGCAGACTTCCCGGTTTTTGTTGACACAGATAGCGTGACGTTTTCGGTGGTTGGGTGCAATCGGTGAGGAACGCGCAAGGGGGATTCCCGCCCGATGGCTTACTGGACTGGTCGCAATCACCACGGTGTACTGGGCTGTGTCGGCATCCCTGCCGCCACATAGATCGCAATTCGTTAGACCGCAAAAGCGCAGACGCAATCGCAAATGACAGCCGATGAAGTCGACAACTTCGTCGTGGCTTTGGGTAAGTCCGTTTCTGAGGCTGTGACCGCACTGGAGACAGCCGCCGGCACGGCCGAGCGCGAACAGAACTGGGATCACAAGGCGCGGCTGGCCCTGCTGGCGTTATCCCTCAAGGCTCCCGCGCTGGCCCAGGAGATGTGCCAGTTCCGGCCTGACCCCATCCAGCGAACGTTGTTTATCGAGGAATGCGCGACCTGGCACGGTGACCTGTCGAAGCTGGTTCAGTTTGTGGCCGACAGTGTTGACGTTTCGCTTCGCTCCGGGATGGTCCTGGCTGTGGGAAGTGTACCGGCTGCCGATGTGTCGGCACCTGAGAAGCAGGCGTGGGAGCCTGTGCTCGCGAACTGGTATGCGACCGCATCCGACACCACGACGCACAGTGCCGCAGGCTGGGCGTTGCGGAAGTGGAAGTTAAAGTTACCCGAAATTGCACCGTCAGAAGCTCCCTCTGCTGCCAGCAACTGGCACGTCAACACGTTGGACATGACGATGTTGAAGATTCCTGCGGGGAGTTTTGTCCGTCGTGATATGGTTCCGAATGCCATCGGGCAGACGGTGACGCTGACCCGCTCATTCCTGCTGGCGGACAGCGAAGTGACGCGGGCCCAATTCCAACAGTTCATGGACGATCCCGAATATCCCGACACCGAGAAGCCAACGGACTGGGAAGGATCCTATGAATTATACAGCCCCACTGAACAGCACCCAGTTCAGCAGGTGAGCTGGTACGACGCGGTGCTGTTCTGTAACTGGCTGAGCGGCAAGGAGGATTTGATGCCCTGTTACGAGCGGGCCGGAGAAAAAGGAACAGCCATTTCAGCCAGTGCTTCCGACGCCTGGCGTCTGATTCCCGAGGCCAACGGCTACCGCCTGCCGACGGAAGCGGAGTGGGAGTATGCGTGCCGTGCGGGGACAACCACGAAGTACAGTTTTGGCGACAGTGAATCCGAGTTGGGCGAGTACGCGTGGTACAGTGCGAACTCCGAAAACACGACGCACTCTGTGGGTCAGAAGAAGCCGAACCGCTTTGGTCTGTATGACATGCACGGGAATGTTTCTGAGTGGTGCCACGACTGGTATGGACCGTACGGCAGCGCAGCGACTGTCAGCGATCCGTTGGGACCGAGTCAAGGCTCGAAACGTTTATTGCGTGGCGGCACGTTCATCCATGCTACGCTGTACGTCCATTCCGCCAACCGTAACATCGGCTATCAGCCGTCGGTCCGGGACAGCTTCAATGGCTTCCGTCCGTCGAGAACTTACCCCTGATCCCCTTTACTGCTTTACCCCCTTCTTGCGATTCTGCGTTTCCGTTTATCCACAGCAGGTGGATCGAATTTTTCTTGGGCGGTTGAGGCAGGCACTGTCGGAGGCCACATGGTGCAGCGAAACCCCGCA
>LWDU01043046.1_pt1 | contig 30938 bp, 18 predicted proteins | sample 727161 | NCBI WGS metagenome assembly LWDU01 (sample SAMN04566230, study PRJNA314399) | hydrothermal vent metagenome | isolation source: deep sea hydrothermal plume seawater | place: Mexico: Gulf of California, Guaymas Basin | collected 2004-07-11
CGTTTCTTCCCCATGCAACTACTGTGCCGTCTTCTTTGAGCGCGAAGCTGTGCTCTCTTCCGGCAGCAATCGATTTAATTTCACTTAACCCATCAGGCACACTTATCTGCCCATAATTGTCTCTTCCAATTCCAATGACTGTGCCATCTTCTTTAAGAATCAAGGTGTAAGCATGACCCGCCGCAACAGCAGCAGCAGGACCCAAATCATCAGGTAATGTTATTTGTCCATAATTGTTCCTCCCCCACACGGAAACAGACCCTCCTTTTGTAACTGCCACTGAATGATAATATCCCCCATCAATGGATATGATTCCGTTCAGATCAGAATCAATGTTTGTCTGCCCATAATTATTCCAGCCCCAGGCAAGACAATTCCCATCCTCCATTAGGACCATGTTATGGTAATACCCGGAAACTAAAGAGACTGGAGGAGTGCCACTCAGATCAACTCCGGGTCCAATGAAGTACCCCTTGACTGTTCCAGTTCCGTCCGGGCCAATCTCTGCATTTAATGGAGCTGAGTAAATTAAAACAAATAAAAATAATATTTTATACCTCATTGATAACGATTATAGAATAAGGACTATGATAAGAAGATTATGAATAGATAGTTAATATTTTATTCTTAATCAGAAAAAGACACAGGAAAATTCTGCCATATTAAATCTAGTGGTTCTTTATCACTTACTTTACCCGATTGAGAGTTTTCGGCATTCACTTGACCTCCGTCATTTTTTAAATTCCAACCTACTCCGTAAATGCGATATTTCTCTTTATCGTCAGGCACATAATAATAGGATTCTCCGGTAAAAACATCATGAGGAAGTTCTTTCCCAAGTTCAGCTAAACTCTGTGGGTACTTTTCCTCCTTAAGGTAATAAGCTTCCAAAGCACAGGCGATACGTGCCTGATCAACTAAATTTTGCATTTTTCCGATCTTTTTGGCTACTGGTACCGGATCTGAAAAAAATAAACTAATTAAAAAATTATAAGGATGCAGTTTATCGAAATTTTCTTCTTCAAAATACTGATCAAATTCCTTAGCTGCGTCTGGAATGATCTGCCTCGATTCCAAATCAATTATCCTGTCTAAAAATTTTAAATACAACTCATTGGAACGTGTCTGACTACCGTTAATGAAAGCCGATGATGATATGTAAAACCATTTCAATGGAAATAATTTTAAACCTCCAGTACCGACTAAAGCTAGAGGGACACCAAAAGAAGCAAGCGATGCAGTGAAACTGTCAGACCTCTGATCCAATAATCCTCGTAAATAATGGTGAATTTCATTCAATAATTGACGTTCAAAGCGCATCGCATTGTCCAAACCTTCCAAGTAATTTATGCCGGCAAGAATATTTTCCAGAGACTCCAATTGCTGTACATTCCAGCTCTTTTCCGCTAAACCTTGCCACAAAGGAACCAGGGCTAACTTCATTAAAGCGCCTCGATACAATTGAGAAATTAACCCAAGCTCATTTTTGTTTAGCTCAGCCAAGAACATTGACATCTTTAGATCTGAAAAAGCAGAGTTCGCATTACCACTTTGCAGATGAGCTAAACATCTCATGTTAAACCACCATTGAGCATTCCCATACTGAGTTTGAGCTGGATGATGTTCAATCACAGTTTCAAAATCCTTTATTTTATTAAAATCCTTCACTTCATATCTCCTATCCATTCGGTAAAACGGTCTCTGCTTAGAGGCATCAACAAATAAATCCATGCCTCCGGAAACCTTACCAATAGCCAACATCACGTCATCCTCGGGATGCCCCGCTTCCTCAGGTTGAGACCATAGTTCAATGCCATCCTCTCTGAAAAACTTTTGAACAGAGCTCAGGTCATAACCGTGATAGAGTTCAGGACCCTTAGCCCCCAAGGAAGAAGACCAGTTCCCATCTTTTGGAACAGTGAGAAAATTTAAAGCTGCCTCGTGTTCCTCCGGGTTAAGAGGAGTGACTCCATCCGATTTGTATTCCAGTAGCGACATAAGTGGCGCAACATAAGCAAAGTTTTTATCCTCCGGCACTGGATCTGGAATAATGTCACGAAAATTAAAACCTAAACCTTTTTGTTCACATTTCTCACGAACAGAATCCCATGAATTCTTAACTCGGAAAGTGTTTCCCTCTCTAATAATAATTAATATCAAAAAGATTCCTATTATTCCCAGCACTAGGATTTTTATCCTCTTTGTCAGCTTTCTCTTCACTTATTTAATTAGATAAAGATTAACGGTACCTAACCTCAAATCTGTAAAAAGCTCTCTCTTTCTCGAGGACCTGATCAGAGATTTTCCATGCGGCAGGATCCTCACCAATAACCTCAAACCCGTCACCTTGCCAAACCCTAAGATCCTCACTCCATTGCGGAACAATCAGAACATCATCTACCCCTTCCCTTCTCTTTATGGAAAGGATTCCATCAATAACATTAAAATCAGAACCCTCTTCAATCGCGTATCGAATGAGGTCCTCACCATTATGATTCTGACCGCTCTCAAATCCTGGACTGCCGCCATTAGATCCGGATGCCCTCCAGCTCTCTGGATCAGAATGATCAGGCCCGCTCAAGGGATCTATAAGAACCAGACTCGGCCCTTGCCCGTCAGGACTCTCAGGCCAAGGTAATTTATCATCATATTTGAAACTCTGAATCTCGACTCCCTCCGAATCAACGAGAGTCACTCTTTCACCACCATTATTTAGATTGCCGGTGAACTGACCCACCACTTTAAGATCAGGCCAGTCAACACGAAGCGCATCAGGATCCGAAGCGATGACAGCTCTCTTACCCGGACCAAGGGTAAAGTCTATTGGGAACTCAAAACTAATCCCGTTATCGAATTTTACTGCGGTCAGATTAATCTCTTCGGTCTGGGAAATATTCATTACCTCAATGAACTCATCACCCTCATTTTTCAGTGAGGGATGATACATAATTTCAGAAACGACGAGATTTTGAGATGTTGGTTTGGATCCAACAATGAAGGTCGCCTCATTAATTGGTGACCACTCATTACCGTCAAGTGCGCGGGCACGGATGACTGTTGTCCTGTCCATCGAAATGGTATCAGCAGCTTCGAGTGAATCTCCTGCAAGCTCCGGAATGATAAGAAAATCAGAGCTCCCGGAACTATCATTGAGAGCATGAATTGCCAGGACGTTGGGTCCCCTCAAGAGCAGATCCTTATGAGCTGTAATATCAATATCTTCAAAAGTCATAGCTTCATTATCAGTAGGTGATGCCGTTGCCGATGAATTCCATGACAACTGGCTCGGAGCATTTCGGTCAGCGACCCTGACTCCGTTCAGGTAAACCACAAACCCGTCATCAGACTTCATCCGAAGATAAAGGCTTATAAAATTTGCCGGCTCCACAACCTCAAAAGGAATCCTCACATAGGCAGAAGAATTAATGCCACGCATATCATCATAGAGGTCCAGAGAAATTAAGTCCCTATATTTACTTCCCCGGTCATAACCGACACCGGAAGTTCCTGCGATCCATTCCGAATCATCATAATCAGGTAAGAACCAGTTCTCACTCTCAGACCCGTCCAGGGGCACATTGGCGCGCAATGCTGCCCCCGTCTCTATGAGTGAGAGAATTGTACGTCCTCCGGAAACCATAACCGCATCAGGATTTACCGCACCCCCAACGAGTCTAGGATCAGACCCGTCCGTGGTATAATACACAACACTCTCGGAATCAAATTTTAGTTTGAATTCGGGACTCACTACACCACCACGCTTATTAAATTCGGGGGCAAGTGTGTCAGGATAAAGATTATGACTTCGCAGTTGCGAAAAGAGCACTGACTGTCGTTTTGGGAAATAATTATTAACCATTCTCTGGTTCATTACATCCCAGTTATCCTGCACAGTTCGAAGCCTCTGCCCTCTCGAATCGCCCCAACGCGCTGACTCAGCGAAGAGGGCAGGACGGACCATCTCAGCTAACTCTTCCCAGCGATTAATATTGTTCTCGATCGTCATTGCCCCGTCATGATTGAAGTGCTTATAGACGCGGTCCGCAAAGCGGATCCGGTACTCAACATTCCGACGTATTGGAATTTCTATCTCCCCGGGTGACTCAGTCCACCAGTTATGCCCTGGACTACTCTGAACCTTGTTTCCGGAGTTCGGGTTCGCTGCACCCAAAGCAATATCATTATCCCAGGTGAAAAACTGAAAACCGGTCGTGCGGCCCTCGACCCGGTCCCTGATCACGTAATAATTACCAGGCCAGTCAACCTGTGCATGATAATAACCGTTTATCGAGTAATCGATCAGGTTATCCACATCAAGGAGTACCGGGAACTGAGAATTAAGTGAACCGTCAGAATTCTTTCCCTGAACTCGTTGATAGCTCTGATGACTCGTCAGCCCTGACCTTGCAGCAGAGAGTAACTGGTCCCATACCCGAATCGATCCCGCAATCGATCGGTCCGGGCAACAAAACTTTACCACATCATATTCAGTCCGATCACCGCCAAGATGAGTCTCAGCAAAATCATCATCGGGACGCTCAGTCGGATTATAAAGCCCCCAATACATACCGTTAAGATAGACATGCGCATAAGTGCCACGGACCGCGGGCTGACCCATCGCTTTTTGGGATCTCTTGGCCCACTCATCACCTATATATAAAGCAGTTCCGAAACCCTGGTACTCAGTCACCCATGCATCACGAATATTTCCCCTCAAAGTAATAGTATTAAACTCGTCCGGACCCTCTGAACCTAGTAGAGGATATTTCATCTTACTGTCTCCGTACTCTTTCTTGAACAATAAACGCATGTTCAGTTTTGTCGTCGTACTGAGGTTACGTGATGTGAAACCCATTACACGGAGACCGGCATCGGTCTGGTAATCATCAGCTCCTTCACCATTAATAATTTCCACAGACACTGGTCGCTCCCACTGACTCCCACGACCGCTCGGGTTCTGGTAAATTCCCCTACTACGGTCAAATACATTATCCTTGTCGGTAACAATCGAAATGGTCGTTATTGATTTGAGCGAAGCCGCTATTGCAGATCTGGCCTGAGACAAGGAATAATTGGCGTTACCAGCAGCGCGGCGAGAATCAACAGGGTCATTATCCATCCCATAGTCCGCACTGACTCCACCCCAGCTAGATGGATATCCTTGCGGGCTGTTGGTCTGAACCGCGACCTTTTCCGGAAACAAATAGGTCTGAGTATCCACATTGGTCGACGTGAAATTATCCTTATATGCTATGGCCCGGAGTATCGTCGTATCATTAATATTAATGGGTCCTTCATATAGAATTCCTTTTGATTCACTCGGCTCAGAACCGTCCAAAGTATATCTAATCTTAGCCCCTATAGTCTCGGTACTGATTTCAAGATCAAATGGGCTATCATAAAAGCCCCTCTTAAAACTGAATTTCGTGTCACGCACCAGACCATCGATAAGTTTTCCGTTAAGGCTCCCGGGGCTAGGAACCAGGAAAAATCCAGTCTCAGGAGAATTGAGATCGGTTTGCTTTGCTGTCAGCTCAGGAGAGATGAGGAAATCTGAACTGGTTCGGGAAGCATTGAGACCATGAATGGCCAGGATATTCTGACCCTCAATTAATGGTCCTGATACCGGATAGTCAAAAAATGTAATCGCATCATCCTCATTCGAACGGTTCAATGTTGCTTCTGAATTCCACTGAGGATTTTCTGGAGCGCTCATTGATTTAATTTTTGTCCCGTTCAAATACGCAATGAAACCGTCCTCCCACTTCATTCGTAAAATTAAATTACTCAACCCACTCAAATCATTAATCGTGAATGGCACCCTAATATAAGCCGAAGCATTCACTCCACGCATAGCCTCCATCAGATCTCCTCCTTCACCAATATGCGGTATATATTTAACAGATCTATCATACCCAATGCCCGTCTTAGCCAAAGCCCAGGAAGAATCATCAAATAAATTCTCCGTCCATCCTTCGGTTGCCGCTTCCGGAACTATCCATCTTGCACTGTCTCCAGATTTTAAAAGTTTCACATCCTCAGGATCTCCGTATCCGCTCCCGTATGAAACATCTTCAAACTGCTTAGAATAGTTTTTATACTCACTGGCGATAGTTGCTCCGTCCGGTTCAACTAATGCCAGGTATCCGTTCTCGGATGAACTTATCTTAAAATTTGTATGCAGCTCATCTAAAGGTCCGTTCCGGTCCTTCCCCGAAGTAAAGACCACCACATAACCGTCATTATTAAATGGCGCTTTACCAAAGGTCCACTTGGTCAGATTCTCGGGATCATCAGTGAGGTGATAGCCTTCAAGGTCCCCTGGTCCACCTGAAACGTTCCATATTTCTACCCAATCCGATGAATCACCATCCTCATCCTTAAGGCCCGATGAATTTGATGCCATGAACTCGGATATGATTGGGTCTACTGCCGTTAATTCAAAACAACAAACCATAAAAAGAACGGCCCAGACAAATGGATTGAGGAATTTCATGGGGAAGAGGATTAATTACTTTGTATTATCCTACGAATTTCAGGCTAAGGCAAGGAACGTTCCTCTATTGAATCTCCTCCATTACAATGATAGATCCTGCCCTGACCGACGATTCACTCATTGTAATTTTTCCTGACGGCCAACGAACCTTTACCGATTGAGCCGTGTCCTCTGAGCCAATACCAATCGTCATCGTAGCACTGTTCTGAGCAGCGTAACCTTCACCAAGATTACGGACTCTTTTTATCAATCGGTCACCGGACATGACTTCAATGACTGCTCCTACCCCGTCCCTATTACTTAACCCTTTACCGGGATCTTTTCCTTCGGCCCCACCGACAAGAAGAACCTTAATGTGATTGGATTTTTTCATTTCTCCGATCCTGTTACGGTACAGGCTCAGGAGCGGAGCATTCGCGTTCACCAGAGCAATGTCGGTCCAACCGTCTCGATCATAATCGAGGGCCGCCCATGTCCTCCCATCGGCCACATCATCAGCACCTGACACACCTGAAAGATCAGCGAAAGTATTTCCTGACACATTAAGGTAAAACTTATTCTTTTCGTAACCACTGTATGAGTGTCGATGATAATCCGGCCCATAATAATAAGTGAGCCGTTCCAGTGATGGTTTTAACTTTCCTGTCCTCGGATCCGTCCCCCATGATTTATTATTTCTAAACTGATCAGGGAGAGACTCATCGGAGCGCACGACCGCACGCCAGAGACAACTTCACAAATCGACACCATTGTCCTGATCCGGAGGAGGAGTATAAAATCCGCTAGAAACATAAAGGTCAAGGAATCCGTCATTATCAAAGTCCGTAAACATTCCACCCCATGACCAGCCAGCGAGATGCACAGGCACCGGCTTCCCGTCAGCACCTGATAACCGCTTCATACCCCCATCACCGTCATTTCTATAAAGAAAATTACCATAAGCCACTGCCGACATCCGATCATCAAGTCCAGGAACCTGCGCAGTGATCCGGCGCCCGGCCTTTGAATACATATTAGAAACGTAAAGATCCTGATCCCCGTCCCCGTCATAATCCCCCCATGAAGCGCCCATGGCAAAGCCAAGCGTGTCAATTCCTGAACTTGAAGTAATGTCAACGAAAGTGCCATCATCGTTACGGAAGAACTGGTCCGGTGCATAATCATTGGCCACGTAAAGGTCCTGGTCTCCGTCCAGATCATAGTCGGCCCATGAGGCTTGGAAACTGTTATGGTAACCGGCCACAGAGACCGATCCCGGCGCAATTTCAAAATGACTCCCGCGATTGACAAGGAGAATGTTCGGAGGGCCTATCTGATTCAGGTAAGTGTGGTCATTTACTTTTCTTTTCACTACTTCCTGAGCCTGTTCCGGTGAAAGGAACTGTCTGGCCCATTGCGGAGCATTGCCCTTGTCCTGAAGCCTAGTATTCAAGTCCAAAGGGCTATAAGTGCATATGTAAATATCGAGGAGTCCATCATTATTGTAATCCGCAGAGGAAGCGGAAGTAACTAACCACGGAAGTTTTCCGTTTGAAACCGGACCATTATGAGCACGAAAAAACCCTTTCTCATTCACCATGTAAAGGGACTTCTCAAGTGACCGTCCCAGAAATAGATCAGGGTCCCCATCATTATCAAAATCAGCAAAGAGCGCGACAGTGTTTCTACCACTAACATCAAGACCATAACGCGCAGCACATTCTTCAAATGTTCCATCTCCCTTATTTCTAAGGAGCTGGTTCCTGCCCCACCGCACACATATGTAGATATCGTCATAACCGTTCCCATCAATATCGACGATAGAAACCGAAGGATGCGTATTAATTGAGTCCGGATAGAAACGGGTATCAGTGTACTTGGGAATATTGGTTGGCTTTTTGCCACCAAAATAATTATCAATGAGGATTCTCCAGTGCATTGATGTTCGAGCACGGGAAAGGGATTCTTTGTCCGGAAGGACCTCATCAAGAACTTCTTTGAAAAATGTACCAGAGGAACTTAGAGCGCTGAGCCTTTCGACTCTCCATGAATTAATCTTCCATGAACTGCCGATTCTCCCCCAAATGACCTCGTTCACTGAACTGATCGAGGAATTATCAGTGGATCCGGAAAAAGAAACGCTCGTAGTAAAAATATTCCCACCTTCATCACCGAACTTACCGGACACCAAAGAAAAATTAATGTCCATGAATTTCAATTCACCCGCGGGCCCAGTGATTTTTACAATGGTTGGTTTTCCTACAACGGGTTCATTATTATCTAATTGTTTCCAGTGAGTCTCAACGGTTCCTAGACCGGGATATTTCTTCTTCTGGACAGGGTCCGGATCAACACCAACGAAATGACAATTCTCAGTGAAAAGAGCATCTTTAAAACTTTTCAATCTGGGAGTCAGCTCAAGGATTAACTCCTCAGAGGCAACTAATGAAGAAACTGTCTCAGGATCAGCCGAACTTTTTCTACCACTCTTTTCCTTATCATCTTCGGCACAGCTGCATAATGATACCATGGCAGACACCATTAAGAACCTTGTCAGACGGGAACACTCACCCATGGGCAATTCTGAAAAAAAATATATTATATTAACTTTATTACCTTGATTCTATTCTTGGAGCCTGATCCTGAAAAAACTCTTACCAGGAAATGTATCAATCGTGAAGGACGTCGACATGCCCTCCGAGGCCAGACTATCATCGAGCTCCTCCCAGGTAATCAGGTCAATGGATTCGTCAATCGCATAGATCCGGTTAGGAATAGATGACCAGGTGAGTGTCGTTTCTCCCTGCAGGGAATCATAACTGATATTAGTGAAGCGCAAAGGCGAAGCCAGTATCTCGAAAGCGAAGGTCCCGGCAGCGTAACGGTTCTCCGGGCCCCCGTCCACGACGCCCGGATAAGCCGCGGCGTCATTGCCGTATCGGCTTCCGCCGATAAAGGTAATGATCGGGTCTTCAGTCATACTCATTTTCTCGGCTATGTCAGCTCCGACTCCAATATTGCCGTTGGGCTCGCCTGACCCGTATCCGCTGGCAACAATGGTATAGGCTCCCGGCTCAAGGACCAGTTCATCCTCCAGGGCAATGATGCGGTGCCCATCGCGCAGGTCCCCCTCATTGCCGGGCGTGAATTCGATCTGGGCCAATATATCGATACCGGAATCATCATTCACTTCCTCCGGTGTTCCAAGGTCATCACGGGACCACATGCTGACAGTGATTGGACGGGAGAGGCCGTCCGATCCGCTATCAAAGGCACCGAGTTCAAATACCCTGATGGTCTCCTCAACAATGAAGTCCATGCCAAGAGCGCCCGCAAAATTCTGGTTCCCTACCGCTCCCTGCTCAACCTTGTAGGCCAGTTCCCCGGCAAACTGTGATACAGGAAAACTGTTCGAATCATTTGGGTCCGTTCCCTTGGCGACTTCCTGGCCGTCCTTGGATCCGTCATCGTCCGTGTCAGGGTTCAGTGGATCGGTCCCTGCCGTGACTTCGGCTCCGTCACTGAGTCCGTCATCGTCCGTGTCAGGGTTAAGTGGATCAGTTTCATTATCGATCTCTGTCCCGTCATCCACGTCATCCTCGTCGGTGTCAGCGACCTTAGGATTGAGTCCTGCCTCAAATTCAGCAAGGTTACTGAGTCCGTCATTGTCCGGATCCTCTTCAGCGTCCTCGGCCAGTTCCGGGTCCAGCCCGTTGGCCTCCTCCCACAGATCCGGCATCCCGTCCCCGTCCTCATCATCGACAATGACCTTGAAGGAACCTGCCCCGTAACGTTGTTCAGGACCACCGTCACGGTTTGGTGGGAAAGTTCCGGCATCACCCCACCTAGACCCCCCAACGAAAGTGATAGCCTCACCCAAATTGTCCGTGGTAAGACCGAAATCCTCAGCTACCTGACCGCCTACATTAACGTTCGGTTCCCCCTCACCGTAACCGGTCGCAACGATCGTATAACTTCCGGAATCAAGGATGATCGGTTCATTCAGTTTCTTGAAACGATGACCCCCTTCAAGGATTCCCTCATCATTCTCATCAAAATTAAGTTCCGCAAGAATCTCAATACCGGAATCCCCTTCACGACTCCACAGTTCAACCTTAATGGGAAGGAACAGGCCGTCCGAACCGCTGTCAAAGGCCCCCAATTCAGATACCGTGATAGCTGAATTAACCTCAAAGTCCATGCCAAGAGCGCCCGCAAAATTCTGGTTCCCTACGGTCCCCTCGATCGCGTCATAGACAATGACTCCGGGACCACCCTTGATTTCCGGAACACTGTTCGAATCGGTCGGGTCAGAATCATTGGCAAGCTCGAAACCGTCCCGGAAACCGTCCCCGTCCGTGTCAGGGTCCATGGGGTCCGTTCCTCCAGTGAACTCCTCACCATCGGTCAGGCCATCATCATCACTGTCAGGGTCATTGGGGTCCGAATCATTATCGTATTCAAAACCGTCCTTGGCCCCGTCCTCGTCCGTGTCATCGGAGTTCGGGTCCAATCCTAACTGGAATTCCTTGAGATTATTGAGTCCATCATTGTCCGCGTCTCGCCCAGCGTCTTCAGCATCTTCCGGGTCCAGCCCATTGGCAATTTCCCATGCATCGGGCATCTCATCCTCATCCTCGTCCTCAGACGCAACCTTGAAAGAACCGGCCCCGTAACGCTGCTCAGGACCAGCGTCAGAGTTTGCCGGGAAAGCTCCGGCGTCACCCCAACGGGATCCACCCACGAAAGTGATTGCTCCGCCAGCATCGTTAGTGGAAAGACCTTCTGTTGCGGCTACACCTAAATTGACGTTTGGCTCACCCGCACCGTAACCGTAAGCAACAATCGTATAACTGCCCGGCTCCAGAGCCACTGGATTATTGAGCGCCTTGAATCGGTGACCTCCTTCTAGGGTCGCCCCATCATCAAAGTCGAAGACCTCCGAAGCAATCACCTCAATGCCCGAGTCCCCGTCACGTATCCAGATCTCAACTATGATCGGCAGGAACAGGCCATCCGAACCGCTATCGAAGGCGCCAAGATCGGTCACGACAATATCTGAATTAACTTCAAAGTCCATACCGAGTGAACCTCCGAACTCCTGACTGCCCACGGTCCCCTCGATCGCATCATAAATAATTACCTGTGCCTCGAGCCGGGAAAGAAGCAACAGTCCTGTTAAGACAGTGATAAAGAGGATGTGAAAAGATCTCATAATCCATTCACTTTAAAGTTTTTAAGATCTTTAGACAAGAATAGAAAAAAGTGCCGGATCCTCTATTAAAACCAAGAAAACCTTAGCTGAAAAAACAATTACATTAATTATCTGGACTCGAAGGCTGAAGGCTCCTGTTCAGAAAACCGGTCATCAGTGTATAAAGATGAAGGGTCGTGTTCTTGCCTTCACGGATCGAGTGGGTGCCTCGTGGGTAAGTCATCATGGAGAAAGTCTTGTTATGACTGACCAGCTTATCGATTAACTTTTCGAAGGTCTGATAATGACAATTATCATCGACCGCACCATGCACGATGAGAAGATCTCCTTTCAGTTGCTGGGCAAAATTAATCGGAGACCCTTCCTTAAAACCTTTCAAATTCTCACCGGGAAGCCCCATATAACGTTCCTGATAAATGGTGTCATAGTGCCTCTGGTTCGGTACCGAGGCCACGGCAATGGCCGTGTTATATAGATCAGGGAACTTAAAGATCGCATTCAAACTCATGGACCCTCCACCGCTCCATCCCCACGAACCGACTCGAGACGGGTCGAGGTAGGGTCTGTTCTTGAGGACACTACGAACAGCATCGGCTTGGTCCTGAGGAGGAAGGATCCCTATCTTCCCGTCCGCCGCTTTGCGCCATTCACGGCCGCGCGGGGAAGCTGTCCCCCGGTTATCAAAACTCATGACCACGTAACCCTGTTGAGCCAGCATCAAATGCCAAAAGTGACCCGAACCTCCCCAACTGTCCCGGACCACCTGCCCCGCAGGCTCACCGTAAACATAGACTAGGAGCGGATACTTGCGTTGAGGATCAAATCCCGGCGGCTTAATGCATCTTGAATGGAGCCTTTTCCCGTTACCTATATCAACATAAAAGAACTCGGTTGGAGTCTTCTTAACCTTGGCAAACTTTTCCTTAAGCTTTTCATTATTCTCCAGCACCTTAATGACTTTATGGTCCGGGAGGCTGATGAGACTAGTGATCGGGACCGTGTCCTGATCAGAGGAAGTAACTATGGCATAATTACCGTCCGGTGAAATGTTATAGGAATGGGTCCCGCGATTCTCCTTTTCGGGAGTCACTCTCTTAAGCTCAGAACCGTCAGTTTTGACACTATAGAGATAACGCTGTGCCGGGTTATCGGGTGACGCAATGAAATACAGACGGTCATTTGAATGGTCCGTTCGAAGGAGCCTTATCACGTCAAATTCTCCAGGACTTATCAGATCTATTTTTTTACCGTCAGGGGAAATCATGTACACGTGTCTCCACTCGTCACGGTCACTGATCCAAGTAAAATAATTTTCCGGGCCGACCCAGTTCATCTCTCTGTGAGCATCAACCCAAGCCTCATCCTTTTCAGTCAAGATGACCTTGACCGAACCGTCCAGCGCATTGACCCGCATGACCGTGTTCGTGTCCTGAGCCCGGTTCAATTGCTGAATAATGAGTCCTTCTGACCTCTCCGACCAGTCCATCCTTGCAATATAATTATTGCGCAAATCCTCGGACGCCTTGACCCAGACCGTGTCCTCAGAATTAAGGAACCTGACCCCGACCCTGCAGGCAGAATTTCGCTGACCCACTTTCGGATATCCGAAAGTGGTCGTCTTCGGATAAAGACCTGAAACATTATCAATCATGGTATGCTTACGGACGCCCTTCTCATTGAACTGCCAATAAGCGATCGCCTCACTATCAGGGCTCCACCTGAAACCGTCCCTGACACCGAGTTCCTCCTCGTAGACCCAATCCGCTGTACCATTGATAATGTCTTTGGATTTCGTTTTGGTCAGAGCCATAATTGAGTGGTCCAGGAGATCCTCCACATAAATATTCCTTTCACGGACATAGGCCACTTTCTTTCCGTCCGGTGAGAACTTGGCAAATTGCAGAGTCGAGGCACGCGATTCACCTCCGAGCTTCCGGAGCTCCCCACTCGAACGGTCAAGGACCCAGTAATCACCTCTCGAGTTCCTACGCCAGACCCGCTTCGAGTTGGTATATATCATTACTAAGGACCTGTCCCTGGAAAATGAGTACCCTTCGATTGAAATCTGTTTCTGGGTCCCGGGTCTGAACAGTTCAGAGGCCTTGACCAGGACCGAGCCCTTTGCCTCGGACACGTTGTAGCTGCGAATCTCCTTACCCTTGTCTTTATCTTTATCTTTATCTTTATTTTTATCTTTGTCTTTGTCTTTGTCTTTACCCTCAGCATCCTTCAAGTAAGTGTATTCGGTACCGTCCCTGGACCACCGAACCGAGAAACCCTTCGAACTGAAATCCTTGTCAGTGAATATCCTTTTCAAGGTAAGCTTGCCGGGATCCTCCTTCTTCTGCTCCGCTAAGAGAATGCAAAGAGGGTAAAGACAAATCGACACCAGGACCGGGATTTTTATATTCATAATCATTATTTAAGGGATAAGGATTTTTCCGCTCCGCTATTGAACCCGGGTTGACCCGGATCGATCAATACTTTTTATGAATAACTTTGGGAAGATTTCTGTACCTCTTAGGACCTTACTTTTTAATAATGGTGAGCTTCTGAAGATTCTCATCGGCAAGGTCCATAAGCATATGATCGCCTCCTTCCCCTACCCGGAACACTCCGTACCTTGCAGACTCGTACCGATTCTCCGTATTTTCCTTAAAAAGAAAAGTTCGCTGAGGAATTTCAATTTTTACATAATGTCCGGAAAAGACCTTGTCAGGATCAGCGTCAGGCTGACGGCGCATTTCCCAATCCTCCATTTTCCTCAATTCTCCCATGAAGAGAATTTCATCCGGTCCAAGATCATTATTCTCCTCGACCCCCACGAACGTGGCAATTCCTCGCTCATCGAGTTTCAGGACAGCGCGTTTACCTTCAATATTCACTTCATCGGGTAAGGGTAATTGTTCTCGCTCCACCGCGAACCGAACCCTCATGTACTGTCCCTGCAGTAAGGAAAGCGGATCGACCGGGGCCAGTCCAAGGAAGATCTCCCGACCCTCGGTTGCGAGCCTGTCACGTGAGACCGAGAACTGAAAAACATAAACAATGACTCCAATAATGAGCACGGAAATAATCATTTCTGGAATTCTTTTCATTCTGATTCCGTGGAAGTTAGAGGTTCTTTAACTGTGGTGAATGCCCAGGCCCTGAACGCAAAAAATATGACTAAGAGGACCACTGACTGTAGCATGAGTAATGTCCCAGTATTCATGAGACCAAGGTCAAGGCGGCGCGTAAATGAAAAGAGCGAGACCGGGAGAAGGAGTGAGCCTAGGACCGAGATGATCCGGTCATGCTGAGCGTAACCCAGAACAATAAGAGCGAGGGCCAAAACCGGGCAGGTCATCATCGATCCGCACAAGACAAGGGCTCCGAAAATAGAAAAGATAAGTAATCTTTTTCTCATCCCCTTCCATCCACCGGCTGACCATGCCACCACATAAACAAAAACAATAAACATCGCGATCGGCGCTGCCATCAGGATAGCCAACTCATCGGCACTTATTTCAAATTCATTGAAGAGGCCCAGTAACTGGTTAATCCCTGGAGCCGTTTCCGTGAGCAAGCAACCAAGTCCAACTGAGACCAGAACAAGACCAATACTGACCGGGCGAAATGTCCGGGTCACTCGCGGGTGAATCATCATCACAAAAGCCAAAGGAGTAATGATAGAGAAAAATAGAGGTCCGATCAGTTTATCGTGCCAATCCAGTGCACTCGTTAACTCATTCCCGAGCCAAATAATACCCATGATCAGGGTCGAAGTGAAAGAGATCAGACGGTCCATGTACAGTGTATAAACAGGATACGTTATGCAGGTGAAGATGGCGGAAATGACAAAAGCGGTCAGCATTTCATCTCCGGAGCTGAACCATTCCACTCCCCCGCCAACGATCATGATCTTTCCGGCAAGAATCAGGGCAAAGGAGAACAGAGTCAGGAACGATTCGAGTGGACTGTGCTGCTCAAGTCTACGGCTTTTAACATACAGAAATATTGCGACGATCGCGAGGACAATACCGAAAGGAAAGTACGCATCGTCATCAAGTTTAAAGGTAAGAAAAGCAATCCCCATCATGAACATGGCCGACACAAAGGATCCGATCCCGATGAGGGTCCTCAGATAAATGGGCATCTGGTTCTTCTGGATCCGCTCAGAGGCCACTTCACGGGCATGGTCCTTATTGATCGAAAAATCTTCCGCAATCGAATCAATGAGCCCGGCCGCAGTCATTCCTGTTCCATTCTCAGCCATGGGAAATTGTCACCTCCTCTTCATTCTTCTCAACACTGTCCCGCAAACGGATACGGAAACGATTCAATAATACAAAACTTCCCCAGAAAATGCCAACACTCATAACAAAACCTATAACCGGGACAGATTTCCCAGGAGGATCTATAGTGATCAGGCCGCAAACAAGAATCACCACGTCAAGCGCGAGCACGAAAAGCGTCAATGACCATAAGTCTGTGGCTTTTTTTGAAAAGTACCAGATCCCGGATCCGATCAGGAAAAACTCCATGATCATCAGATAAGGATCAAGGAACCCGTCCGTTCCATGATCATTGATAAGATTTTCGTAAACCATGCAAAGATTGATCACTGAATAGATGAGGGTAAAGAGGACCAGCACAAAACGGAACCATTGAGCCCTGACCCAGTTCCAGGAAGGACTGCCCTTCGAGACATGGCTGATCAGAACAAGGAATAAGAGTAAAAGAAAAAATGAGATGCCGGTAACGACCATGGATGGCTCATCAAAATACTCACTATCCCAATGATCAGCCTCAATATTCAAATAGAATATAAAGAGGAAAATCCATGCCGCCCATAATGGAAGGAACCTTGCGAGGAGCACTACCGGTAACGGGAATAGAACCAGTCTCCTGAAGATCCAGACCGAGTCCGCGTCCAACTGATAGATCTGGCTCATGATAACGAGAACCCCTTCAATGCCTAAGACGACCCCGAAAGCGAAGAACTTACCCGGAAGAGTCTCCAGTCCCTTCCACCACATTCCCGCGGCACAGCCGATCATGACAATCTGCGGTATTAAAAGCCTTAACATTTTTCCCAAGTCCTGCCAGTTCGCGGCAATGACCATAATGAAACCGAAAACGAAGAATGCCCCGGCCGCACCTAGGATAGTCCGCAAGACCAGTTCCCGGGTCGATGTCCTCGGATAGAGAAGATTATAAGCATTCCTCCTGGCCTTCTTGTCAATGACTCCTCGCGCAAAGAGAAGGTCCACGAGCGGCCTGTCCGCCGGCAGATTATCTACTGTAGTCGGTTCGTCACTTCCAATAATGTCCCTGAGAGTACTCAATTTGAATAAGGATTAATTGATTAAAATTACGTCTTAATAATAGAGTCTATCCGATGATCCTGAAAATTGATTATTTCAATATTTTCATTAAAACTAATGATGATTGAAAGACCGCCACAAATCATGTTAGTGTCGAAAGCTCATGGAAGTTGAAAAAGTTAAGTATATCATATGGGCCGCGGACATGGACCGTTGCGTGAATTTTTATACCAGTCTTTTCGGCGGATCCATAACCCGCAGGAACGAGCACATTGCCGAGTTACAAATCGGCCAGTCATTTATCGGTATTCATAGCGGGGGCGAGGGAAAGAAGACCTGGACCGGGATCAGCTTTCAGGTTCCGGACGTGATCGAAGGAGCTAAAGAATTGGTCAGCGCCGGCGGAAAGCTGAGCCGGGAACCTGAGCCTGAAGATGATGAACCTCCTCACCTTGCCATGTGCGAGGACACGGAAGGCAACCAGATCATGCTGACTCGGAACAGGAGTTAGAACGTTTGCTAAAAGTTGAAATAAACCGATGAAGGTTCGCGTTATCCTGAAGTAATTCGAATTAAAATCAATGAATCCTTTCGTCCTGCCCGCATCCTGCACTCTGTTTATTTTACTCAGGTTCCTTTTCCATCATGACCTCATTATCAATCTGTGGATCCTGGTCTTCGTCATTGACGCGATCATTATCGGGCTCGGCCTTTTGAGTATTATTCAACTCATCATCACTATAAAGAAAAAGCGCAATCGCTTCGCGGGCATTTGCCTCGGCGTATTACTGACAATCGGTAGCATCTCTTATGGCACTGACTTCATCAAGGACCTGGGACTTAAGCTAAGATTTTATCGGTTAAAATCCGCATACTCCGAGATCGTTGCAAACGTAAAATCAGAGACCGGACCCCAAAAAGGAAACCATCTCGGAATATACTACAGGTCAGAAATTGATCCTGTTTTCAGAGTCACTTTTCCTTGGTCAGGCATCGTAGATAACTGGTACGGTATAATTTACGACCCGAGCGGGAAAGTATTGCGCTGCAACGAGTCCGACCCCAGATTCCCCGGCCCGGGCCCTGAAGCTCCGGAAGATAAGGAGCTCTCGCAAATAAGGATGGTCTTCGGTGGCCTACTATATAAAGCAGAGCACCTCGGAAATCACTGGTACCTGTGCTGGTTCACCTAAACGAACCCTCTCATTTTACCAAACATTTAAGTCTTGCGCCAGAAACTGAGGATTTGATATAAATGACCATTATGAAAACAACGCGCCGTAAGTTTCTATCATCATCTGGTGCCGCGACAGCTGCTCTCGGTTTCCCTTCGATCATTCCTTCCTCAGCCCTGGGCAATGCCGACAGGCCCGCCCCCAGTAACCGTATCGTCATGGGCGGTATCGGTATCGGCAACATGGGAAGAGGCGACCATGGAGCCTTCTTGGGCAAGAATGATGTTCAGTACGTTGCTATATGTGATGTGCGTAAGGGTGCAATGAACCAGGGCAAGGCCAAGACTGACGCTAAGTACGGTAACAAGGACTGCAAGGCCCACGACGACTACCGCGAATTACTTTCACGCGATGACATCGACGCTGTTCATATCGCGACACCTGACCACTGGCACGCGCAGATAATCATTGAAGCCTGCCGCCACGGCAAGGACGTGTTCTGCCAGAAGCCTGAGTCCCTCACTCTTGGAGAAGGTTCACTCATGGTCGAAACTGCCAAGCGTTATGGTCGGGTCGTCTCAGGTGGAAGCCAGCGCGTGCTCCAGGACTATAAGGGAACTGTGCTCCGTTGCTGGAACGGCAGTTACGGGAAGGTGAAATCAATTAATGTGAACGTTGGCCCGATGTCTAAGCCGTGTAATCTTCCATCGGAGAATGTACCGGACGACATGAACTGGGAAATGTGGCTCGGGCCCGCACCATGGGCACCTTACAATTCAAAGCGTTGCTCGGGCAGCTTCTCAACGAGCGGTAACAGCTGGAGATCATACATTGATTATTCCGGCGGCGGAATGACTGACTGGGGCGCTCACCACTTCGGTGGAGCCACATTCGCAGTCGACGTGCGCGAGCTTCAGCCTAATGAAGTGATCCTTGATGAAATCGACGGTAAGAAGTTTGTCAGCCTCAGGTACCCGAACGGTATTGAGATCACCCACAATAAGCCTGGAGTCGGACAGATGCACGTTGGCAAAGGCGAGGGCCAGCGCAAAGGCAAGGAAGTTCCAAAGTATGCCGGCAGCGGTGGCATCACGGGTGACTTTATCGATTGTGTTAAGACACGCGCAAAGCCATTCCGTCACATTGAATACGCCATCAACACGATGGCCGTCCCTCACCTCACAGTCGCTGCCTACAAGTTGAACCGTTCCCTCAAGTGGGACGCCGCTAAACAAGAGTTCATCGGTGACGCGGAAGCGAACCGTCTCAGAAATCGTGCTCGCCGCGAGCCTTGGCAGATCTAGTAACAATAATTGAGCAAAAAATTTAAACTAATTTAGAAGGAAAATCATCATGTTAGACCAGGCATTAGAATCATTAAAAATCTACGAATGGGGAGTCGACCCCAAAGCAGTTAAATCGATCCAGGACGCCGTCGTCGCAAGCCACGGCGACGCTGCAGCGAGAAAGAAACTTGAGTCCACTCTCGCGGACGTGCTCAGCACGGACGTACCGAGAGCTGCTAAGGACATTGTTTGTCGCGCACTTAAAACGATCGGTACAGCACATTCAGTTCCTGCCGTTGCAAAGTTATTGCATGACGAGGAACTCTCTCACATGGCACGCCACGCACTCCAGACTAACGATGCGCCTGAAGCCGTGAAAGCTCTGGTCGGAGCCATTGATAAGGCATCTAAGAAGATCAAGATCGGTATCATCTCATCACTCGGAGCAAGAGGAACCGGTGTCCCAGTAGCACCACTCGCGAAGACCCTCACTGACAAGGATGCTGAAATCTCCACTGCGGGTGCACTGGCACTCGGTGCGATTGGATCAACGGACGCCGCGAAGGCGCTCGGATCCGCCAAGGTTAATGATACCAACAGGATCGCCGTATGTGATGCCATGCTTCATTGCGCTGAGAACATGCTCGCACATGGCAAGAAGGCGGACGCTAAAGCCATCTATGGAACGGTCCTTAAAATAGGCCCAACCAAGGCAGCTAAAATCGCTGCGGACCTTGGCGTCAAGGCCAGCGCCTAGTTAATATCTTATCCCAGAATTTTAATCGAGTGGCCTGATACATTTCAGATCACTCGAGAATCTTCTCTGCAATGATGCGGAGCCGCTTCTCGCCGAGGAAGGCGAACGGCGGCATCGGCGGTAACTGGGGATTGTTCTTTTTCGGATTCATGGCCCACTCGACAATGCCCTTCGGGTTATCGGCATAGCGGCCACGTATAAATTCAATGGAAGGGCCTACGGTCTGATCCTTGGGATGATGACAGGCTTTGCATGCACCCATTAGAACTTCAGGATCATTAAACTCAGAGCTGACAATGACGGGATCTATACCAAAGGTCTTCTCAATCTTTTTGTACTCCTTGTAATCTGTGAACGGTTCTCCGAGTTCATGGATCGTAGCAAAGAGCTCAATCCTCCTCTCAGCATCAAGATGAAGGTGAAGCTGATTGACTGGCTGGATCTGGGGAATCTCAATGAAAAGCTTTCCACTGGCTTCGATCCTATGAATGGAAAGAATTTCGAGTCGCTCATGACCGATCCTGGCCGGATCCGAGACCGAATACTCTCTGGACCCATAACTCGGACCGTACCTGTAATTCCAGTGCTGAGCGTACCATTTTTTGTGATCGGCGACGGGGATTGAATTCTCATTGGCAAAAGTCATTAAAATACCATTTTCCCGCGCCTCAAAAGCAACAGGATAAGGAAAAGATTCCGTTTTATTGTTGTACCTGACCCTCTGCAGGCCCCCGTCAGCGACGCCATAATTGCCCCAGCCCTGAGAACTTGCAACGTAGAGCTGACCGTCATAGGGAGAGAACCTCCCACGGTGCGAACCGGCCAGGAACGATCCCGGGAGGACCACCGCTGCTCCCTGAGAGGATTTCTTCAAAGGTTCTCTGAGAACAATGAAGTGCTTGGCGAATCCTGAAGAGAAATGAACCCACTGCCCGCTCAAAGGACCCCACCTCTCACTGTCGATGAAGACCTGTCCACCGCACGAATTATCAACGCCCCTCGGAAGATAGAGCATTGGAGGCACGTAGCCACGGTCCCCTTCGCGGGGCCCGCCTGCTCCGAAGTGACCACCAAAGCTCAGGTCACAGATCGCACTGGCCGGGGTCCAGTTCCCTTCCTGGACACTGGTCAGGACCGTGCTCCCATCCGGTGAAATTCCTAGCCCGTTCGGGTTACGGAGTCCGGTCCCCAGAACATCGATCCTGTCATTATCGACCCGGCAAAGCCCCTGCTTACCTGAAGCAAAGAACCAGCGACCGGAAAGATCACGCTCAAGGCCGGTAATAAAATCATGCCCCCCGGCCGAGCTCTGATGCACGCGTGATACCGGCTCATAGTAGTCAGCCTCATCATCATTGTTGCGGTCATGGAGTGCGACAATCTGATCACGGCACATGACATAAATGATACCATCAACTACTTTGAGCCCGAGCGGCTGATGAAGGCCGGCCGCGAATCTCTTCCAGCTGAGATTAACCAGATCAGGCCCGGAAACATCACAAACCCAGACATCACCATGGATAGTGCAAACGGCAATCCTTTGTGCCGAGACAAAGTCATGACCTCCCGGAAATATCAGGGCCTTCCATGGATTAGTGTATGGCAAGGTAAGAGTATCAATCGCATAAGGAGCCTGGGTTCCGAGCTTCCCTTTGGTTATAATCTTTTGTGTCCACTGAGGCGCCGAATCCTCAGGCATCTCTACTTCAACCTCATGAACCTTTTCATCCATGACAACGGCTGTCCTGTGATTGACCTTACCAAGTATGGACCAGGAGAAGATGATCCGGTCACCGTCACGGTACAGGCCAAGGTATGTGGCCCCCTCGAACTTGGTTTTAATATCGACCAGTTCAACTGGCTTTCCTCCCATGGGAATTCCATTCATAAAACCACGCCGCACATCGGACCAAGCCACGAGGTCTCCTGACCAGGCGGCAGCGAAGCTCATCTTATCCGTGTCAAAGACCACATTGAGAGGTTCTTTCTGTCCGGGAACGGACGGAAGACGAACGCTCACGGCCCGGGCAATGGTCAGGCCCTGACCACGGAAAACACCACTGACCATCGATCCATGATCCATGTCCTTGACCCTGCCATCTTTCCAGGTCTCCTGATCATTCTGATTCCCCCAATGACCCTGGTACCCACCATCGAGTCCGGGAAAAGCAGCAGGTTCCCGGTCCCTGGCAATGGCCTGCCTCGCATAAAAATCATAGACACGGTCACGGTTCACATGCGCGTCCCAGTACGGGTTCGATTCCGGGTCCAATGGTTTGATGTTAATATTATGCGCTGAACTTTTTGTCTTCGTTTCCTGCTTCGGTTTGTCTGGGGCCTTGATCGGCCTCAGACCCGCTGATCCGGGCTCATTATAGTCACGAATGAGCCAGTCCAATCCCTCAAGATTAGCTCTCAAAGCGACCTCTGTATCAAGCTCGGTCCGATGATCGAGGATCCCTATCGGTCCCTCATAACCACTCTCGATGACAACCTTCAGCATGGCCTGGTCATGCTGGCCATGGGAAAGGTCAAGGATCTTGGGCTTGGCACCCTCATTCATACCGTTCAAATTCAAGCAAAGGAGGTGAGACTTCATGATCTCGAGTGATTCTTTCCAGTCTCCTATGTGGCCATGACCATGGTGCCAGTTATAGACGATACCGACGTTCTTGTGACCCCTCTCATGGAGCTCCTCACAGACCGCGACCAGATTCTTAGGTTCCCCTCCCCAGCCCCCATGATTATAGAGCCCAAGCTCACAACCTATCTCATCGAGGCGCGAAGCGACTCCCGACATCGAGTCTGCTGCCGCCGAAACCATCTCCTCAGGCGATCCCTCAGTCGGTGAACCGAGCGTCCGCCAGACCTGCGGATGAATATCGTGTTTTTGGAAAAGCTTGTAAGCCTCCTCATGACCGGCCCAGAAAGCGAAGAACTCAATGCCATGCTTCTTGTATTGCAGGATCTCTTCCTCGAACTCCTTCACGTGCTCGCCCCGCCAATCATAAGCACAACGCTTAATCCCAAGACGGGCCAGCATCTGGGCCCGTGCCGCTGGGCCCCGCTTCTTCGCATCAAAGGGAACGATGCACCAGGCGGCGAGCCTATCAGCTTTCAAATTCGCCGGCACTACGGCCCTGATAGGTTCCGCACAAAATAAGGACCCTAGGACAATAATAAAAAATAAGATAAAATTAAAAAGTCTCATAGCGGTCCAAAGATTATGTGCTCACGAATGAGGAAAATCCAGACCTTTAACCCTAACGCTTATCACTGCGATCCCAGATCCTCTTGATGGTCTGCTCCTGTCTCATGCCTTTCGGAGGATTCATGCTGGCCGAGTAATGTTCGAACCTGCGCAATGGCAACTGAAAGTATCCGTTCTGGTCCGTTTTCCTTACCCAGTCATAGGCGTACTCGAGCCACTCGTTGCGGTAATCCTCGGGCTGCTTAATGAACCAGTTAATCTCATCCCAACCCCAGACGTGGATCTTGTCACTTTCCCGATACTGACCGGGATGATCGGATGCCCCAAAATTATCGATCTCGACAATGTAGGGCAGGGCCTCACATTGCCATCCGCTCGGCGTAAGACCTCCTTTACTACGCCCATAAATTGAATCACTAAAACCTTTCTCAAGGATGGCCTTGTGCGGCTGGCCCTTGACTGACTTGGGCCGTGACGGAAACGAGTGCAGATCAAACATGAGTTTACCATCATGAACAATGCCTCCGCTAGGTACATGCGCATCAGAGAGGACTATATGGCGCCGGGCATTCTTCTTCGCATAGGCACGGATCCTCTTCATCATGTCCCGCCAATGACGGTGGCTCCGGTCCCAGTCATCCATGATCTCGACCTGACCGAAATGGATCGACTCGATTCCCATGTCGATCCATTTCTTGGCCACATAAAAGAACCACATCCTCGTCTCGAGACGGCTCATATCCGGTACCGACGAGCCCTTGGACCAGTGATTATGGCGATGACCGAAAGGGTAAAGCATCGCCTTGTAACTAAAGTTCCGAGGTTTTTGTGGCACGTCGAATTCTTCAAATACAGTGGCCGGGACAGGGACCTTGTTCACGTCCTTGGTGACGACCTCAAAGATGGCTCCCTGCAGGATAATGTCCGGATCCATCGCGTGGATTTTTTTAACAAAGGGCTCTCCTTTCCTGACCAGTTCATCAATTTTGGATTCTCCTCCCCACATCCAGACCGCGCGTCCCGCGAACTTGACCCCCGTATTTTTAATCATTCGCAGGTCATCGTCCAGAGTCAGGTGCAGGAGCGAACCAAAAGTTGAACTACGTGCTAAATAATTTTTTAGGACGTGCCGGGAAATTTTACCGTCAAAATGATAATCAAGCTTGGAGTCTGGCTTAGCAGGAACTGATAAGACCAGTGAGAGGAAAGCAAATGTCTTCACATAAGATAAACGCATCGCACTGAACAATAATGAGAAATAAAAATAATAACAGATTAGAATAATACCGAATTACTTAAATGAAATCATGTTAAGAAATGTCAGGTTTTTATTTACTTGCCTTGCGCTCCCGGCTGGGATCAGTCACGCGCACGATATGCTTCAAGTTGCCCTGTCGGTCACTGATCGACAGTTCAAAACGGACAGCTTCGGCCCGTGGCAAGGGCCTTCGCAGAGGCAACTCCCATATACCGTTAGCACCACGTCTGAAGAGCTGTGCGAGGTTTTCACCAGCCATTTTCCCATTCACCTCAATGTTTGCCGTCACCTTGAAACTTTTCATGTCAAGGCCGCTCCCGTAATCCTCCAGACCGACCCGCAAAACCTTGACCGGTCCGGCATAGCCGGGCGCGGGTGATGCGAAACTGAGCACGGGACGATCATCGTCGAGGAACCATCCGTATTGGCTGTCGAGGTCAATCGGACAACCAAGGTCAATCCAGCGGACAATGGTCCGCTTGGCTTCGTCGCTGAGCGGGGTAACCTTGATTGCTTTGCCGTCAGGCCCCTTGAAGGTGCCCTTGATGGCCGTTGGCGGAGGCATTTGCTTACCTGTATAATCAATGTCGTAGCGTGACCTGGCCCAGTCCGTCTCGACACGCTTTCCTTCGTGCTCGAAGTGTCCCGCCCCGGGGACCGGTTCACTGGGGTGGTCACTGTTACTGAACCCGTCAAGGCGTTCACCGAGAATTTTCCAGGTCAGTAAACTGCGTCGTGACTGCAGTTTGCGGATGTAGCGCGACGCGTTGGGGTAGCCCCAGGAGCTATAGCCCACCGGCTTGTGTCCGAACTTTGCCTTTTCGTCCAGTGCCAGACGTACGTAAGTCCCCGGGAGTTTGCCGTGACGATCGACCTGAACCAGGTTCTCGTCGTCATCGAGGATCAGGTTGCCTGCGGGTTCTTTCCACTTGCTGGTGTGGCAGACAATGCAGTGATTCTTGAGAATGGGCTGGATGTCGCGGAAATACTCGACGTTTACGATCGGTCTGGCGACTTCACGCAGGCCGGTTGTTTTTTTTGTGTCCCACTGCTGCCCTGACTCATCGCGGTTCTTGTCCGTGATCAGGGGAGTTTTTGCGGTGAGGTCCCAGATGTTGTACGCAGGTCGGGAAGCCAGAGTTTGGTTGAAGTCGGTGGGCTTTTGGCTGTGCGCGTGGCATCCGCCGCAGTTGTTGCGCACTTCCCCGGGCCGTAACTGGTGCCATGTCTGCGACATATTGAGCACCATCCCGTGGCGATCAATGCTCTGAAAGGTGAACGCGGTGTCTGCTGGGACCTTGGCGAGAAAGCTCGTGTCGGGGTTGCCGTCAGGGTCATCGGCCTGTTTACCGTCGATAAACTTCCGCACCGGGACCTCACCAAGAATGCGGAGCCGCTCCATGGCGTGGCTGAAAAATCCGCGGCCGCTGTGCTTGCCACGGTGTCGATCAGTGGTTGGCACCATGGCCAGAATGCGGATCGCGTGGATGTCACTGTTTTCATAGAGCCCGGCGTCAGCTCCCTGGTTATGCCAGTTGAGCGGCATTCCATTGCCGTGGCTGGTGAACGCATCGAGCGCCTTCCACGGGTCAGGACTGCCGCCGGTGTGTTTGTCTCTACCGGCTCCGGAATAGGTTGAAGTTGTTAATCCTTCGGGAACGACACCGTTCGGGTAACTTTCTCGCTTATACATACTTGATGATCCGACCAGGGCGTGGGGCGTTCCTGCCGGTAGCGCCTTGTGGTTGCTGCCGTTGTTGGCAATCCTGTCAAGGGACCTGGGTTCCTTGATCCCGTAGATATGCTCATAGGGAACGGCTGCGCGGGGCCAACTCTCGTTGTATTCGGGATCGTTCTTTATCAATAGGAGTTTGCCCGGCTCATCGATCACTTCACCGTTCTTCAAGAGATAGATCCCGCCGTCAATCTGTGGCAGATGCTTATACTGGTGGTTGGCCGGGCCGGGGGAGTAGACCGTGAGCAGGTGATTTGCGGGTGCCCCGCTGGGGTGGGTGAACTTGCCGACTGCGGGGGATTTCTTGTCGCCAAGCAATGAGGGGTCGGCGGGACCTTCGCCGTTGAGGACAAAAGGTGTGAGTGACACGGCCTGCTCGGGCATGAAGGGCATGCGATAGTATTTTCCCTTACCGTTGTAGTGTCGGCCGAAGCGCAGCGCCGGGTTGCGCGAGCTGCCGATAAACCCGGGACTGAAGCTGACCATTGGAGGGACCTTGATATATGCGCCGAACCCGGAGTTGTTCTGGTTGTAATACTCCTCGATTACCAGTGAACCATCGGAAATCTGAGCCTGGAAATGAAAACCGTTCGATGCGCCCCCCGGGTCAAACGCACTGAAAAGCGGGTTCCAGTTCGTCCCGTCAGGGTGAATAGTCCATACACCCCACGAGATGCGACTGCGGATTCCCTGGCTCTCGAGGCTACTAAACATGATACGTCCGTCGGTGAGGACTACCGGGTGCAGGGCACAGGCGATATTGAAGTGGCCGATCTTCTCGAGATTCTTCGGATACGCCTCCTCCTCAGGAAGGTCACTTTCCCGGTCGTCCATCACGAAGAGTTGCAGTGTCACCGCGGGATAGCCCCTTGAGGGCTTGAACCCATCACGATTACTGGTGAAGACGATTCTTCCTTCCGGCAGCGGGCAGGGCCCCATGTTGAATACCCCATAGGCGAAATGGTTCTTTTGGTTTTCCTTGCGCTGGGCGTTGCGGTAATCCTTTGCCCAGTCACCAGCACCGGTGTTGGGTGTGAATTGCTGGTTGGTCAGCCTCACGATGCGCCTGGTCTTGAGATGAATCTTGTAGATATCGGCTCCTTCAGCGGGCGGAGTCCACTGGTTGGCCTTAACCAGGTTGTGGATTTTCACGTAATATACCCAGTGCCCGTCGAGGGACATGGTCGGGTCAGTGATACTTCCATCGCCCCCCTTGACCAGTAGTTCCTCTGAACCGTCAGGGTGGAGCAACATCAGGTCCGCGCCCGGCTGCATGGTGACCGGCTGCGAGAAGTCCGTGTAGAAGCGCTTGTGGATCTCGTCCCCGGCCCGCGGTGCTCGAACGTAAACGATGTCATAGTCCCAAGTTATCGATTTATCGGTTGAGATGTCCGGCACACGAGTCTCAAGGTTTTTCAGGAAGAGAGGTTCCTTTGGCGCGGCCGGGACTGTAACGGTGCCAATAAGTAGAATGATCAGGATGATGAATTTCATGTAACTCTTGATGAAGGTTTCTCTCCTGAGCCCGATAAATGGGATCAGTACTGTTAGGTTTTTAGCACGATTGTATGAGTTTGATCAAATAAATATGAACCGTACCGGTTTGGCCGGAAATGCCCCGCAGATAAAAACTGAGCAAAAAAGTTAATCAATACCATCTCTGAACCCTGCACCCTGTAGCAAACTGCCGGATACCGGAATTAGGGCTCATTTCGAGGCAACTGTTGGCACTCACTGTTGTCACTAAAGCCAAACGGCTTAGGGATTGCTCCCTAAGCCATTGAGAATTATAGCTCCTGCGGTTGAATTCGAACCAACAGAACTCCCTCACTAAATACCAATGACTTAGTCTTTAATACGCATCTTTTAGAGTTCCCCACGGAAATAAAAGTGTTCATACTAATTACCATGAGTGATGTCCGACAATTTGGCGCTAACGGTGATGGAATCACAGATGATACCGAGGCCATTCGTCACGCGGTTGACAAAGGCGACGGCGTGCTATTTTTCCCCGCCGGCACATACCTCATATCAGGTACCATCAATATCCCTCTCAATGCTAAGGGACCAGTCGCGATTAGCGGCGAGTCCGGAACTTCGACGGTAATGATGGCCGGAGAAGGGCCAGCGTTCCGGTTAACCGGCGCACATCAAGGCACGGGCGACCCCGGCAGCGTGAAGCCGGGGGTCTGGAATCAGGAACGCATGCCAACGGTTCAGAACATTAGCCTAGAGGGAAAGAATCCCAAAGCTGACGGGTTTGAACTCTTGGGAACGATGCAATCTGTTTTTGAGGGTGTCATGGTTCGCCGCATGCGGCACGGTATCCACCTAGTTAACCGGAACAGAAATGTGGTCATATCACATTGCCACCTCTATCATAATACCGGCGTCGGCCTGTATCTGGACCAGGTCAATCTGCATCAGATCAACGTCTCAAATTCACACATCAGCTACAATCGCCTGGGCGGCATCCGCATCGAAGGATCCGAAGTCCGTAACCTTCAAATTACCGGCAATGATATTGAGTATAATAATGCAAAATCTCACGGAAAACTTCGTTCCGAGCCGGCAGCGGAAATCTGGATCGATACCACCGCTCCAAAATCAAGCGTTAACGAGGTAACGATCACGTCAAACACAATCCAGGCTACCAGTTCTCCGGGAGGTTCGAACATCCGGATCCTCGAGAAAGGAGATTCGAGCCGCCCTCCAGGACTCATTACTATTTCCGGAAACGTTATCGGTTCACAGGAGAATAACGTGCACCTGAGTGGAGTCTATGGAGTGACGGTCAGTGGGAACACCATCTATTCATGTACGAATCGTAACCTGTTGATTGAAAATTCACGCCTGGTCACGGTCGGTTCAAATCATTTCCGCAGGCACACACCTTCCATGGGGACCGGAGTGCGCCTCGTCAGCAGCGAAGACTGCGCCGTTTCCGGATGCACTTTCCATGATGAATCTGAAAAAGGGCAAGTCAGTGGCGCGTCATTACTTGAACTGGAAGACTGTCGCAGGATCGCAATTAGCGGCTGCGTTATTACTGATGGTGTACCTTACGGGATCGATGCCGGAAACTGCAGTGACGTGATGGTCACCGGATGCATCATCACTGATAGCAGGAAAGTTCAAAGGTCCAGAGGGGTTTTAAATTTTACAGGTAAAGGGAAGAGGAACGGTGTCGCTTCAAATAACCTCTCCGGTAAAATTAATATTTCTCCTGAAGCAGAAGTGAAATTACATGAGAACATCAACTAGTTCTTTACCAGTTTTTACCTTTTCTGATTTTCAATGGTCCGGGATCAGGATTTACTTACGCCGAACTTCAAATTGACGGTGAGGCCGATCCGATTTACTCACGGAAAATCCCGGCCGATTAATAAATTCTTTTGCCGCCGATTCCAGTTGAGGATGTCCCGCGTTTCCTGAATGAGCCAGTAACAAGTAACGTAAGACAAGAGGTGATCCTCGCTCGAGCGTATAAGCTTTTTTTAAGCAAAACCCTGATCCCATCCACCCGTCTTCACGGACATGCCAATGTGAGGGATATCGTAGATTGTCGGAATGATCGAAGTAGGCAATTCCTTCCCGACCTTCAGGCACTGCAGCCGTCGGCCCAGAATAATCCACCCATCTTGCTGATTTTGAAAAGATTGCCTTCTCGCCTTTTCTCCGCTCACTGTCACTCAGGTCACCAGTTCCAAAGTGTCCCGAAAGATACTTCGCCATACGTACCGCAAGAAAACCGAAGTTTGTTTTCTCCAGCTCGAGTCGCTCAGCCATTGGACGGAAGGTCAATTGTAATTCCAATTCATACCCCAACCCATTGCCCGGGCGCCATGCCGCCACGACCTCTTGCTCCATCATTAATTGATCCTGCTCATTGAACCAACCGAGTAGAACCGCCATCACGGCCTCGTCCTCACCGTCTTCATAGGCTAACCACTGCTTCTGCTTCACCTTGCCCGTTCCAAGATCGCTCCAAAAATCAACGCCTCCTACTTTGTGATGTGCAAACCAGACCGAACGATGATGATCATGATCGGGCGCTCCCGGATGCCCCATCCGCGTGAGACGGGTCCCCTTAACACTTTGCAGAGGATAGAAAAAAGGGCGCGGATACTCAGGACCATAATGCCAAACCGCAACTTCCTTACCATGATATAAAAAGACAGTCCGATGACCCGGAAGAGGAACAACGCGGCATGACGGGGCATTCAGATCCTCCTCAGCCGCGGAAACAAAACCACTAACCACTACCATAAAGAGAAAGACTGCCCAGTAATGATTCAGAATGTATTTCATTACAGAAGATTATATCAGATACCTCACAAATCCCGCAACCTGATTCCGCTTACTCTAATGTCCTCACTACTAAACACTTGTACGCCTAAGAGTGCTCTATAAACTATTGAATCATTCTATTCAGATGGTAACGCTACACAGGAAAAGGGCTCCACTTCTAAGGCTCTTCCCTGCACTCTTCCTATTCCTCTTCGGATCACATCAAT
>LWDU01043123.1_pt1 | contig 30928 bp, 31 predicted proteins | sample 727161 | NCBI WGS metagenome assembly LWDU01 (sample SAMN04566230, study PRJNA314399) | hydrothermal vent metagenome | isolation source: deep sea hydrothermal plume seawater | place: Mexico: Gulf of California, Guaymas Basin | collected 2004-07-11
GCCTGCTCGACAATGGCTCATGCCGATCCTCGTTATTAGTCAAGCCATTCCGGTTTTTGCACTTGCACCAATTTTAGTCTTGTGGCTCGGCTACGGAATGATTTCAAAAATAGCAATGGCGGTTCTCATAATTTACTTTCCGGTGACAGCTGCTTTTTTTGATGGTTTGAAAAACACAAACCTGGGTTATCTAGACCTTGCCCACACAATGGGCGCTTCAAAAAGCTCAACCCTCGCACATATCAGGGTCCCTGCTGCCCTGCCTGCATTTGCTTCTGGACTCAGGGTTGCGACAGCCATGGCCCCAATCGGCGCCATCGTAGGCGAGTGGGTTGGATCCAGTGAAGGGCTTGGATATTTAATGCTTCACGCAAATGGGCGCATGCAAATAGACGTTATGTTCGCTGCTCTCCTCATTCTCGCGCTAATGGCTATTATTCTTTATTACACGGTAGATGCAGGTTTGAGACGACTGCTTTTTTGGTCTCCAGAAACAAAATTAAATCAACTTTAGGAAAAACAATGTTGAGAAAAGCATTAAAAGATATTTCAATTTATGCTGGAACAATTCTAACTATTTTGAGTTTTAATATTACACCCGCTATTGCAACAGAAAAATTTACCGTACTTCTTGATTGGTTTGTTAATCCCGATCACGCACCACTGATTATTGCTAAAGAAAAAAGGTTCTTTAACGCCGCGGGACTAGATGTAAAACTAGTTGCACCGTCTGATCCAAGTATGCCACCCAAATTAGTCGCTGCAGGCAAAGCTGATCTGGCAGTATCTTATCAACCCCAACTGCATGTACAGGTCGACCGAGGGTTGCCGCTTGTTCGTATAGCTACCCTAGTCAGCACTCCTCTTAATTCGCTGGTTGTTCTGAAGGATGGACCTATTAAATCAATAAAGGATCTCAAAAATAAAAAAGTTGGGTTTTCTGTTGGAGGTTTTGAAGATGCATTACTATCCGTAATGCTCAGTAAACACGGGCTCTCCCTTAACGATGTAACCTTAATTAACGTAAACTTCTCGTTATCCCCCTCAATTGTTTCAGGTAAAGTTGATGCTGTTATTGGAGCTTTTCGTAATTTTGAACTCAATCAAATGGATATAGTAAAAAAACCAGGTCGGGCCTTTTATCCGGAGGAAGAGGGTGTTCCCCCATATGACGAATTAATATTGGTTGCTCATAATAATAGAATTAAAGACAAACGTCTCCGCAAATTTGTTAATGCAATTGAATTCGCTGTCCAATTTTTGATTAATCATCCTAAGGAAAGCTGGGATATTTTTATCAAAGCACATAAAAAACTAAACGATGAACTTAATAAAAGAGCGTGGCGGGATACTATTCCGCGTTTTGCACTCAGACCCGCAGCATTAGATCGAGCGCGTTACCAGCGTTTTGCTAAATTCTTAAAAAAACAAGGTTTAATCAAAAATATACGCCAAGTTTCCGATTATGCTATTGAACTACCTGAGGCCTTGCAAAAAGGTCTCTAAAAATCTATCAGTAGAATGGGGCTACTAATCGTAATTAATAAAAGTCATTGATGCTAACATGGGGAGGGTGATATGTTTCGAAAACTAGGGCTAACTGTTGCTCTTTTTGCCCTCTGGCTTTTATTATCTGGAATATACCAGCCCCTTCTAATATCCTTTGGTATAGCCTCAAGCCTTCTCGTTGCTTGGATTGCGCATCGTATGGATGTAGCAGATCACGAAGGCTTTCCCATACACTTGGGGGTCAAAGCCGTGACTTACTGGCCTTGGCTTGTTTGGGAAATTATTAAGGCTAACATAGATGTCGCTCTGATAATTATTAAACCAAATTTGCAAATAACCCCAACTATGTTCTATTCAAATGCGAGCCAAAAAACAGAAGTTGGCCAAGTAACTTTCGCAAACTCAATCACATTAACACCTGGCACTATATCAGTGGGTGTTGCTGATGGCACAGTTGAAGTTCACGCACTCACCACGAGTTCGGCCGATGAAGTCATCGGTGGACGTATGGACAAACGGGTTTGCCAGATGGAGGGAGACAACTAGTGTTTATCGCTGCCACCATCGCCATTATAATTGCTATGGTTCTCGCGCTAATGAGAGCCTTATTAGGTCCTACTATCTACGATAGGGTGCTTGCCGTTAACCTATTTGGAACAAAAGCCCTCCTCCTAATTGCCGTTATGGGATTTTTAACCGATCGCCCCGAATTTCTCGATATTGCGCTTGTGTACGCTTTGATAAACTTCATTGCGACGATAGCCATTATGAAATTTTTTCGGTTTGCACACTTAGGTCACCCGCATCAAGGTGATAATTTGGGAGACTTATAGGTGTTTCTCGATGTTTTAAGCTGGATTCTTATTTTATCAGGTGGTGTTTTTGGAGTCATTAGCGCAATTGGTGTTTTGCGGATGCCGGATATTTACACACGGATGCATGCCGCTAGTATCGCGGATACAATAGCGCTTGGGTTAATGTGTGGAGGCATGATGTTGCAGGCTGGATGGACAATCGTCACAATTAAACTAATCCTCATCTTGGTATTTATTTTCTTTGCTTCACCTACAACAACGCATGCGCTTGCTAAAGCTGCAATTGCAGGAGGCATTAAACCAATTCTCCACGAAGACCGACGTAAAAAAGTATCAGATAAAACATCCAACAAAGGCAAAGGAGAAAAATCATAGACGCATTTATTGACATAATGATTTTGTTTTTGATGGCTATCGCTGCCTTCGGAATTATTAAACTACGTAATCTTTTTGCTGTTGTAATGCTATCCGGTATCTTCAGTTTATTGGCCGCCTCTCTATACGTACATCTAACAGCTGTTGACGTTGCCTTTACGGAAGCTTCCGTTGGGGCTGGTATTTCAACATTACTGATGTTGGCTACGTTGGCTATTACGGGTGAGTATGAAAAGAAACATACGACGAACAATCTCTTTCCACTATTAATCGTAGTTGTGACTGGAGCAGCCTTGATATACGGCACGTTAGATATGCCTCTTTATGGAGCAGCAAACGCGCCGGCTAACCTGCATCTTATTCCTCGATTTATCGAACAATCAGGGACTGAAATTGGTATCCCAAATATCGTCACATCTGTTTTAGCCAGCTATCGAGGCTACGATACACTCGGTGAAACGGTTGTTATTTTTACAGCAGCCATCGGAGTGCTCGTATTACTTGGTAGAGGTCGCAATCGCTGGCGGCCAGGGATTTCCGCAGACGCTCCCTCAAAAGATGAGGAAAATGAAGTATGAATAATCATTCCATTCTTCGAGTTGTTTCCAAATTTATGATCCCCTTCATTTTATTATTTGCGCTCTACGTTCAATTTCATGGCGATTTCGGTCCTGGTGGAGGATTTCAGGCTGGTGTTATTTTTGCGGCCGCTTTTATTCTCTATGGCTTAATTTATGGTATCGAAAATGCTCGCAAAGTCCTACCCGCGACAGCGACACGTTTACTACTAGCCGCAGGCGTTTTGCTTTATGTGGGAACAGGCTTATTTGGAATTTTTATGGGCGGTAATTTTCTTGATTATAACGTACTGGCGGCAACTGCAGTTGGGGGTCAGCACCTTGGGATCTTACTGGTGGAATTTGGCGTTGGTACGACGGTAGCTGCAACCATGGTGACTATATTCTTTGTGTTTGCTGGACAGGATTTTTAGCCAATGCAACTACCCGTTGAAATTCCAGGCCTACTAAATTATTGGATCGTTATCGTTTTGATGATGGTAGGTTTCTTTGTGGTCATTTCGCATGGAAATTTAGTGAAAAAGATCGTTGGACTTAATGTTTTTCAAGTTTCAGTTTTTGTTCTCTATATCACGATGAGTAAAATCGATGGTGGTGCGGCGCCCATACTTGATGATGCTATTAAAAACTATTCCAACCCACTCCCGCATGTTTTGATCCTGACTGCTATTGTCGTTGGTGTTGCAACGACGGCGCTCGGGTTAGCACTTATTGTCCGCATACGCGATGCTTACGGTACGATCGAAGATGACGAAATAACAAACCAGGAAAGGGATGACGCCTAATGCTTTCTAGTCTTTCCCCTCACCTACCTATTATTCAGGTTGTATTGCCACTAATTGCTGCCCCAATATGTGTTATCTTCCGCCGCACTGGGGTCGCCTGGCTAATTGCGTTGGTTGTCTCCTGGTTGTCTTTCGGCATTTCGATCGTATTGCTCGAACAAGTCATTTCAAACGGCCCAATTTCTTATTTGCTCGGCAGTTGGCCAACTCCTTGGGGTATTGAATACAGGGTCGATATTCTATCTGCCTTTGTTATGCTCATTGTCACTAGTATTGGCGCTATCGTTATGATCTTTGCACCCAATAGTGTACATATGGAAATTCCTCCAGATCGCACCTACCTTTTCTACACAATGTATTTACTGACATTTACAGGATTGCTTGGCATTACAATTACTGGCGATGCTTTTAATCTCTTTGTTTTCCTCGAGATTTCTTCGCTTTCCTCTTACGTCCTGATCAGCCTAGGTGCAGAACGAAATGCACTCACGGCGGCTCTCCGTTATTTAATCCTAGGAACAGTTGGCGCGACCTTCTATATTATCGGTGTTGGCTTGATGTACCAAATGACAGGCACTCTCAACATCACAGACTTAGCTGAACGTTTGCCTGAAGTAGCGTCCACAAAAACAATATTAGTTGCCATAGGCTTCATTACTGTTGGTATAGGACTTAAGCTTGGTCTCTTCCCCCTTCACGTCTGGCTGCCAAACGCTTACGCATATGCGCCATCCGTAGTGACGGTATTTCTAGCGGCGACTGCGACTAAAGTTGCTGTCTATATGATGCTGCGAGTTTATTTTTCAATTTTCGGAACAAAAATGTTTTCAGCTCTACCAATCGACGAGCTACTTTTAATACTGGGTTTGATCGCAATCCTCTCCATGTCGGCTGTTGCAATCTATCAAAGTAATGCAAAACGCCTTTTAGCCTATTCTAGTGTTGCACAAGTAGGCTATATGGTAATTGGTATTAGCATGGTAACCACTACTGGATTAACAGCAACAATCTTGCATCTTTTCAATCATGCTATGATCAAATGTGCTTTATTTTTAGTGCTCGCCGCCGTCTTCTACCGGATCAAATCGGTTAAGATTGAGGATATGGCAGGTCTCGGCAAAGCAATGCCATATACAATGGCAGCTTTTATTGTAGCCGGGTTCAGTCTCCTTGGCGTACCCCTGACCGTTGGATTTATCAGTAAATGGTATTTGATACTGGGTGCCCTTGAAAAAGGTTGGTGGCCGGTTGCAGGTCTTATTGTCGTCAGCTCATTACTTGCGGTAATCTACTTCTGGAAGATCATAGAAATAGCATATTTCAAGCCGCGTCCTGAGGGTGCCGCTGAGATCAGTGAAGTGCCACTCAACATGCTTTTACCAATTTGGGTCATGGTAGGCTCCAACGTCTATTTCGGGATGAATACGGATTTGACAGTTTCGGCCGCGATGTCTGCTGCTAAGTCTTTAATCGGCGGAGCGCCATGATGCCAGAAAATACTATTATTTGGTCAATTGCAATTCCTTTACTTGGCTCAATTGGGATTTTACTAACTGGCAAAATTGCTAATTTGCGCGAAACCATCACCCTCATCACCGCAGTAACCACGTTTTTAGTGGTTGGCTCATTAACCCCTACAGTTCTTGATGGAGCGCGACCAAGTATTACATTATTTGAGTTTTTACCCGGGCTAAAAATTACTTTTACAGTCGAACCACTCGGTATGTTGTTTGGTCTGATAGGTTCGGGGCTCTGGATAGTTAACTCAATTTATTCAATCGGCTATATGCGCGGTAACAATGAGAATAACCAAACACGGTTTTATTTCTTCTTTGCAATAGCAATAGCCAGTGTCCTCGGTATTGCGTTTGCGGGAAACATGTTAACGCTTTTTATTAGCTATGAGATCTTGACGCTATGTACTTTCCCACTTGTCACACATTCAGGGAAACCCGAAGCGGTAAAATCGGGACGGACTTATTTAGGTATTTTACTGGGAACTTCGGTTGGCCTCCAGCTTTTAGCCATTGTATGGACTTGGCATGCCACCGGCACTCTAGATTTCAGAGCAGGTGGCATACTTGATGGAAAAGTATCGGGAGCCGCTGTAAGTATTCTATTGTTTCTATATATGTATGGGATTGGTAAGGCAGCATTAATGCCGGTCCATCGGTGGTTGCCAGCTGCAATGGTTGCTCCAACGCCCGTCAGTGCTTTATTGCACGCAGTTGCAGTTGTCAAAGCAGGCGTATTCACTGTAGTCAAAGTTATTGTCTACATTTTTGGTTTCGAATTTTTATCTGAATCCCTCACAACCAACTGGTTAGTTTATGTCGCCGGCTTTACAATTTTAGCAGCATCCATTGTTGCTTTGCGGCAGGATAATCTGAAACGACGACTAGCCTATTCAACAATTAGCCAGCTTTCTTATGTTATAATGGCGACCGCAATTCTGGCGCCACTTTCGGTTATGGGTGCCGTGATCCATATTGCAGCTCACGCTGTCGGTAAAATTACACTGTTCTTTGCAGCTGGGTCGATCTATACCGCAACGCATAAGACAGAAGTAAGCCAGCTCAACGGGATTGGCCGAAAAATGCCTTGGACTATGGGCGCTTTTGCAATCGCCTCCTTATCCATGATTGGGGTGCCACCAACGGCTGGTTTTTTGAGTAAGTGGTATATGCTGATGGGCGCATTATCAGTTGAACATTATTTTGCGATAGGTGTCATGATAATAAGCACACTTTTAAATACCGGGTATTTTATACCTATTATTTTTAACGCTTTTTTCAAGGAACCCAATCATAAAGACGGGCACGACGATAACCACGGTGAAGCTCCACTCCCGATTGTCATTGCCTTAACGGCAACAGCAACCGGAACCGTATTATTGTTTTTCTTCGCCGGAATACCCTTGGAACTCGCCAACCAAGTAATCGGTAAGTAAGGGGAGGCTATGAATATGAATGACGATGCAAAACTTCATTGGCTAGTCCGTCCAAATACAATTAAACATTTATGGCGTTGGGGCTACGCTATTTTAGCAGTTTTGGTCTTAGCTGATTTTGTGATCCACCCGCATGCAAGTTTCGGCATCGATGGCAGTTTTGGATTTTATTCCTGGTATGGACTGCTAACCTGTCTTGCGATGATTGTCTTCTCTAAAGGCCTCGCAATTTTCTTAAAGCGGAAGGACACGTATTATGACGATTGATGCCTTCCCGCCTGGCGTTATACTTGTTCTGGGTGGTCTCGTTCTACCATTCGTCAGCCAGCAAATTCGATACACCATCATTCTGTTGCTTCCACTCTTTGTCTTATGGAGCGTTTGGCAGGTCGGTGATGGCGTGCAATTGACACTACCTTTTCTCGATTATGAACTCGCTGTCGTCAAAGGAGATGCATTGAGTAGGATCTTTGCAACGGTCTTCGCAATTATGGCTTTTGTTGGGGGGCTATTTGCTCTCAAACAAAAACAGGTGGCTGAATTAGCGGCTGCCTTTATTTACGCTGGAAGCGCTATTGGCGTAGCCTTTGCGGGCGATTTAATTACAGTTTTTATATTTTGGGAAATTATGGCACTTGGCTCCACTATGGTAATTTGGGCTGCCAAAACACCTGAAAGCTATAAAGCTTCGATGCGCTATCTGATGATCCATTTACTGGGCGGGGTTATCCTGATGAGCGGCGTGATTGCCCATATAGCAGATACGGGTTCTGTGGCATTCCAAGCTATGACTCCAAACAGCATTGGAACCTGGATGATCCTAGCCGGATTCTTAATCAACGCCGGAGCGCCACCTTTAACCGCTTGGCTACCAGATGCCTATCCTGAGGGTTCATTCTCAGGTACCGTATTTTTATCTGCCTTCACAACTAAAACAGCTATTTATGTTTTGTTACGTGGCTATCCAGGCACAGAAATACTAATCTACATTGGCGTTTATATGATTTTCTACGGGATTATTTACGCACTTCTTGAAAATGATATGCGACGGATCTTGTCCTATTCGATTATCAATCAGGTCGGTTTTATGATTACCGGTATTGGTATTGGTACCGAGATGGCCCTTAACGGAGCGGCCGCCCATGCCTTTACTCATATTATTTATAAAGGCCTGTTGTTAATGTCAGCTGGCTCCGTGATCTATATGACCGGTGGTAAACGGAAATGTACCGATCTTGGCGGATTATTCCAAAGCATGCCGATAACCTGTATTTGCGGTATTATAGGAGCATTGGCAATTTCATCCTTCCCTTTGACATCTGGTTTTATCTCTAAATCTATGATCGCCCAGGCAGCAGGAGATGAACAACTCTTATTTGTCTGGATGTGCCTAGCAGCAGCGTCAGCTGGAGTATTTCTGCATGCTGGTATTAAGTTTCCGTGGTTTGTATTTTTCCAAAAAGATTCAGGCCTTCGGCCAAAAGATCCACCTTGGAACATGAAAGCTGCAATGATTTTATTTGCTTTTCTTTGTATTGCGCTTGGCGTTGCGCCTGGGCCGTTATACGACATTTTACCATTTAAAACTACCTACGAACCATACACAGTACCGCACGTAATAAATCAATTACAGCTTTTATTATTTGCTGGTTTATCGTTTTTCTTAGCCTTGCCTATAATGAAACGTACGTTAACAATCAGTCTTGATTGGGATTGGTTTTATCGAAAATTTGGCGCTTGGCTAATCGTCTTTTTAACACGAGGAACGGTTGAAATGAGACGTGACATTTTTGGCAATTTGCAAATTTTTGTGAACTCTGTAATTAATCTAGCCTTTAAGGGCCATGGTCCAAACGGTATTTTTGCTAGAACCAATGCTACGGGAAATTCCGTAGCAACTGTGATTATTCTACTCACGGTTTTAATGTTAATTTTCTATCTAGAAATATAGAAAATTTAGACATCTTTTTAGTAGTAACGCAAATAAGCTTTGGTCATAACTTATAATTTTGATTGATTTAATTTAAATCAGAAAGAGCAACATTTACGTTGTAGCCTTCTTTGAACCAAGTACAGGTGGAGACCAGGCTTTTACTTCCACTGCCCTGCCAGTGTTCGAAGAGCGGACTAGTTTTGGTTTAACTACTTGTAGTAATTCAGGCAAATCGCTGGCAAGTGCTATATCATCAATCATTTCTTTTAGAATAATCTCAGCTCTGATCCCACGTTTAAATGCGGTTTGATAAGCTGGGGTTCTACAGCATAGCTTTGAAAGATGTTCAGAAGAATGGTGCCCAAAACGCCGCCAAATACTATCAGAAAATACTTTAATATCATCACTAAGCTTGGCAATACCCTCAAAATTCGGCCTTCCTCTTACCCAAGCGCGGTGGACAGAGGGCTCAACAGGCCCACCTTCTTCAGCCACAAATATAGCCGGGAAAAGCTTTTTGCCATTATAAGCAGCCCCATAGTAAGATTGCGATAAATATAGCAAATACTGCAGCTTTAAAGGCTGTAAATACTCATTGTCATTGAGGGCTCGATCTGTAAACCAAAATGCAATATCAAATACGGAATTTACTCCTGACGGCATAATCACCTTATATTTGTTTATAAACCTATATAATTTTAAAACTCTAATAAATCTCTTAAAACATTTATATAATGCTTGAGTTAAAAAAGTTTAAAGTAAACAATGATAATAATTAGAATAAATTCAACGCGTATATTGAAACTATTCTCGTTGGGTGCTAATTCCTTAACATTAGACTTAAAATACGCTAACTAAACGTACGGCTATAAAGTGAGGAAAATAAATGCCATCGATAACAATGACCGTAAACGATAAACAAGTTTCAGGAGATGTAGAAGGACGAACACTTCTTGTGCAATTCATTCGCGATCATCTTGGCTTAACAGGAACCCACGTTGGCTGCGACACATCCCAATGCGGAGCATGTACCGTCCACGTAAATGGTCGAGCAGTCAAGTCTTGCTCCCTATTAGCCACCCATGTAGATGGTGCAGACGTACAAACAATCGAAGGATTAGCAGACGGCGATGTATTGCATCCGATGCAAGAAGCCTTTCGCCAACATCACGCACTACAATGTGGATTTTGCACACCAGGAATGGTGATGAGTGCTATCGGCATCGTAAACGATAACCCCGATCCAACGGAGCGAGAAATCAGAGAGGCACTCGAAGGAAATATCTGTCGCTGTACGGGTTACCATAATATAGTCGAAGCGATTAGTGCTGCCGCCAAAGAAATGAGATGAGGGGATAAACTTATGTATGATTTTGAGTATCAGCGTGCCATCTCCGTAGATGACGCATTAAAAAAATATGCGGATTCTGAGGACGCACGATTTTTAGCGGGAGGCATGACGCTGGTGCCCGTTTTAAAACAACGTCTTGATCAGCCAAGCAACGTCGTAGACCTTGGCGACCTCGCTGATATGCGAGGAATTTCTCAAGAAGGAAATGCTATTATCATTAAAGCCATGACGACACATCATGCTGTAAATTCCTCTGAATTGGTTATAAGCAAAATTCCAGCACTGGCCCATTTAGCTGGCACAATTGGTGATCATATGGTCCGTAATCGTGGTACGATTGGCGGTTCACTGGCCAACAGTGATCCTGCAGCTAGTTATCCTTCTGCTGTCTTAGCTTTAAATGCAACAATTATAACCAATAATCGTGAAATCGCCGCCGACGATTTTTTTACTGGCATGTTTGATACAGCTCTAGAAGAAGGAGAATTGATCCTTTCTGTTTCCTTCCCAATTCCAGAAGAAGCTGGTTACAAACATTTTCCAAATCCAGCGTCACGTTACCCTATAGTAGGGTCCTTTGTTGCCAAAACTTCTAATGGTGTGCGTGTTGCGATTACTGGTGCAGGACCATGCGCGTTTAGAGTTGATGATTTCGAAGATGCTCTTACAAAAAAATATAATCCAGAGGCAATCCGGGATATCAAAGTCTCAGATGAGGGGTTAGCTACCGATATCCATGCTTCAGCAGAATACCGCGCTCATTTGATTAATGTTATGACACGCCGAGCCATCGGCGAATAAAAAAGCAATAATTGAGGTGCAGCAATGGTTGTTATTACCAATGCAAACAACGTATTGGAACAAGCTATAAGCTGGATGGACGAAGGCAAAGACGTTGCGCTCGCCACCGTTGTGGGTACTTGGGGATCCTCCCCCAGACCAGTCGGCAGCCAACTTGCGATAGATGACACTGGATCTTTTGTGGGCTCGGTCTCTGGTGGTTGTATCGAAGGATCCGTAATCGGCGAAGCCCTCGCTACGATATCCGATGGAGAAAACCGCCTACTAGATTTTGGTGTAAGCAATGAGCAAGCCTGGGAAGTTGGGCTTGCCTGTGGAGGTGATGTACGAATTCTCGTTGAACGTACCAAAGAAAAAGAAACGTTAGATCGATTAATTAATGAACGTCCTACTGCCACAGTTACTAATTTAACGACAGGAGAACGGAGTTACGTTACTCCAACAAACGTTAGTGGTAATTTAGAACTAACAACAGAGATGCTGGAAAACGCTCATTCGTCATTACAACACGACCGTTCAAAAATTTACCAAAGCGAAGATGATGAGATTTTTATTCAAGTATTTAATCCTGCTCTTCGCTGCGCCATTATCGGTGCAGTTCATATCTCACAAGCCCTAATACCAATGGCACAAATTGCTGGATTTGATGTAACCGTGATAGATCCACGCGGTTCATTTGCGACATCAACTCGTTTTCCAAATGTAAAAATTAGTGAAGAATGGCCAGATGATGCCTTGCAAAAATTTAATGCCGATTCTCGCACTGCTATTGTAACCTTAACCCATGATCCGAAACTAGATGACCCCGCGTTAGAAGTCGCGCTAAAAACAAATGCCTTTTATATTGGCAGTCTAGGCAGTCGTCGTACACATGCGTCTCGGTTAGAAAGGTTAGCGTTAAGTGGTTTTAACGAAAAAGATTTTGCCCGCATCCACGCACCTATAGGATTAGATCTTGGGGCCACATCGCCAGAAGAAATTGCTGTGACAATCCTGGCGGAAATGATAGCGGTCAAGCATGGCAAATTGAACGTCTAATGAAATTCGGTCCGGTCCCCGTAATAAAAGCCAAGGGAGCAATCCTTGCCCATAGCACACGCCTTCAAGGACGGATGTTCAAAAAAGGTCATCTTTTAACAGAAGATGATATAAATCTTTTTGCCGAAGAAGGTATGACCGAGGTCACGGTTGCCCGCTTAGAACCTAATGATATATCTGAAAATGAAGCTGCAACTTTAATCACAGAAATTCTCGCTGGAGCAAACGTCACGGCAAGTAATACTTTTACCGGACGTTGTAATCTCATTTCCAATACTCATGGACTGCTTTTACTTGATAAAGAAAAGCTTAACACGATCAATTTAATTGACGAGTCAGTAACAATCGCAACGTCAAAGCCATACGATATTACTGCAGACGGACAATTAGTCGCAACAATCAAAATTATTCCCTTTGCTATTTCAAAATCAATTTTAAACGCAGTCATAAAAGCTATCGGTAAAGAACCTTTGATTTCTATTGCTCCATTTGAAGAAAAGGCACTTGGACTTATTATGACCAGATTACCTGGCATGAAGGAGAGTATTTTTGATAAAACACTCGAAGTAGCCACGAGACGTATCGTTCAATTTGATAGCAAAATAGCAAAAGAAATTAGATGTCCGCATACCCAACCAGATGTTATTCTTGCCATTAAAAGTATGCAGAAAAGCAACTGTGATATTATTTTAATTTTTGGGGCTTCGGCTGTCGTAGATCGTGCAGATGTTCTCCCGGCCGCAGTAACTAATGCGGGTGGCCGGATAGAACACTTTGGCATGCCGGTCGATCCTGGAAATCTTCTGTTCATTAGTGAAATTGGAGGAACTCCAATTATTGGTATGCCCGGTTGCGCTCGTTCTCCAAAATTAAATGGTTTTGATTGGGTGTTGTGGCGGTTACTAGCCAATGTACCAGTAGCTGGTAAAGATATCATGCTTATGGGTTCAGGTGGACTTTTAAAAGAGATTAACGAGCGCGGTCAATTGCGACAACTGGTAAAATCAGAGATATCCACAGCACGGGAACCAAAAATTATGGGTTTATTATTAGCAGCGGGTTCATCAAGACGAATGGGAAATAACAATAAATTACTCACAGACATTAATGGTACTAAAATGGTAGTCTATGTTGCAGAGCAAATTAAAAAGTCAAAGGTTAATGAAATTACCGTGGTTACAGGATACGAGGCTGATCAAGTAAAATTAGCTTTAAAACATTTGACCACTAATTTTATACACAATCCAAACCATGCCAAGGGCTTAAGCACTTCGCTCAAAATCGGACTAAAAATTATCCCAGATGATATTGATGGGGTGATTATTTTATTAGGCGATATGCCCCTTATTAAATCACACCACATTGATAGCATAATTGAAGCTTTCGACCCAATTGAAGGACGATCAATCTGTGTACCCGTCCACGGGCGAAAGCGAGGAAACCCAGTCCTTTGGGGCAAAAAGTACCTTGACGAAATTATATCAATTACCGGCGATGTCGGCGCTAGACACTTGCTTGAAGAATATAGCGACCAAATAAGCGAAGTAATGATTGATACGGACGGCGTACTTTTTGATGTAGATACACCCGAACGTCTTAATGAACTAAGAAACCGAACTAAACCATAATCCCTATAAAAATAAGGATTAATAATATATAATCCCAACTACAATTCAGAATTGATTAGGACGTGGTCGGGGAAAATAAAAAAATAGAAATTGGATTAATCGTTTTGGTTGAAAGTAAATAGTAAACGCTGATGGGCTACAAATGATAAAAGAAACTTATAGCTTATAGTACTACGTTAAGTTTTTCTCCTTTTGGCGGGACTTCCCCATATATAATTTTAGCGTTAGTTTCATATGTATCGATGATTATGTCCAGCGTGTAAGCAGGTTGATGGCGAAATGGCCCCCCACTGAATTGCTGGTTATCTGCACTAGCCGTCTCGAATGCCGCAGCAAAGCTCTCACTCGTATTACCCAACATCGAAATATTGAAAGGGCGTTCTAAGGTTTGCTCGAACAAACGACCAAAATGATCAAAGCTCTGCTGACGGGCATATCGGTTCTGTTCTTGCTGCTGCTGAAAATTTTGTTTAGCGCTGAATTGATCATATTGGAACTCAGGGTTCCCTCCATAAATCAAAGCGCTTGTCTGATTTAATTCGTTTACGGCGGAATACTCTGAGCTGGGCACAGCATCATTGGCCGCATACCTGCCACCGCCATTCGGGACCAGATTCGTACCCGCTATACGTGGTGTTAACACCATATTCACGCACCCAATTTTATATTTTTATAGTCATGTAATAGCAGAAATTAGCGAAAAGTCAAAATTACACGGCATTTAAATATATAAATTTAGATAATCTATACGGTATTCACGTATTCTATAAATGTATCAATTATTACTATATCTTATGTCTAAAATATGAATTTCTTTAACCTGATTTTCTAATTAGATAACACATTAAACTACAAAAAATCAGGTTTTATCAGAAGGAGGTCAGCTATTAAAAATTTAAATTCCCACCCTAAATTGCAGAGCAAACCTTTAAATAAGACTAAATACGACTATCTACCAGCCAAGCGTCGACGCCCACTTTACACGCCAGACCTTTAGTTCTTCCGATTTTCTTCTCAACTGCAATCGTAGCTTCAAATTCTCTGCAAATTTGATTCTTTTCTGCATAATAACTACGAACAGGAGTAATTGTTCCGGCCACACCTGTATCTGGATTAACCCAGGTATGAACTTCGCCATCCTCTGCATGATCCATCGCAACTTTAGTAGCGTCTTTAAACTTAAACTAAACTTCCAATTGTTGTTCCGGCAACCAAAAATAATAAATTTCCTGAGCCACCTCCTAATTGGGTTCCGACATAACTTCCAATGATGCCACCACCGATAGCACCAATCATTTGACCATTAGTCATACGGTTATTTCCTGAACAAGCTGACAGGAAAAGTACCAATGCAAGAACCAACCCTTTTACCATAGACCCCAACTCCGTTTACCAAAACTAAATCAGTACAAATATTATTAACTCTACTACGAGACTCTATAGTATCAATTTGGTTTAAAAACCAATAACATTAAGAGTTTTAATTAAAATTATATTGGAAAAGAAAAAGACAACTTAACCTGTGTATCAATTCCTGGACAGTTTAATCAGTTAGTTTAAGACGTCCGCCAATTTCCGGTGAGTCGATGCCATAACGATAAGCCCTGAAAACGCCATTATCGAGGCCCCGAGGTGTTTTAATAAACCAAGGACTAATATACTCCCAAACAATGTCACCACTTACTGTAACTTCAAAGATACGTCCGTTTAGGCCTTCACAAATAAGAGTGTTACCATTGGGCTGTCTTTGAGCACCACTAATATTAGGACTAAACATCGTCCATGGGGGAGAACCGGAATAGGACCAAACCTCATCCCCAGTATCCCAATTAAATTCTATCACCTTGGAAGAATAAATTCCGCCAGACACGTGAATACCATTAGCAAAAAAGAGTACATTTCCGTTCTCTAAACGCTGGCAGTCATGCTGCTGACCCCAATCGTTATTTTGCCATTTTTTTATGATTTTTTTTGTTTTCTTTTCAACAACAACAATCATGCTATTCTTACGAAAACTGAGCATAATATTGCCATTAGGTAATTCTGCACAGGTATTACAATGAAGAAACTCCTTACGCGTACTCATGATATGAAGCGGAAAATCTTCAATATTCATATCTGAATGGGCATGCCATTCCCAAACAGTTTTACCATTTGGACTGACCTCTCTGAGATAATCGCTCCAGGTAATACCCTCTTTATCTTCACTCCCAGGCTCCGCTCCCACCATACGGGCCTGGGCATCCTTTGGCATCTGTTCCCAACCAATATATAGGGTATTCCCGTTCTGCAAGCGACGGAAATCATGGTGTTGATTATCATCTTGGTATTCCCAAAGAACTTTTCCATTCCAATCATATTCGCGCAAAAGACCACCCTTACCGCCACCTGGCCTAGGCCCAGCTTCTGTCTCGCCTGACCACAAAAGATTACCATTGGGTAGCAAATAAGCGTAATCACCGGGATTAGTTGGATGCTTCCAACTATGAAGAACCTCCCCTTGCATACCAATTAAGTAGGTCGCTTTTCCTTTAAGGGGACTTATGATTGTTACACCGTGATTTGCTTGACTTCGATCAAACACTATCAGACCAACTGTTGTATGTTTCATAGTCCATAAAATAAATTTTTATTACTACACTGTAAAGATTTGAAAGTTCGATAAACTGTCTGGAATGAACATTTTTGATCGCTATACTTTGCCTAATGGAAAATAACTTAAAAATAAAACTTACTGTACTCGACCAATCTCCCGTTCGAACGGGTGGAACAGCTTTGGAAGCTTTAGAAGAATCCGTTGAACTTGCCCAAGCATGCGAGAAAGCTGGTTACCATCGATACTGGCTAGCAGAACACCATGCCACGACTTCATTTGCAGGTTCCGCACCCGAAATTATGGTAACCCGAATAGCAGCCGCAACGGAAAAAATTCGAGTTGGGTCCGGCGGAATTATGTTAAGTCATTATAGCCCTCTTAAGGTTGCTGAAACATTTAGTTTAATTGAAACAATGTACCCGGGGCGGATTGACCTAGGCATTGGCAGAGCTCCTGGAGGCGACCAATCGACTGCTATGGCATTAGCTTACGGCTCAAAAATAGGTATTGAATACTTTCCAACTCGTATTGCCGATATGCTGTCATTTCTAGGCACAACAGGATCTCCCTCCGAGGTATTTAAACATATAAACGTTTCACCTAAACCGGAAAATCCACCTGAAATATGGCTTTTAGGATCAAGTGACCAAAGCGCTCATTACGCTGCACAATTTGGTTTAGCCTTTACCTTCGCTCATTTTATTGCCCCACAAGGAGGTGAAAAAATTATCAACTATTATAAGGATAATTTTAAATCATCTGAATTCAATGCATCACCAAAATCAAGTTTGAGCGTTTTTATAACTTGTGCGGAAACCGAAGAAGAAGCCCGCCGGATAACCAAAAGCCGTGATCTCGTATTATTAAAACGCGCAAAGGGCGAGCGCGGACCCTACCCCTCTGTAGCAGAAGCAGAAGAATATAAATATGATGAACAGGATCTGCAAATTATCGAATATAATCGACCTCAAAGTCTATATGGTAACCCTAGTCAATGTAAAAAAATTCTGACAAGAATGGTAAAAGACTTCGGTGCAGATGAGTTAGTTATTTTAACAATTTGTCATGATCCAGTTACCCGACAGCGCTCATATGAACTCCTAGCAGACGCGTTTCAAACGATTTAAAGTATTGGACCTATAATTATGCAGAGAAAATCGAGCCCCCCCAAAGGTAGATATACACACGCATGTAGCATTTCCAGAAGTATTAGCACTTACAAAACTTATAAAACTCAAAGGTAATGAGCCAGGCAAACAACACTGGGTTCCGAAATCCTCGTTAAAAAGGCATGCAGTTCAATCAAGTTATTCCTCGGAACCATTATATAGACAAAAACCTCGCCTAAAAGACATGGATACAATGGGAATTGATATGCAAGTCATTAGCATGAACTTACCCACGCCGAGTTATTGGACGGACGGCGAGACTGGCCAGAAAATTGCTCGTCAGTGTAACGAAAGCATTGCAGAATTCATTCAGGGATACCCCGACCGTTTTATTGGTGTAGGTGTTGTTCCACACCAAGATCAGAAAAAGACTATTAAAGAATTGGATTACCTCTCCAGTATCGGGCTTAAAGGTGTTACTATCCCATCTCATGTAAGGTCTAAAGATTTAGGTATAAAAAAATAATAGAGGATATGTTAAACATTGTATGACTGATTTTAATGCATCAATAAACGATAAGAATATGGAGCATGCAGAAACAATAGCACTAAAAGCTGTTCACTTTATTTTAGCCAACGATGAGACGCAGCACGACTTCATTACAGCCACTGGAATTTTACCCTCAGATTTAGAGAGTATGGTTAAAGAACCTGAATTTTTAGGCGGAGTATTAGATTTCTTGCTAGCAAATGACGAAAAACTCATTGAATTTTGTATAGGGTGTAAAATAGATCCGGAAGAACCTGCAAGAGTTAGGCGATTATTCCCCGGAGTCAGTTATGAATACTAAATTTTTTGCCCAAAAAAGAGAAGATTAAACATAATCTCACCCAGCACGCTAAAGGTAACTTTCAAGCCATCTCTCGGGTTTTTCCGGAATATATGTTTCTGGATAAATTCCAATAATCAATGTTTCTAATGGACCCACATTCACAAATTCTATTACGTTACCCTCTAGGATTACTCCATAACTTGGTGAAACTCTACCTAAAACAAAATCGACCGCCCAGTTCGTTGTTCCACCGGCAATAAGATTAAAACTCTTACCGTTAGAATCAAGTGCCCAAGTCGTAGGACCAATCTGCTTAACTTTACAACCTGTGGCTAAGTGCAGCGGTATTTTTATCGAATGCAAGCCCTCACCCTTAAACTCATCTCTAACAATAAGACGATGGTGGTTTCTTTCCAAAACAATCTTGCGAACAGGCGTAACCGGTTCGTTTAATTTTTGGAAACCCGAATGTGATCCAGCAAAAATATCTTCATTATCGCTAGTCTGCCAAGATAAAACTTTTGGGATAGCATCATTTTGAAGGGAAAAAAGTTCCATTTTTGAGATAAAACGATTTTGCTCTTGGCCATCAATAATCGGCGTATTATGAGCAGCCGTACTACGGAATTTATTCCTTTGCTCATATGAGGCTGAATAAACGTAACTACCGCTATCACTAATCAATGGTACATCGTCCAACACTGCTTCAAAAGACAGGCAATCGTTGTGACCATGTCCGCCTTTACCATTAAATCCTACTGGCCCACAGTCTATAAATACATGATCAGACTTAGTAGCCATAATATAAAAACCGGATTTTCTAAAGCATCGGGAAACGGCAGCTTCTTCCTGACGCTCAATATAATCATGTACACCATGGGTCCATAAAATTTCGCCTCTTGCCTTTCTACTTGCGAAACTTCTTTTGTTATATCCCCATTCAATCCTAATCAGATCAGGAAGATAAGAATGGTCATTCAGATCTTCACCTCCAAATGGTAGCACACGACCGTCATCTGCATCACCCCAAAGGGGCACTAAACCGGTTGGTTTTGTATAACTCTCAATAAACTCTGCCATGAGTAAAAGCCGATTTTTATAAGATCCTGGAATTTCTTTACCTAATACCCGACGAAACTTAGCCGGCCAAAAATATAATTCGGAAACAAACCGATGATAGGCAATAGATCCTTCAAAATCTACACCGTCCTCTAATACTTGACGTGGCATTTCTCTCAAAAGTAGATGCCAGCCAAATCTCTGCCACTCTTGCGGCCGCGCACCGATGCCGAAGAACAAGCCAGCAAAAACAAGTCCGGCGGCATCCGCAGTACAATGGTTCCCATTTACACCATAGTCTTCCACGTAGCGCTCAATGAAAATACCATGCTCATACAAACTGCGAAGAAAAGAAATCTTAAAAACCGGATCCGACCATTCTACAGAATCCTTAAATACATGAAACAACCAAGTCCAAACAAAAACCCGCATGGCAGGCTCCATGGCAATAGCCCAGTTTACTCCTCGACCATATGGATTACCCTTAATCCAATCATTTAAAACTTGATAACAAAAATCTGAATACTTCGGATCGCCAGTAAGTCTGTAGGCTTGGCCAACCGGTATGAGCCACTGTAAACGAGACAACTCCCATGGTATCTTAACATCACTAGGACGATCTAAGTTTAAAATATCAATATCTCGAAAGAAAATAACGGGCCAATGTGAACCAACTTTAAAATCTGTTGTCCATTGGGTTGGTTGACTTAAGGTTGTGGGACCTGAGCCTAAAAGATCAACTCTCCATCCCAACGCACCATCTGCTAAATCTATAATTCGTTTAAATTCACCCGGTACTATTAAATCCAAATTCTTTTGATCTAATGATAAATCAACTGTGACATACGGACGCCCCGATAATTGACCCCATAAATCATCAATGGTCTCTACCCCAAAACTTTTAACGAAATTAATGTCGCTCAGGTTATCAATAGGTGATATTCGAAACCGGTCAAATGAAGCCCTAAACTCTTGAATTAATCGATAGTATATTTCCGCTGGGGAGCGGTTAAATCCACGCCGAATTCGATTAAGCCAAAGCCCCACGTTATGTTACCCCGTAAATTAAATGTTAATCGATAATATAAATCAGTGCCTAAATAAAAGATAAACATTTATTTATTTCTTTGAACTTTTAAACCAATATAAAAATAAAAGTAAAATTAAATCTTAAATATGGAATAAAATTTTATGATAACAAAGCCTATTCCTTCGACCGGTGAGGCCTTGCCCGTTATTGGACTTGGGACTTATAAAACATTCAACATTTCTCACAAACATTTAAATAAACAATTAGAAGAAGTTTTAAACCTTTTTTTCGAAGCCGGGGGGACTTTGATTGACTCGTCGCCTATGTACGGAAAATCAGAGGCCATAATCGGCCAATTACTAAACAAAATTGACCCAAATATTAAAACCTTTCTAGCCACCAAGGTTTGGACGAATGGGAAACAAAACGGTATCGAGGAAATGTCTCAGTCGTTACATAAAATGGGTTGTAGTAGGATGGATCTCATGCAGATCCATAACCTCGTCGATGCCGATACTCACTTAAAAACGCTGAAGGAATGGCGTGAAGAAGGAAAAATAAAATACATCGGCATCACGCACTATACTGATAATGCTTTTGATGAACTTGCCAATTATTTAAAGGAATATCCAGAAATTGATTTCTGCCAATTTCCGTACTCTATCGCTAGGCGTGAAGCAGAGAAATATTTTTTAGACCTCTGCGATGATTTAGAAGTTGCCACTTTAATTAATAGACCATTTGAACAAGATGATCTTTTTGAAAGCGTCCGAAACCAGCCAATTCCAGCATGGGCGATAGAATTCGGATGCGTAACTTGGGCTCAATTTTTTTTAAAATATATATTAGGACATAAAGCCGTGACTTGTGCTATTCCTGCAACAAGCAAGCCTGAACACATGGCGGAAAATTTAATAGCAGGTATTGAACGCCTACCAGATGCTAATGAACGTAAAAAAATGACTAGTTACTTTGAGAGTTTTTAGTCAACACGAAATCGCGTTGGCCGCACGCCCATAGCAGCCAAGGCACCCAACACAACAATAATAACCCCGAGACTTTCTACGTTTCCTGGTAACTCGCCTAAAATGGGGATAGCCAATAATGTTCCAATAACGGGAACCAAAGAAATAAATAAAGCAATTCTAGTTGGACCTAAGATGTTAATTCCAACAGCAAAGAAAAGTACGCCAATAACCCCTACAAGAAAACTTTGATATATAATCTGTAATGATAAATCAAAACCACTGGCATGAATAAAAGCGTTATCGAATAAAATGAAATACAAAGGTGAAAAACTAACAAAACTAAGAACACCTACTACACTAATTACCTGAACTGGATTAATTCTCCAATGCCGAACGAGGACAGTAAAAAAACCCCAGAGACAGGCAGCACTCAAAAATAAAAGGTCTCCCTTCCAAACTCCAGAAGAACTCTCTATAAAACCACCCCATCCCATCATTATTAATCCAAATAATAACGAAACAAGACCACTCAGGCGATAGAAACTCAAACGCTCTTTTAAAATTAGCCAGCTAAATATAGCCGTAAACATTGGCATTGTACCCGGCGCAAAAACAGCACCATGTGCGGCTGGTGCATAATTAAAACCAGTCATTAGAAACATATTAAATGGCCACCCCGCACAAACCGTCAGAATTATTGCCCTTTTCCAGCCAATTCCACCGAGAGTTTTCAAATCGAGGCGCAAAAATATTGGCAGCAGCAGCAACCCAGAAATGTATCGAAATAAAGTGAGGTCAGCGCCACTAAATCTAGCACTGACACCAAAGCGGCTAATAACAATAAAGCCGCCCATTATAACAGCGGTTAAGATACCACCTAACACGGCTTGTTTCGAAGTCATCTTTGCAAACATGAGTAGATCTGTAAAATAGAAATAATTGATCTTCGAGGTAAAAGAGATAAATTAAACAAAAATAAGATACTCAGCATTTTAGAACGCCTGGTATTTTATTCAATCACAAACTATCTAAAATGTTAAAGGCCATAAGTCATTCTAATTTAGTAGAATTGCCGTCAAAAAAACCGCCTGCACCTGAGGCCATTCTTAGCTATTCGTTTCTCACTCTACAATTATTTTTCTTTTTTAAAAAACACCGCGCACAACATTTTATTTAACATAGTATAGTGATAAAAAAAGGAAATAATCGATTGCCATTCACTGATAATATTTATGCTAAGTCAGATTATATAAAACAACATATTTTAGTTCTAAAAATGGCTGCCCCAATTATTTTAGCTAATCTTTCAGTACCTCTATTGGGGTTTGTTGACACGGCTGTAATGGGACACCTGCCACATGCGTATTTTTTAGGAGCCGTGGCTATTGGGGCAACTATTATGCAGTTTATATATTGGGGATTTGGTTTCCTGCGCATGGGGACAACCGGTTTAACTGCACAAGCCTATGGCGCCAATCAAAGCGCGGAGGTTCGACTAAATTTTCAGAGAGCGGCGCTATTAGCACTCATAATTGGTTTGTTACTCTGGTTATTAAAAAGTCACATTATTGATTTTTCATTATATTTATTTGAGGCTAGCCAGGATGTCGAGAACCTTGCCCGCACTTACTTTAATATTCGAATTTGGAGCGCTCCCGCAGCGCTTATAAACTACTGCCTGATTGGTTGGTTTATAGGAGTGCAGCAAACACGCATCATCTTAATTCTTCAGGTTTGGATGAATTTAATTAATATCATTCTCGACTTAATTTTTGTTGTTGGTTTTAGTTGGGGAGTGGAGGGCGTGGCTTTGGCTACTGTAATAGCTGAAGTAAGTGCAGCATCCCTTGGAATATACTTTTATTTAAAAAAAACAGGAAAAGACGGAATTATCATCGATTACGCAAAACTTCTAAATTCAAGCAAACTTCAACGCATGATCGCTATAAATCTAAATATCTTTCTACGAACCTTTTGTTTAATTTTTGCGTTCGCTTATTTCACATCAGAAGCCGCAAAATTTGGTGATAACACTCTGGCCGCCAATGCAATACTTTTACAATTTATCCACTTTCTTTCTTTTGGGCTCGATGGATTTGCCCAGGCTGCGGAAACTCTGATCGGCGGTGCATTGGGAGAGAGAAACCGAAATAAGTATCGTATGACTGTGAAAGTGACGATGACCTGGGCTATTGGCATATCTCTTATCTATACGGTATTTTACTGGTTGTTTGGAAGTTGGATGATTGATCTATTCACTAATAATGAAAGCGTCCGCGTTATTGCAAATCAGTTTTTAATTTGGGTAATCATTTTACCCTTCATTGCGGTTTGGGCTTACATGCTAGATGGAATTTTTATTGGAGCCACACGGTCTGCTGATATGCGCAATGGAATGGCCATCGCACTGGCAATTTTTATTGTATCAATATTCATTCTAAAATCGGCATCTGGCTATCAAGGCCTTTGGATTTCACTAATAATTTTTATGGGTGCCCGTGGTATAACACTGGGTTTCACTTTCCCCAATATAGAAAAAAGTCTAAAAGTGGTAGCCGTAGCGGATACCAACTGATTCCAGACCTTCATTATTCGAACAAAGCTTGGCATTAGATATGTGGTCTAAATGAACCATAATTGAGTGAGAATACTGAAAACGATATCCAATATCTAGCGATTCACGAAATAAAAGTGTACAGCCTAGGGATTTTCGATCAAGCAGGCTCGTCACCTTGTAACCATCGTGATAACCGGCACCTATAGAAAAATCAGCAAAATATCTTTCATAAAATTCACCTTCCCACGTTAAGCCTAAATAGGTCTGATTTGTATCACCCGCTGAATTTATCGACATTCCAACATGGGGACGCGGCGACCAGATTTTCTCTAAAGAATCAGGGGCAGAAAATAAAATTTCTAGATTACCATCAAAGCCTTGCTCTTTTCTATGGCTAAATGGCCCTTGATCATGCCACAACGCACCAACACGAATTTCTGAAATAAAATTAGTTGAATAATTATGGCTTTGCGGTTGTATCAAATTAGGTTTGGGCCGTGTTTTGCCGATTTTATCCACTGAGGAGGGTTCAGGGCTATTTGATAAATTTTTATGATTTCTCGAAGTTCCCAAAGATTGCTTGGCTGAATGTGGTATAATTTTGAATGATGGTGGGGGTGTTGGGCGAGTTGAAGAACGAATATTCCTCGAGCGATTAACAGGGCTCATCATCACCGGACGTGAAGTTCTCTGATTTTGAGCAAAAGGATGCCGCTCATTCAGAAAAGCTGACATATCGTATATACCGCCAGACGTCCCAGCGATACTGTTTGTAGCCGATAAGTTAAATCCCAAAACGAATAGGCTCATAACCAAGTTTTTATGTAAAGAAAGAAGCTCCACAATCAACATCCAACTAATATTAAACTAGTTTTTTAAAGTCGCGTAGTAAATACACTGTCATTTCAAGTTGTCTAGCAAAACCCAAAAAAATTTAGCAGTGAAAGTTTTATAAGATTAAATCGAAACGAGTTTCAGAAATCGTCTTCTTAAATAATTAAGTCTCTATATTACTTGTGGGTTTTTCATTATCAAATACGCCAGATAATTTTATAAGTCTTTAACTTGCCAAGATTTAGAACTAATCAATAGCATAATCGTCGCCAGGATTTTTCAGCGATATACGTCATTAAATGTTGGAAGTTAACTCTAAATAATATATTAGCTCTAATATCGTAGAATTACCTACTGCATGTGATTTTTGATAAATATTGGTAGAAAAATAATTTAACCATAGGGGATATCAGTGATCTATGAATTCAGAACATACGACTTGGCTCCGGGCTCTGTCCCCGAGGTAATCCGACGTTTTGGTGAAGCTTATGAAAAACGCAAAGCGTTTTCTGAACTTGCAGCATTTTTCTATACCGAAATCGGTCCTTTAAATCAGATACTTCACATTTGGCCCTATGCCGATACAAAAGAACGTGAAGAAACTCGAGCGGAAGCAGTAAGTTCGGGCGCCTGGCCACCAAAGATTAAAGACTACATCTTGCATCAACATGTTGAAATTATGATCCCTTGGGCGTTTTCGCCTGAATTAACGCCAGGAAATCATGGTCCATTTTATGAAATGCGTAGCTATATCTGTAAACCCGGTACCATTAACGATACACAAGAACGCTGGTTAACCAAGTATAAAGAACGGATATCACTTTCTCCGATGAGTGGAGTTTTTAGTGTAGATATTGGAACGGCGCTTAAAATCGTTCACTTGTGGCCATACCAAGACCTAAAAGAACGATCTAGCATTCGCAATAAGGCTGCTGACAAAGGAATTTGGCCTCCTGCTGGAGGGGGACCGGATTTTTTTTCTCAAGAAAACAAAATATTACTACCCGCACCATTTTCACCGATGCAATGATCCGTAATCACATGCTAACGTTAAAATAGGATCAGTTGACGGAATCAATCTTTTAACCGACGACCAGCGTTTGAGGTATAGCTTCGCGCATCCGGGCTGTATAATTTTCTACTGGTTGCAACCGTCGCCAACGCTCTTGTTCGGCATAAGCATGTCGGTAGGCATTGGCTTTTAACCTATGAGTGCCTATAACCTTTTCACTCTCGGCACTATCCGTGACAACCCAATTTTTATTTGCACATTCGTACCTAACTGAATACCGCATTCTGCGTTCCCCTATGGAAAATACAAGACAATGGATCATGCTCCCCTGAATAATTTAAAGATAGGTTAAGATTAAGTTCTTTACAAAAAATGAATAAAAACGATTTTATTGGAATGTCAAAAAAAAACTATAATCGGGATTTTGTCGCTTGTCGCCGTGATTTCACCTTACCTAAATAAACCACTTCAGCGATAATGATTAATACTTTAGAATTTATATAAAACCTAAAACTGGAGTATTCTCGTATAACTTTTATTAGTTATTATGTTAGCCCCTAGCAATATTCAATATTTGGGTTACTGTAGCCTTAACATTACGAATCCCGCAGTCCTTTTGCCTAATCTCTGCAAGCAATCGACGGTTATGTCGAAAAATTGATTTATCATATGCCGGATCATAGTGTGTGTTCAGAAGATTTTCGGCAAGGTTTTGCCAATCTTTAGCTTTTATTAAATCTCGCCACACACTAGTACGAGCATGACCATGCCGTTGGGTCATACCAGAAACTAGATTATTCAAAGCCGATAAATCGATCATCAAATGTTTATACTCAGATAACAAATATGTCGCACGGGTAGTCGATGGCGTTATTATAGAAATCATCGGAGCGGCAACAATTTTCTTCCAAACATCCTTGGGAAGTTGAATATTGCCTATCCGAGAACTTTCAGATTCAACATAAATAGGCTTCCCGAGATTAAACTTTAAGAGATCGGCATAGAGGTTGGATTCAAATAATCGCTGACCCGGTTGCACACGATTTTCTATTCCACCCAAAAGAGAACCACGATGGACCGCCAATCCCTCTAAATTCAGCACTTGAGCACCTTCATGCTTAAGCTCATTAAGTATATCAGTTTTGCCAGAACCAGTTCTCCCTGCGATAACAATAAACATTAATGTGTCTGATACTCCTTCAAGGCCTTGTAAAACAGCCCGTCGATAACTTTTATACCCACCTTTTAATATATAAGATTTCCAGCCGACTTCACTACAGATTTGAGCAAATGCCTTAGATCTCTGGCCTCCACGCCAACAGTGAATCAATGGCGTAAAATCAGGCCCTATTCCCTGTAGTTTTTCTTGTAAATGATCAGCAATATTTCTAGCAACAAATACAGCACCTTTTTTACGAGCAAGAAAGGTAGATTTCTGTTTATAAACTTTCCCGACATCGGCACGTTCAGAATCTGACAAAACTGGCATATTGATAGCACCCGGGGAGAACGGACGTCAACAACCATATCATAATTGGATGACTTCCATTCTTCTGTTTCAATTATTGGCGCGCTCATATTATAAAATACTCAACTTGACACACTATGAATTTTATACGGAACTTAAAAAATTTTATACGATTTTCCTAAACACAGTAATTGTTCACCTACATTAGTTAATACATGTATAAAATAAATTTTTGAACTACTCTTCGAAGACTATACTCCGAAATATTCTTATATTTTCTTATAAAAGCATAGTAATGATAATCAGAATTCTTGATACTTACCTAATTCTCTTGTGGTTGTCATACTAGATAGTGTTCGTATATTAAAAAAACATCAATATTTGAAAGCTCGAAACAATGGTAGACGTAGTAACTCAACTTAAGGCTAAATTCGATTCTTCGGCACTACTAACAAACGATCAAGATAAGGCTAAATACGTAACTGATTGGCCCGGCAAAATAACCGGTAAAGCGGCAGCTGTTATAAAACCTACAAATACAGCAGAAGTCTCTGAGATCATGAAAATAGCTTTCGATACTGCGACACCAGTTGTTCCACAAAGCGGCAACACAAGTGTTGCTGGTGGCTCAGTTCCCGACACAAACGGTAGCGCCATTGTTGTGTCGCTCGAACGCATGAATAAAATTAGAGATATAAGCCCTTCGGCCATGACGGCAACCGTTGAGGCCGGTTGTATCTTAGAACATTTACATCAAACATTTGAAGAACAAAATTTATTCTTCCCACTAAATTTTGGAGCTAAAGGGAGTTGTATGATTGGGGGCAATTTAGCAACAAATGCAGGCGGTCAAAATGTGGTCCGTTATGGCAATACCCGTGATCTTTGCTTGGGAATTGAGGCTGTAACATCAGATGGACGAATTGTTAATTTATTATCAGGATTACGCAAAGATAACACCGGCTATGATTTACGTGATCTCTTTATTGGCTCGGAAGGCACTCTGGGTATTATTACCGCAGCAACTTTGAAATTATTCCATTTGCCAAAAGCACGGGCAACAACTTTTGCCGTTGTACCTGACATTACTCGAGCGTTAGCATTACTTAATCACGCCCAGGCAGAGACCGGTGGTGCTGTAGAAGCGTTCGAATTAATACCGAAAGTATTTCTCCAATTAGTAAAAAAATATGCGCCACAATATAATATTCCGTTTGAAAATATTCCAACGCTTTGTGTGTTAATAGAAATTGCCGCAACCTCCAATAATGAGAGCTTAGCCAACGAAGATGGTATTGCGCCGGTGAATTCTAAACTTGAAAATATACTGGAAGTAGGATTTGAGAAAGGTTTCGTTCTAGATGCCGTAATTGCAACCTCAGAAGCCCAAAGACGTCAAATGTGGGACATGCGCGAAGGAGCTCTCGAGGTCATTACAGCAGCTGGAACGCGTATTGGTTTTGATATTTCTTTGCCCCTCAATAAAATTCAGAATTTTGTTGAAGAAATGGAATCCCAAACAGAAGCCATCATTTCTGGCTTGAGAATGTGCCATATGGGACACCTTGGTGACGGAAATCTGCATTATGCAATTTTTCCACCAGAGAATAAACCTGAAATTTTAATGGCGAAAGCAGAAGAAATTAAATCAGTGGTTTACGACTCAATTGGAAAGTATGGTGGTTCATTTAGTGCTGAACATGGTATCGGCGTCAGTAAACTTTCCGCGATGTCCAAATATAAGGATCCCGTTTCTCTGGCTATTATGAAACAAATTAAAGCAACTCTTGATCCAAAAAATATTATGAACCCAGGTAAATTGTTGCCATAACTCCAAATTACCAAAGTCGTTTCTAACTTCAAAAAAGTTACATACAAAATACTCTAAAATCAAAATTTAAGGTGTCAAATTAGGCTACTAAATTTAGTTCCCGTTCAACCGAGGGCACTGACCCCAACCCGAACATAAATACAAATTTATTTAAGTCATTATCCCCGAAAGACCACATCGTTTGATGATAACCATATTACATGCCACCTTCTCTGATAATTATTGCAACAAACCAACGCCAGAATCTATCAATCATATTTCTTCTTTTAGCATTAATCTGGATTAAGCCCTTTGTTTTATAATTTATCTTTAATTTTTTGCTCCTGATATCCGCAGTTAACTTATAGACGGCTTGATTTGGGATGAGATCCTCTTGAATATTATTCGCCGATATATTTCCACCGTACAATGTCGCAAGCATTTTTTCCTCAATTCTGCTTTCTGAAGAACTGCCGATTTCTCTCAATAAACATACATAATTTTCAAATTTCCGATAAACTAACTTAAAGTAACACGAACCTCCTTTTTCAATCCTCGATACATCTTCTTCACTAAGATAGGCAGTAACTTTGAAACCATTATTTCCTTTTATTGCAAACAGTCGTTGACCACTACCTAACCACTGCCCAACAAACAACCCTCTCGTAATCTCGGTAAAAATACCGCTTATTGGTGCATAGATATTTAAACTATCAATCTTTTTTTCCAGAGCGCCCCTTTCCGTTTCAAACTGAGCCAATTCAGCGGCAATAATAGCATTACGTTTCCAAGATAACTCATCAAATGCAGAGAGTTGAAGCATCTTTTTTTGCACATTAATTTTATTAATTAACTGTCGAAGCTTAAAATCTAAATTAGGATTTTCAAATTTTACAATCAATTCACCTGTTTTAACTGATACCCCTTCAGTTGGAACGAACTTCTCTAAACGCCCTCCTATTTTTGCAAAAATAACTTTATAGGGCTTTGCCTGGATAACAGAATCTAGAACAATGGTTTCGCGCCAAGGTATAAATAAAGAAACAGTTATTAAAAACAAAACTACGAACACCAGCCAAATCCTGATCTTCTTAAAAATTAAAGCCTTACGCAATCGCCATTCTCCTATCTCCAACCATATTGGACGTATCACAAACCAAAATATTTCGGTTACAAAAAGAAAAATACCTAAAATTTTGAAGAAAAAATTATAAACTAAAAGCGCAATTCCGATGAATAATATCAAACGATAAATCCATACACTAAAAGCAAAGCCAATCAGCAGAAGCTCTGTTCTTCTTGGAAAAACTTCTGGCCTTTTTTCGTTTAAATCAAATAACTTCTCTCGTAACCACCAACGGGCAAGCTTCCCCGAGCGTTCATGTAAATTAGGAATATTCCAGTAATCAGATAATAAGTAATAGCCATCAAATCTCATAAATGGGCTAGCGTTAATTGTTAGAGAAGAAATCCAAGTCACTGTAGCCATGACAAATGTCATATCCCGGAGGACCCCACTGGGCAGAAAACTCCATGCCAAGGTCGCGAATGACGCAATAATCAACTCGACGACCACGCCAGCCCTGGCAATATTTAATCGTTGGGATCGTAATTTTAACTTCCAACTTTCATTAGTATCCGTATAGAACATGGGCCAAAGCACTAGAAAAGCGACACCCATTACCGGAACTTTACAGCCATATTTCTTAGCTGTGAATGCATGACCAAACTCATGGGCAATCTTTACAAAAACTAGAGCGACTAAAAAAAGTAAAAGTCCTTGAAAAGAAAAGAAATCCAAAAGTTGAGTAACAAACACATCCCATTGATGGGTTATTAAAAATAAACCAATAAATAAAGAGATGACGCTTAGCACAATAAGCCATCTG
>LWDU01033459.1_pt1 | contig 30919 bp, 24 predicted proteins | sample 727161 | NCBI WGS metagenome assembly LWDU01 (sample SAMN04566230, study PRJNA314399) | hydrothermal vent metagenome | isolation source: deep sea hydrothermal plume seawater | place: Mexico: Gulf of California, Guaymas Basin | collected 2004-07-11
TTTTACTTTGCCATCAAATTTAGATCTTTTGTGCAGCCCCTGAAATAAACACATCGGTTTGGTGTGGTGTGCGTCCGGTGTGCGGGGAAGAAGCATCTGGTAGCACGTTAGAGCAAATAGTAGAGGGCGTTGATGAGGCCGATCGGCCTAAACTACTTGAAAAAGTCCTTGATATGCTGCAGTAGGCCGAGAGAGGCTTACCGGCGAAAAAAGAGAAGTACACCCGGAGGGATTCGAACCCCCAACCCTCGGTTCCGAAGACCGATGCTCTATCCAGTTGAGCTACGGATGCAGATTATTTAACAATATCACGGGCACCACGTGTGTCAATGACCCGCAAGCCCTTGTCACGAGTGCTTTAGAATCACCGCACTAATTAGCGACTCGCCGGGGCACGTAGTCATGCTCCCGCTTACGAATCACTTCCGTTTTGATGATTGTATCAGGCTTCAGCTTCGCATTAGGATTGTCAGGATCAACCCGCGCAATCTTCCGCATAATCCCCAACCCTGTGGTGACTCGACCAAACACAGTGTGTTTAGCATTCAAATTCCCAGTTGGACGGAAAGTAATGAAAAACTGGGAGCCACCGGTATTGGCCCCGGCGTGAGCCATCCCTAATGTACCCGTAAAAAAACGTCGAAAGTCATTACGCGTCAGGCATTCACAGTAAATATTGTATCCAGGCCCACCAGTTCCATCACCTGTGGGGCATCCTGTTTGAGCCATGAAATTCTGCAACACTCGATGAAACGACAAACCGTCATAATACCCTTGCTCAATTAAGTTGATAAAATTCCCGACGGTCTCGGGCGCTTCATTTTCATATAGCTCCAACTCAATCACTCCGGCCGATGTCGTTAATCGTACTCGCGGCAAGTCGTCTGCCTGCGCTTCAGCAGCTCGAATATCCTGTTCCTGTTCCCAATATTTGATGTAACCTTTTTTGATCTCGCCAAAATAATTATTACCCATCTGCGACAACACACCAAGCTGTTCTGCCTTGATGAAATACTGCTGGGCGTCTTCAAAATTATGCATCGCGAAACTCGAAATACCCGCAATGTCATACAGCTTGCGTTCTTCCGCACTGCTGCGCAACATGGACACACTAATGTGTTCAGCAACTTCATAATCATCCGCAAGTAATGCTTTGCTCGCGAGTTCGACTAACAAGCGTGTTAGCTGACGATCGGTGTTTGGCGATTCGGCATAAGCGGCAACTGCTGCATTGCGCAACTGTGGCAAAATCGTCTCTGATTTAGCGGTAGTCTCCGCCCAACTTTTGCGAATGGCTGGTATTTCTGAAGGCTTGGCCAAATCAAATTCACCACGCAACTTTTGTAGATCCTTGAGCATTTGCTTCCATTCACCCATTTTCGCAATGTACATATTGCGGGCGGGCCCTGCACTTGAGGCGGCTGGGGAAACTTGAGCATTCACCATTAATTCAACCGGTGACAAAAGCATCAATGAAAAACAAACTGTGAAAATCAATAAGCGATAAAGCACGTCAATTACCTTCTATTTAAAATTGTCAACATAATAACTTTATGTATCAAACGTACTGCACAGATGGGCAATACTTTATACCTGTATACAAAAAGAGTACCACACAAATGGGGTTAATTCATTAGTTTCCGGTATGGAGTCGAAAGAACTAATACCACTTTAAACCGCTATATTTCATACGCGCCGTAATATCCTACGTCTCGAGTTCCTAAAAAGGTCACTTTCACCACCTAACATCACACGCTACGCTAATTCTATGAATCACAAACGCTCAAACTTGCCTCGACGACAGAAACACCAAACCAATTCACCGACCGCTGCCGATGCCACCAACCTGCGGATCATCGGCGGAGATTTGCGCGGTCGTCCCGTGCAATACAGCGGCGAACAACATACGCGTCCGATGAAAAATCGAGTACGTGAAGCGATGTTCAATCTAATCGGCCCCCTCGTCAAAGGCACATTCACATTGGACCTGTTCGCCGGTACTGGCGCTGTCGCCCTCGAGTCCATTAGTCGTGGTTCCGTTGGCGCACTCTGTATCGAAAAACATTTCCCCACCGTTCGTTTGATCAATGATAATATTCGCAACTTAGGTGTCGACGGCATTGCCACCGTCACTGGCGGCGATGCTTTTCACTGGGTAGAACATCGCATGCTCGAGGAATTCTCACCTCCAGAAAACACTTGCTGGTCCATCTTTCTCTGCCCGCCCTATGCATTCTTCGTCGACCGCAAACAAGAAATGCTCGATATGATCCAAACCATGATCAACCGTTCCCCCGCGGGTAGTCACATCATTGTGGAATGTGATGAACATTTTGACCCGCAAGAATTACCCAATCCAGAATTGTGGGATGTCCGCAGTTATCCGCCAGCGGTGATTGCTCTGAGACGAGGAACAAATCCGATCACAACCACAGATAATCAATCCGGTGATTAAATCGACCACTGCCCCGTGTAAAACAGGCTTATAATAGTGCCATGACATCCAGTTCTTTACACTCATCACACGACCGTTCTTTTGCGGACAATCGCTTCGTGTACCCCGTCCTGAGCCGACGTAGTGGGGGTATGTCGATCGGTGTAAATCTAAATCCAGATAAAATCTGTAACTTCGACTGTATCTATTGCCAGGTCAACCGGACCACTGCCAGTGAAACTCGTTTCGTCGAGATGCCGCATCTACTAGACGAATTGCAATGCATGCTCGACCTCGTCCTCTCCGGTGAAATTTATACCACCGAATTTTTCTCCACGGTGCCCAACCACCTCAGGCGACTCAACGACATTGCCTTTTCAGGTGATGGAGAACCAACCACCTATAAAAATTTTGATGATATCATCAGTCAATGTGCTCAGCTCAAACAAAGCATCAGCCAACAATACACCGACTCAAATTCGCAGCTACCAACGGACCCCATAAAAATGGTGCTCATCACCAACGCCAGCATGTTTCATCGAGAACATGTCGAGCGGGGGCTAAAGATCTTAGATCAGAATCAAGGCGAGATTTGGGCCAAATTAGATGCCGGCACCGACAACTACTACCAGCTCATTGAACGCACTGCGATCCCGTTTCAACAAGTGCTCGATAACCTCCTAAGTACAGCTCGCATCCGGCCAATTGTGATTCAATCACTGTTTATGCAAGTTAATAGCACGCCTCCAAGTGACCAAGAGATACAGGCTTATTGTCAACGGCTCAACGATATCACCAACCACGGAGGATCGCTCGCAAGCGTGCAGATCTATACTATCGCGCGACAACCAGCTGAGAGTTATGTGACACCATTGGCAGACGAAACTGTCGATGCTATTGTAAACCAAGTCGCCACTCAAACCGGACTTAGCGTCGAAGGATTCTATGGATACCAAACCTGATAGCACTGACCACGGTTCCATCAACGAACCACAACAACGGCGGCGAGCCACCTGGAGCCTCGTCCTAGTCGTTATCCTCTGGGGTGCGATCCTAGCAGTCGGTGCTTTTCTGTCGTGGGACCGCATTGAACTCGCAAGTGAACCAGCACAAATTGAGGACCTAATCTCTACCCCGAAGCGAGTGATGAAGCTAGTCATCACGTTGAGTACTGTCTTCTTATTCGCCGGAGGATGGAGCCTAGCGTTGTTCGTGCGACAACGTCGATTGAGCAAAGAAGAAGCCAATCAGTCAAGCTAACGTTCTGCCCGTGAGCGATATTATTCGCTCGTTACCGCTATCCGCGGCTCGGATGCCACACAATACGTCAACCATCCATGCTGTACTTGGAAAGTTGCAATTCGCGTATCTTCAAAGTTAGGGTGCTCAGCGATACTGCTGCCAAGTAAACTCATCGAACGTGTCGACGGAATAACTTTGTTAAAAATCGTCTGCAACGCAATCCGGTCACCTAATCGCAAACTACGGCCAATGATCTGTAGTATGCCTTCTCGTTTTAGATTTCCATTGATCGAATCCAACTGTGGAAAAAACTCAACCAATACAGCAAAGTTCTTCCAAACAATGCGGTTGTTCCGCAGTTCTTTAAACTGCAGTAACAATTGTACTCGCCCATTGTAAAAGCGAATACGAATAGCATCTCGCGTAATCAGTTTGATCGTCACCGTCTCTGACACTTCTGCAGGTACTTCATAATCGGTAAAGCCCAATTGCTCAGCAACCGTAGACATCACATCACGTAACTTGCCGGATGTGCCATCCAGTGCCAATTTGTGTAACAAGTTATTCATCGCCGACTCGTGAACTTGAATCGACACTAACGAATCCCCGAGAATTTCAGGGCGGAATCCATACGCGGCAAGTTGATCAACTCCGGCTAATCGATAATCAACAACCAACTGGTCCTTTGTCGTACGCAACTGGGTCGCCACAGGACTGAGTTGCAATTGCCGCATTGGTTCTAGCCAACGATCGTTGAATTGGCCGTCAACCTTCGAGATGCCTGTAGTTACCTTTTCATCAAGCGTTTCGGTTGCCTGCGTACGGACTCGATTCTCAAGTTCCTTGACTGCTTGGTCTTTCTTTTGCCGATATTGTTTTTTCGCCATATTACGAGCCAAACCACCTAGCAGTGAACTATCATAATCCGTCTTAAATTCAAGTAATTCGGTGTCGCTCGTCACCAACGCCGTGGTATCTCCGAATTCAATGCCGCTCGGTGAGATAAAAATCTGCTTGCCCGTTTCAAACGTCGCGTTTGCTGCATTTTCAAATGTTGCGGCACCTTTTTGGGTTTCCGTTTTGGTCTTGATATCCCCAACTGCTTCTACCCCGATTACCCAACGTAAACCATCGGCGTGTAAACGAACTTTGAGTTCGGATGTCGTCTGACTCGTGCCGGTGACTTTGGCACCTCCCAATGTGTCGTCAATTTTTTGTGTTTGATTTGTCTGCCCAGGAAGCAACCGATTCATAAACTTTTCTGCGATACGAATCCGTATGTTGCCGCCGCGATAATATTGGTCCAACAGCGCTCCGAGTTGAGCAACGGGTTCATCAGCCGACCAGCGAATAGCTTGGAAACTTAAGGCAACCGGAACAGCTTGATAACTAAAACGGCCTGCTTCGTATCGCTCGATATCCATTAATAGTCTTGTATAATCAATCGGTTCAGCACACCAATGTCGCAAACCCTCTTCTAAGGAAATAAAAGGCTCTTCTAACAAAAGCTCGACTTGGTCCGGGGTTAAATAGTTGGAGTGCAACCGAGTCAGCACTCGTTGGGAATCTTTGGTGCGTTGCTCGGCATCTAGAGTCGCAGCAACGGTTGTATATTGTTTGAGCGTCAGTAGCATCAAATACGTCGACCAATTTTCCGCTTCCGCTGAACCATCCAAACGTTCATCAATTCCCTCGAGGGCGCCTGCCACGACGACTCGCGGGTCAACTTCTTCCTCGGTTAACGCCTTTTCGTTTGTAATGATCGCTTGTACTGCATGCCAAATTGCCAACCGCCGTTTTAAGCCACTGAGCATCTTGAACAACGCTGTCTGGTGCTGCATTTCCTTCAGTGTCGACGCTTTTTGGATTCCTTGGTTTTGTAATTCACGAAGTTTTGCCAATACGGTAACGGATTCAACACTATCAAATCCGCGGGTTGCATGTAGTCGATCAAGCTCACTTTGTGTTTCCAATGACCATTGGGTTAAAACGCTAATCTCGGCCAACTTCTTCAATTGGCGGTGCAACAGGGGACACTCGGGCCAACTAAATCGCTGCATATCCAACGGTTCATTCTCAACTCGTTCTATCTGGTCCACGCGACTTGATTCAGCTTCCGGAGGTAGTGTCGCGATATTCAGCCGAGGCAAGGAGCTCGTAGTGGGCCGAGTTGTTTGATGTTGAGGAAGCGTCGATGAATCTTCCGTCGAAGCAACTTGCAAACGCTTGATTTTATTTTCCTTGCCACGGCGGAACGGTTGCCGCGGAACTTCACTCATAGCCGGTTCAACTGGTTTGTTTGGTGGTGTAGTCGGAGCTTGAGTCGCAGCAGCGGATGTTATATCTTCGGTGGCACTAGCAAGCCACAATTGAATACCTGTTTTTGGCTGCGGGAGTTCGTCAATTTGTAGCGATTCTGGTGCGACAACTAGGTCATCTAACACCAGCGATACCGGTACTGCATACGTACTCACTGGCATCGTATACACCATCGGAGATGCTTTGATCGAATGAACTGCAATCGGAATCGGCATTAACGCAGAATGAGGCAATTGGGCATATCCACCTCCGCCCGACACGACGACCAAGCAGAAAAAGAACAGCACAATACTACTAAGCAATATGTGCCTAAATACGGGCATAAGAAACGTTCCGGTTGAATGGTATTTATTCTTTGCCATATTTTCTTTGTACTGTCTAAGAACCAATCGAGAATCAATCAAAGCGGCAATCAGTGCCTGTATAACTAATAACATCGGAAAAAACTGCCTCTCAAGTAGACCCGATTAAGGCCTTACATAGGAGAAATCCCATAAGATTTGACAATCTAGGTAAATTGCTAAAAGAATACCGTTAAGTTGTCCGCGAAGTTCCATCATCTACTAGGACAATCAAGCCCCGCTACCGTGAGTTTCTGCATTTTTGATACGCAGAAACTATAATAAATACCCTCTGTCTGGTTTGGTATTTTCCATTATGAAAGACGGAAATTTGTTTCCGATTCAATTCGCTAAATAATCTGTTGACTTACTTACGAAACAGGTCAATCAACCATGAATCCTTTTACCTTCAACACAACCGCCAGTATTCGATTCAAAGAAGGAGCGGCTGCGAATCTCGGTACTGAGTGCCAAGATACTCTTGGCGAACGAATATTGTTTGTGACCGATCAAGGACTCATGAAAATTGGCTTAGCCCAAGGGGCACTTGATTCGCTACAGCAAACGGGCATCGACGTGACGCTGTTTGATCAAGTCGAGGCGGATCCATCACTCGACACCTTAATGGCGGCCGTCGACAAAGCACGACAGATTGAGGCGACAGGAATTGTTGGGTTCGGTGGTGGATCCTCGATGGACGTGGCCAAACTGACCGCGTTGCTCGTAGGGTCTAACGAAAATCTAGCGGAAGCTTGGGGAGTCGAAAACGCCACAGGGCCGCGACTGCCTTTAGTTTTGATTCCCACGACGGCAGGGACCGGATCGGAAGTCACACCGATCGCTATCATGACAATCGGCCAAGGCGAAAAAAGAGGTGTTTCCTCTGCTGTTATCCTACCCGACGTTGCGATACTTGATCCATTGTTAACCACCAGCTTACCTGCGAGCATTACCGCCGCAACTGGAATTGATGCGATGGTTCATGCCATCGAGGGCTACGCTTCTCGAGGGGCGAACAATAATCCAATATCAAAAATCCTCGCTACTCAGTCGCTGAGCTTACTCGGTGCAAATATTGAACGGGCTGTTATCGACGGCACCAATATCAAAGCGCGAGGTGCAATGTTGTTAGGATCCATGCTGGCCGGTATGGCGTTCGCTAATTCACCCGTGGCAGCCGTACACGCACTAGCTTATCCAATCGGTGGTACTTTCCATGTCCCCCACGGATTATCCAACGCACTCGTGTTGCCCCACGTTTTGCGATTTAACGCACCAGCAGCAGCTCAAGAATACGCGGAACTGGCGCCTTTTATTTTCCCCAACATCGATACAAATCAAAGTTCTCAAGAGGTCTGTGCAGAATTCATCGAACGCCTGGCCGCACTCTCCGCAACTATCGGACTGCAACAAAGGCTGCGTGAGGTTGGCATTACCGAAGGCGACCTTCCAACCATGGCCAGCGACGCCATGAAACAGACAAGATTACTCGTGAACAACCCTCGCAAAATCACTGAACAAGATGCCCTAGCAATCTATCAGGCAGCTTGGTAAATCGGCACTCGTTAACGAACCAGTACCTCATGGGTGGTTGCGAGCGACAATAATCCAACCGTTGGCTCGTAGGTTGGGAATCCACCAGCGATATTTCAATCCGTGCTGTCGCGTGGAATGTAATGGTATCACTTTCTTAATTTGAAACCCAGCCAATCGCAAATCCTTTTTAATCTCCCGCCACCGAAAAACATGCAAAAACATATTGGGTACGCCTCGATATCCAAACATCTTATCGCCCATCTCGAGGTTTTTGGAAAAACAACTCCGCACAATATTATTCAACAACCACCATGGTCCGCCGGGATCATAGAAATTGAACCAGATGTTATGGATGTGTAACACACAACTACCCCCTGGTCGTGTGATACGTGCCATATGCTGTAGTGCTTGACGCCGATTATTACGACCTTGAATCATCCCCAAAGTGCTGAATAAACAAATACAATGATCCACGCTGGCGGTCGCCAATACATCGAGCTCAACCATGTTGGCCCGCACACAGTGAATCGGCAAATCCTTTTTTTCAATTTTCTGCTGAACGACGTTTAACATCGGCCAGGAAAGATCCACTGCCAATCCACGATATCCTGCGGTGCACAACGTCTCAAGTGCCCGGCCAGTTCCACAGCCTAAATCAGCAATCAAATCCTCGAACTGACCATTCTGCTTCAATTCATCCAAGATAACTTGTTCGTCAAACGAAAACAGGCTGGTATAGGCAAAGTAGTCGTCATAGTCATCGGCCACGATCTTCGATTGCGTATAATCCCACAGCCCCCGACTCACTCCGGTAGGTAACTGCCACTGCGGTCGATCCTGCTGCTCTGCCATAGGTCATATTCTACAGCACTTAGAAGTTGTATATTAGATGGACAACGTTCGACAAACAACCGTCGTAACATTACCACTCATTTTTTGTTGCATTAGAAATATCGAGGGAACCCAAGTCGATGCGAATCGCATATTTAGATTGTCTAAGTGGAATCTCCGGAGACATGATGCTCGGAGCATTGGTTGACGCTGGCATCGACATCGCGCAAATACAAGCCGGCGTTGATTCACTGGGATTGCCGACGTGTCACCTTGTCGCAGGCACCGTCAGCAAATGTGGCTTCCGTGCAACTAAAGTAAACGTGCAATACGAACCTGAACATGTGCATCGGCATCTTCATCACATAACCGAGATGATCGATAATAGTCAGCTCACAGAAAACCAAAAGGACTTGGCCAAACGCATTTTCAGCAAACTCGGTGAAGCCGAGGCTAAAGTGCATGGCTGCTCGATCGAAAAAGTACACTTCCACGAAGTCGGCGCTGTCGATTCGATTGCGGATATTGTCGGCAGTGCCATCGGTTGGGATTTACTGGATGTTGATCACGTCGAATGCTCACCAATTCCAACTGGCAATGGCACCGTAAAAATTGCACATGGTACTGTCAGTATCCCAGCGCCCGCCACTGCCGAACTACTCGCCAACATCCCCTTGGCTCAATCTGATATTGCCGCCGAATTAACGACGCCAACCGGTGCGGCGATCGTAGCGACCCTTGTCAAAAAATTTGGCGGCGTGCCCGCTATGCAAATTAAAACGGTCGCCTTGGGTGCCGGCGACCGCGATCTTGAAAATCAACCAAACGTTTTGCGGTTGTTGATTGGCGAAACTGAGAACAATGCGAAATCGTCCGACGATCAAACCCGTGATGAAGTGTGGATATTAGAAACAAACATCGATGACATGACCGGTGAAGCCATTGGGCATTGTTGTGGACTTTTACAACAAGCCGGTGTTCTCGACGTATACACCACAGCGATTCAAATGAAAAAGAACCGTCCTGGTGTAACGCTAACCACTTTATGCCATTCCGATTCAGTTGCAACAGTCGAGAGGATTATGTTTGAGCAGACGACCACTCTAGGTATACGCAAATGGACAGCTCAAAGACATATACTCCAACGACAGTCGCACACAGTGGAAACACCTTGGGGACCACTATTAGGGAAACTTGCGACGCTACCTAGCGGTGACCAACGTTTTTCTCCAGAATATGAATCCGCTCGCGAAATCAGCGACCGGGAAGGCATTTCTTTACAGCGAGTGCTCACTGCAGCTGTCACCGCATACCTTGACTCACTCAACACGGAGTAAACCATGACCACTGATCAAGAAACTTCACTAGCAGATTTAAAACAGGTCGTTGCAGAATTTGTGCACGAACGCGATTGGGAACAATTTCATAGCCCTAAGAATATAAGCATGGCATTGGCGATTGAAGCCGCTGAGTTAATGGAGCACTTTCAGTGGATCTCAATGGATGAATCACGCAGCTGTTGTGACGATGCGGATAAGTTACAAGAAGTCGGCGAGGAACTAGCTGATTGCATATGCTATTTATTAGCCATGGCAAACCAACTCAACCTCGACATCTCAACATCACTACAGCAGAAAATGAAAAAGAACCGACTCAAATATCCCGCACAAGAATTTCAGGGACGTTATGGGCACAAGCATCAACTGTCGGAGATTGATCCTCCTCAGGGTAACGATGCCTAATAGCCACTTGGCAAAACACCTTGGCTAACTGATTAATAGCTTGCTGCGACATTGCTGGGTAGATTGGCAAAAACACGGCATTGTCTAGAATACGATCGGTCGTCGATATTGATTGAACCGCTTCGCCTTGCGGCGCGGGCACAGTAGGTACTTTAACCATCGACCCACGTTGATCCGCGTCAAACCCATATGCTCGCAAGTATTGAATTGTCTCCGACGGGTTATCTGTTTCCACAGGGAATACCCAAAAGTAATTTGCCGCGGCAGCACTACCAGGCAAGTCATATCGCTGGCTAAGGTGGTCGCACAAGAGTTCACCAAGTTCGCAATGACGCTCTAATCGTCGCTCTTCGAAACTTGTAATCCGGCGTTTCAACACACTTAATAACGCCTGGCAGGGCTGCTGCCGGATCCTTGAAAACAACTTGTTGGTGGGGAATCCCTTCACACTCTTCTTCAGTATTTCGCTGTAATCCTTTCCTAGCATTCTTAAGACCGCGATAAAAGCTGTTATGGGCAATCGATAGGAAAGAATCTTGAGGAAACCGTATTTCACCACACGCTTAAAATATGCCATCGTGGATTGTGTTGGATACGCTTGCTGGATTTGTGCCATCTTTTTTGTCAACTTACCGTCGGCAATACAAAGGACAGCTCCGCCGAGAGCAGTGGCCGTTTTGATCGGCCCGAAACTGTACATTGCCACGTCACTAACATCTGATTTTCCTTGCGGCATACCGTGAAAGGATTGGGCACAATCTTCGACCAGCAACAATCCATGCTGTTGCGTAATACGAGCGTAGGGTTGCATGTCTATTTGTGTGCCAAAGAGGTGAGCAATTAGCACGAGTCGAGTTTGATCGGTAATCGCCAATTCAACATCTTCTGGTGCTGGGGCAAGCGTCTCAAATTGCAGGTCAACCGGTACTGCCACGAGACCATGTTCAGCGATGATCTTGAGGATTCCATCGATCGTCATAGCGCTGACAATGACTTCGCTACCGCGAGGTAAGTCCAAAGCTCGCAGTAGAATATCTAGGCCAGATCGCACGCTTAAGCAAGTGAACGCGTGCCGCGAATCTCGCCAGCATTGATTCACGACAGTCGTGTCGACACGGTTTGGAAAAAGACAATGCGCCAAGGCACTAGCAAGATCGGCCCAACCGATATCAATTCGTTTTCGCACCCACATAACGCAACTTTTTAAATTTTGATTTCTATTCTTTGGTTATCTTATTGATCACACTGAATATTGTAACCCAAACAATACTGCGGTTGACACTCATTAGTAGCTATTGGATGAATCTGGAAACGTCTTTGTTTGAACGTCTTGGCAATACTGCAATACAGCGTCACCAATTGTGCTTCCCAGTTGCGCGTATTCTTTCACAAAACGCGGAGGAGAATCGGTTAGCCCGAGAAGGTCATTGATTACGAGAATCTGGCCATCACAATGCTCGCCAGCACCAATACCAATCGTTGGGATCGATAACGCCTCGGTAATCTTAGCAGCGATCGATGCTTCCATACACTCGAGTACAACAGAAAATGCCCCCGCAGATTCTACGGCTTTGGCATCAGCTAACAACTGCTCTTCATCCCGCTGCACTTTATAGCCACCCATCGTCAATACACTTTGCGGCTGCAAGCCAATGTGCCCCATGACGGGAATTCCAGCTGCAACTAAAGCAGCAATCGTGCCGGCTTGTTGGACGCCGCCTTCAAGTTTGACCGTTTGACACTCAGTCTCTTTCAGAATCCTAGCAGCGGCGGCTATCGCTTCGTGGTCACCCACGAGGTGTGTAGGGAAGGGGAGATCCACCACCAGCAAGCTGTGTTCCACAGCGCGACCTACCATTTCGGCGTGGTAAATAATTTCGTCGAGCGAGACCTTTAACGTTGTCGCGCGACCTTGCACAACCATGCCTAAAGAATCACCTACTAAAATCCCATCGACACCTGCTTGATCAAGAATCTTAGCGATCGTGAAATCATAGGCCGTCAGCATTGTAATCCGCTGACCTTGACGCTTCAAGTCAATGAAATCGTTTGCCGTATTCTGTTTTTTTGCTGCTGCCATTATTGATTTGTTCAGCTTTGCTTTTCCAACAAGCTATAATGTAAGAGGAAGAAGACGTGTTGCATATCGACTATACTGCATTTTCAATTAAACGGATATGGTCTAGCTGTAGATGGCTCAGTGAATAAATAGTTCAATCGGAATCAAATCATGACAAAACTTAAAAAATTCAATCGCATCTTTTCATTGTTCACTTTGACAGCATTTATTTTCGCTACAGCCAACGCCAATGCACAACAGCAGCCACCTAAGAAAACATTACGCGGCGACGGTACTGTCATTGCTATGGGTGCTGGCAAAATTCAAGTCGAGTTAAAAGACGGTAAAAAATGGGTCATCTATATACCCGATAAGCCTGAGGCTATTGACGTCTCGGGGACTGCCGTACTGCCTTGGTTAAAGCGGGGAATGTTCGTTAGCTTTGCGGGGTTGTTCGACGCCAAGGGAGCATCGCAGATTGAGATAAAAGACATTCTTGTATTTCAGCCAAATAAAGATACTAAACTAGGACCTAAGAGAGACGGAATCTCAGGCGCTAATAAAAATCTATTCGGCGAGAAGCCAAATCCCAATGCCGTTCAAACCTCTCGCTTTCTCATCTCCGGAAGATTGGTCAATATCAACAACGGAAAAATGGTGGTCGAAGCACCAGGATTTCGCACCACGGTTTCACTAGCCAAAAAAATGACCATCCGTGTTAAAAGCCATAATTCCAGCCTGATTCGGGTGGGTGATAAAGTCAATATCGACGCTTGGTACTATGAAGGCCGAGCACAATTAATGCAAGCCAAAGCCAACAGCTTAAAGTTCATCTCCGAAAAACCATACGGTTATGTCGAAAAACCAGTCCCGGCAGAAAAAGACGAAGATACCTCGAATTAAAGCAAGTCATGGGACTTTACCCGCTCCGCCTACACTTCGTTTAGACGAACAAGCGCTGCTCAGGCTCCCCCAAGGCTCCCAAAAAAACTAACTACCCGCAGATATAGTATTAACGGGTATTATGAACACTAGGGATCCGCGAGCAATTAGCAACGTAATTAAACGCTACGATCGTTAAAAAGTTTCGGCAACTGCGAAAATTCCTTGCCTCCAGCCGAATTCGCCCATTGTGAGCCTTGCATTTCAAACCTATAATTGCCTCTTTAAGAAGCGAATACGCTTTAGTTTCTCGTAAACAACCACTAACAATCTGTTTGTTAGTGAAAAGTCATAAACACGTAATACCGTAATCACGGGTGTTTGATTGACCACTGTTTCCGGTTTTAGTTCATTGAGTTTTGAAGGAGAATATCGTGACAATTCGTGTCGCAATTAACGGGTTCGGCGTTCAGCGTAGCGATGAATTTGAAGTGGTCGCAATCAACGACCTCACTGACAATAAAACCCTGCGTACACTGTTGAAATACGACAGTATCCACGGTCGTTTTGACGGTGATGTGGAATATGACGACAACAACCTAATCGTCGATGGCAAGGCAATCCGAGCCCTTGCCGAACGCAACCCAGCGGATTTACCTTGGGGCGACCTCGGCGTTGATATTGTAGTTGAAAGTACTGGTATTTTCACTGCCCGCGGTGGTGATGGTAAAGCCGGCTATGCTTCGCACCTCGACGCTGGAGCAAAAAAAGTCATCCTCAGCGCCCCCGCTAAAGACGGTGCTGACTTGACTGTTGTCCTCGGGGTAAACGAACACTTGTTAACTCCAGAAATGAAGTGTGTTTCCAATGCAAGCTGTACGACTAACTGCCTAGCACCTGTTGCCAAAGTTCTGCACGAACAATACGGTATTGAATCCGGTTTGATGACAACCGTTCACGCGTACACCAACGACCAACGGATGCAGGATATGCCACACCCCGACCTCTATCGCGCTCGAGCTGGTGCCCAAAACATCATCCCTACGTCGACCGGAGCGGCCAAAGCCGTTGGTCTCGTAATCCCTGAACTCGATGGCAAACTCACTGGAATCGCCCTGCGAGTACCCGTGCCCACCGGTTCGGTTGTCGATCTGACTGTTAATCTTGGCAAAGCAACAACGGCCGAAGCAATTAACAATGCCATGCGTGAAGCTGCCGAAGGCCCATTAGCTGGTATTCTGAAGTATACGGAAGATCCATTGGTGTCGACTGACATTATTGGTGATCCACATAGTTCAATTTTCGCACCGGACTTTACGCAAATCCTCGGTGGTGAAGGCACCTTTGCTAAAGTCGTTAGCTGGTACGACAACGAATGGGGCTACTCCAACCGTACGACGGACCTTTGTGCAATTTTAGGTAACCTCTAGTCAAGTAAGCATTCGTTGCTTCAAGTGACGAGCACAAACGTGTATAACTAAACCGCAGTTGCGTTGATTCGTGACTGCGGTTTTTTTCATTCAACCACACCTGTTACGCGTCACTCCATTTAAAGCCAAACTTCATGATCCAATTCTCAGAAATCCAACAATCAGCTCCTAACCTTGAAGAAGTCACCTCTGCACGCACAGAGCTACTCAATCAAATCGAGTCCGCAAGTAGCATCGAGGACGTCCGTTTAGCCCTGCAACAGTGGGATCAAGGTCGCCGGGAAACAGGCACTTGGGAAGCACTTGTGCAGCTACGTTTTTGCCAAGATACGACCAACGAACAAGCCAAACAGGCTCAAGACGAAATGGACCAGATGCAGCCTAAACTGACTGAACTCGATATTAACATCAAACGTGCTCTGGTCAGCCATCCGTTGCGATCGGCGATTGAGCAGGAAACAGGTGTTCAGTTATTCGCCTTATGGGAAGCCGAAATCCCGACGTTCGACCCCATCATCGCTGAAGACATGATCCAAGAATCTGGCTTGAAAACCAAATACACAACACTGATGGCATCCGCTAAGTTCGAGTTTGACGGCGACACGCTTAACCACTCGACCATCACTCGCTATCGTGAAAACGCCGACCGCGACCTACGTTACGGCGCGGAATTAATACGCTGGCAGTGGTTTGACGAACATGCCGAAGAGCTCGATGACTTGTTTGATGAAATGGTTACTTTGCGCCACGGCATGGCACAAAAACTTGACTTCGAAAACTACGTCGATTTAGGCTATCAAATCATGAGCCGTGTCGATTACGACCAACACGATGTAGCGCGTTACCGCGATATGGTTCGCGAGGAAGTCACACCACTGGGTCAACAAATCCGTGACGGCCAAGCGACCACTCTAGGCATCGACAAAACCATGTTTTGGGATGAATCAGTTTATCTCAAAGCGGGTAATCCGTTGCCCTCGAGCGACTATGATACGATGATTGGTCAAGCGACTGAGATGTTCAATAACATGGGTTATGGTCTTGATGATTTCTTTCGTATCATGAACGAAGGTGGGTTCATGGATCTGCAAAGTCGCGACGGGAAAGCAGGTGGTGGATTTTGCACTGCTTTCAGCACGGTCGGCATGCCATATATCTACGCCAACTTTAAAGGCACTCGAGCTGATGTCCAAGTTTTCACTCACGAGATGGGGCACGCGTTTCAGTGCTACATGAGTCGCCAACAACCGTGGTTTGATTACCTCTGGCCAACCTATGAATCATGCGAGATTCACTCCATGTCTCTCGAAATGCTATGTTACCCACAAATGGAACGGTTCTTCGGTGACGGTGCCGCCGACTTCCGCCACATTGATCTCGCAAGCACACTTACGTTTCTACCCTACGGTGTTACCGTCGACGAATTCCAACACTTGGTTTATGCCAAACCCCAAGCCAGTCGTAACGAACGTCACGAAATGTGGAAACAACTTGAATCAACCTATGAACCCTATTTGGACTATGGTGATTTACCACACGTCAGCAGCGGTGGACGGTGGCAAGAAAAACAACACATTTTCCGATCTCCTTTCTATTATATCGATTACACTTTAGCGCAAACCTGCGCGTTACAGTTTTGGATCAAAGCCGAAGAGAATCGCGAACAAGCAATGCACGATTATGTGGCATTATGCAAACGTGGTGGCGAAGCACCGTTTCAGGAATTAGTGGCCAGCGCCAAACTTATCAGCCCATTCAAAGAAGGTTGCTTGCGAGATGTTGTAGCCCATAGTCGTCGGGTATTAGACATATAATATTAGATATGAGAAGAAAGTGCTCAATTTACATAGTCAGGAATTCGTTATGAAATTTCAACTTTCGCCCGTGGCCGTTGCCATGACGGTGGTGCTGTTGACCATCTCAACGACCATGGCCTGCCTTTGGGATTATGATACTCTGGCTCAGGAACGCATGAAATTCCCCTCGGCGCTAGAATTGATCGCTGGAAAATTCCCCCGTCATAGTCCCGCGTTCTACCTCTGGCGAATCGATGACCGCCAAGCCAAGCTTGATAGCGGTGATGACCAAGCGAGTTATTATGACGATATCGCTGTTGCTTACGACAAGCTAAGGCAAGACGACCAAGCGATTGAGTGGATGCATAAGAAAGCGGCAAAATTCAATGACAGCGTTGACAACCGCTACAAGACTGCTGCCAATCTAGGAACATTCTACTTACACTCACGGCAACTAGACAAAGGCATCGAACAGCTCGAACTTGCCATCAAGATAAATCCCAACGCCCACTTTGGCCGTGAGCGGTATCAATTGTATCTCGCCAAATATATCAAGTTGCGTATAGAGAATGGGCAATTACGCGAGGGAAAACTCGTGCTGCCTTTGCGAAATGAATACGAACCTGATTTCAGCGGGTCTGATGTTGATATCGATTCAGCACCAAAAACCAGCCCTCTTAGCAAGCATGAAGCAATACGCCATTTTGGTTCTGCCGTCGGATATTTTGACAATGACTCGCTCGCTCTTATCAACAAAGAACAAACAACTGAGGCCGTGACTGGTATTTTGGGGATGATGCGGTTTGGACATTATGATTCGCCCATTTTGCTGGAATGCTTGGGGGATTTATTGAGTGAAACAAGCGGTGTCAATCAAAATTCCGCATACACAATTGCAGCCCGCGCCTACATGCGTGCTGCCGATTTGCTGGCGCAAGAAGATGAGGCGTCGCGAACCAAATATCACGAACTAGTTAAACGCGTAATACACTATAAGAAAAACCTCGATCACAAAGACATCCATCGCTATCTGACGTTAGAACTAGCTGACGCCGACGCATACTACGCGCAAATCGTAGCGGATGAAAAACTGTGGATATCTCAAAACGCTGATGTCGAAGCGCTCTTTCAAGCAAAATACTATGCTAGCAGTGATGCCAAATTTACGTTGAGTGACTACACCGACGACAAACCTGTAATAAACACCACCGAAAAACACGCCGAATTTTTGATCGTCATTGCCATTTCGCTTTTGTTACTCGCATCCATTTCGCTTTACTTACTGCGCAGATTCCTAAAAAAATTCGCTTCTCAAACAACAAATAACGTCTAATAATTTCCTGCCTGCCCAATCTATCTGGACGTCAAAACTGCAACCGAACTATACTACAGCGTTCTTTAACGGACACAGATTTCCGAAAAAAGTATAATCCATATCAGTTACTATTGGATGTCCTGATAAATATCCAAACTGCGGAGTTTCACTATGAAACGGTTTTACGGTTCCCCAACGTTTACTTTGGTATCTTACTACACCATTCTGATTGGCTGTTTCATCACACCCAACGTGGTTTTCAGTCAAACAGCAACGATTAATGATGAAACGCAATCTGTATTGGTCGACGAAACGACTCCGCCAACAAATACCGCAGCAGATACTGACAAAAACACTGACGAAACAAATAATAACGCCACAACGACTCCCTTCGTATTCCACGGTAGTCGTTTTCAGGGTGTCATGCCTGGCGTCACTCCAAAATCAAAAATCGTAGAGCTCTTAGGGGAACCGCGGGCGAAAATTGAAACGGGCGGACGGGTTGTCAATGTCTATGCAATTGAACCGTACGACCGAGTGGGAATTGTGCTGCGGGGGGATGTCGCGGACTCGATTCACCTACACTACAAACAACCGCTGAACCTCAAACAAGCGGCCTCTGAATTAGGACATGACCCGACCACAGCGGTTACTCAAACCACATCCACGCCCCACGAGTTTTTACTAACTTGGCCCGATGAAGGAATATCGCTGCACTTCCAACGTAGCGACGGTGTTGACGTAGTTTCCCGAGTGGCCTTCACAACGGCGCAGCCTGACGCGTTTTTATTGCGCGGCCTCAATCGGCAGTGGCGCGATTACAACGGAGCATTACATGATGCCCGTGCGGTACAAAGTCTAGATCCTCGTCGTGAAGAAGCTTATCGACTTGAAGCACAAGTCGCCTTGCGAATGGGACATCCAACCATCGCAAAAAAAGCGATTGCGGAAGCACTCACCGTAACCACTGCTACCATCGATCTGTTGTTACTACAAGTTCAAGTCGCTACCACGGCCACCGAACTCGACGGATTGATGCTGCAAATTCGAGCAATCCGTAATAACGTTCAACTCCCTTCACTCACTCGCGCTAAAGCAGCTTTTGCGATGGGCCAAATCAATACCAAACAATCATCACCAAATTACAAACTGGCGTTGGGGTTTCACAGTGAGGCGAACCAACGAGCAAGAGGACTTTTGAAAAGCTCCGAATTAGCAGAACAGTTCAGTGCCTTGGAGTTAATGGTCAACTCCCATCTGGCAATTGCTCATGACATTGCCTACGGCGAGTACACCGCCGAAGAGAAGAACAGAGCTGTTCCGAAATGGATCGAACTCAGTTGGAAATTCACTGCACACCTCTTAGCAAACAATTACCACGATCAAGCGTTAGGGCTCGACGTCTGCCGTTCTTCTTTGGAATTGTTAAAAAAACTGGATAAAAGCGCCCCACTGGAAGTGTGGGAAGACCGTATCACCCAGCAGGCCGCTAATATTTCACAACTCAAAGGGACCTCCACTGAGTTTCTTGACCACATGCGGTGGCAACAAGCAATGGCCCTGTATCACGCCACAATCATTGCCCGCCAAGGTAAAGACGGGAACCGTGTTCAGCAACTCGGTCTAGCTGGCTACCAGTTATTTAGAGGACCGTTAACGGCGAAGACAAAAACCAAACGCTGGGATTCGATCTCGACCAAAGCAGCCATGATCGGACTTTGCTATACGCTGGGTTCAGTAGAAGCAATCGACAATCTAGATCATGTCAAGGCAATTCAATGGTACGACCAGATTCTGCAATATCTCGATACCCCAAGTATTCAACAGTTTGCAGCAAAGCAATCGACCAAGCAAGCAACCGGTTTGGGTTGGCACGGTGAACGACTCGTAAGTATGGGCCTGTCCTATTGGGCAACGGGCAATAAAACTCAGGGACTACGTTTGACGCAGCAGGGAATCTCTTGGATTGAAACAGCCGTCCGTGACTATGGCTTTCCCAATCATCATCTGAAAATTCCTTACAGCAATCTAGCCGTAATGACCAAGTCAGTAGAGCAGCGGCAAGACATTCAAAACATCGCCAACGGCGACAATAATTCCAAACAGCGCTAACGTCAATTCGCAACCGCTCTGGTACGATAGCCACTATGAGACTCTTTAGCTTTCTATTGATGGTGTTCGTATTTACGACACTCACTGAACTTTACTTATTAATAGAAGTCAGCGATAAAATTGGCTGGCCCAACACCATCGCCTGGACAATACTAACGGGTGTCGCGGGTAGTTGGTTAGCGCGACACGAAGGCTATCGAACACTGGCAACCATCCGCGGCGAAATGTCCCACATGCGAATGCCAGCCGACGCTCTGTTAGATGCTGGTTTGATCCTGTTTTCCGGCGGCTTATTAATCACTCCTGGGTTTTTAACCGATGCCGTCGGGTTTAGTTTACTCATGCCTTTCACTCGGGCTGGATATCGCAAACTGTTAGCTAAGTGGGTCAAGGCTAAGTTCCGCTTTGAGAACTTCCCAACACAATCCGGATTTCCAAACCGCCACTCTAAACAACAGCAATGGGACAACGTGGTGGATGGTGAAGTTTTACCGGCAGATTCCTCAAGCCATGAACATGATATTATCGATGTCGAAATCGACGATGAGTAATCGCATCAAAAAGTCGCTAACGAATACCAATAGGCACAGCTAATCGTGAACTCACAAACAACGTTCACTCAAGTGACTCCCTCAGGCCGAGCGGCGATCACCACCATCGTCGTGCGCGGGCCTAATGCCATCAACGTCGTTGCTGATTTTTTTGAATCCGCCTCTAAAAAAATCCTCGCCGCGGGGACGATTAACAAAATTCTATTTGGCAAGTGGCAAGCTCCTCTCACAGTTGCCGAAGATTTAGTCGTATGCCTACGTGAAATCAACGTAGTTGAAATACACTGTCACGGTGGCACCGCAGCATGTGAATCTATATCTGCATGCCTTCAATCTCGCGGTTGCGTCAAAACATCTTGGCAGCAACAAACGTCGAATTACTACGATGGTTCAGCGTATTGTCAGGATGTTTGGGAATTAGTTCCGTTAACAACTACTAGGGTTACAACACAAATCGCATTACGGCATGCGACAGGAGAAATCGATCGTCTGCTTGATGATGTACGGCACGAGATAAACAGTGGCAAACTAGCTTCAGCGGCTGAACTGCTGCAGCCCTATATTTGTACATATAAACTGGGCAGGCATATTATTGATCCGTTTGTTGTTGTGATTGCTGGCAGGCCCAATGCGGGTAAAAGTAGCCTGCTCAATGCAATGACTGGCGTTAATCGCTCAATCGTCAATCAACAGGCAGGCACAACGCGAGATGTGCTGCAGTACAAAACCATGATCCGCGGCTGGGCCATCTCGTTTTGGGACACCGCAGGAATCCGCACAGACGCTCAGACATTAGAGCAACTGGGTGTCGCTAAAGCCGAACAAGCTGTAGCCACAGCGGACCTCGTGATTTGGGTGCATGATGTGACTGAAAATTGGCAATCACAGGTTGAACAGGTCGAACGAGAGCTAGACGATATCAATTATTTAATTGTGATCAATAAAACGGATATCCAACAAGCCGGAGATGACTTACCTTCGCAGATTGCTGTATCCGCTAAAACTGGTGAGGGGATAGATGAATTGTCGGAGAAAATCATTGAGCGATTGATGGGCGGTGGCGAGGATCATCAAACTCGACCAATGCTGTTAACCAAGTCGATGGATGATTCATTTAAACAATGGTTTGACCAACTTAAGGCAAATGAAATCCCCACCGATTTATTACCCACCGGCCCCCCAGATCATTCTTGATCCAAAACATTTCTCGCGACGTGAATAATCCCTCGTAAACAGAGATGATCCATTGAAGAAGCATCGAATGGCAAGTTTAACACCACGTCAGAATCAGCACCATCGACGACTACATGTGCTTCCGCGCCTAGAATTTTTTGCTGTCGCTTAACCACTGCTTCGATTGCTCCGATAAGTCCCCACACTAATCCGCCTTTAATTGCATCCTGCGTGCAGGTTCCAATGGACGGTGGCAGTCCTTGCAAATCAGAAATATCAACTTCAACCTCGGGCAGTTGATCGGTGTAATTCGCTAATGCCAGCGAACTTAGATAAATGCCCGGCATAATCACTCCACCTAAAAATGCACCCTCAGTCGTCACGGCATCAATGGTCACCGCCGTGCCAATGTCCACCACGATCATGGGAAATAAATTCTCGCGAGCGCCGCGGGCACCAAGGGTTGATAAGAGTCGATCAACACCAACCTGTTCCTCATCCACTGCTGACAAATCCAGGGGTATATGTCGGTGGTTTAATATCGTTCGTTTTCTGGGTCGTGTTTGACTATCGAGCCAGCGCACAACACAATCTAAACTGGATTGGTTGACGCTTGCTAAGAACCACTGAGTTTCAACTGAACCGGAGCCCAATAAATCCAACCACTGCGCATTGCCAATATCTTCAGTTTTGAATGTTGTGACCGGGACGTCATGGAAATCTAGTGGAGTTAGCCCGTTCGGCAGCACAGCAGCTTTGATAAAACTGTTTCCAATATCAACGGCAACGACGCGATGATCCATCTTGACGAGCCTAGCCTTCCTGAGATGCTTGAGATTCCTTGATCGTATCGGCGATGCGGTTTGTCAACTCATTGAGTCCTTGCCCCGTGACTGCTGAAATCAGCATCACGTTCTGCTCGAGCTCGGCTTGCAGCTGTTGCTGTAACTCCTCAGATCCCGGCAGTTCTGCTTTGGTAACAACAACAATCATCGGACGTTGCCCAAGTTGTTCGTTATATTCAACAAGTTCTTGCTGGATCGAGCGAAAATTCACTAGTGGGTCTGTACCATCCATTGGAGCGGGCTCAATAAGATGCACCAAAATCCCTGCTCGTTCGATGTGCTTGAGAAACTCATGTCCTAGTCCAATACCTTGTGCCGCACCTTCAATCAAACCGGGGATATCTGCCATTACAAATGACCGTTCCCAATCAAGGATAACTTGTCCGAGATTTGGCTTTTTCGTCGTAAAGGGATAGTCGGCGATCTCAGGTTGAGCTTTGGTAATCCGACTTAGCAACGTGCTCTTACCAGCGTTCGGTTTTCCGACAAGTCCTACGTCTGCGATAACTTTTAGTTCCAAGGTAACCATTCGCTTTTCGCCGTCACCGCCGGGAGTCGATTTACGCGGAGCCTGATGGATTGACGATTTAAAACGCGTATTCCCTTTGCCTCCATAGCCACCTTTGGCAATGATACAGCGGTCACCTTCGTTCACGAGATCCTTGATAACGTAGTCATCATTCGCATCAAGGATGAGTGTCCCAGGAGGAACTAAGATCGTGATTCCTTCCCCATCACGGCCTCGTTTATTTTTACTACTGCCGTGATTTCCTCGACCCGCTTTCCATGATTTTCGGTGCGCAACAGCCGTCAAACTGTTGACGCCTTCTTGGGCAACTATTTCGATGTCGCCTCCATGTCCACCATCGCCACCGTCGGGGCCACCGCGAGGTACATATTTCTCTCGCCGGAAACTAACGCATCCGTCACCACCCCCCCCAGCGATCAATTCAATTGTGACTTGGTCAACGAACACTGTTCTTTTGTTCTCCCTATGGATTCTCTGACTCGTAGCAACCTGTGATAAAAAAAGGGATATCCCCTATTTGTGGAGGACATCCCATATTTTATGAAGTCTGTACCAATGTTGCAGTGGCTTAATTATCAGCTGCAACGACATTAATACGACGACCTTTGCGGTCGAACATAACAACGCCTTCGGTCAGTGCAAACAAAGTAAAATCTTTGCCTTGTCCTACGTTGCGTCCAGGGTGAAACTTATTACCCACCTGTCGCACGAGGATATTCCCCGCGATGACTCGTTCTCCACCAAACTTTTTCACTCCCCGTCGCTGTCCGTTGGAATCGCGACCATTACGACTGGAGCCTTGTCCCTTTTTATGAGCCATTATTCTGCCCTAAAGCTAATGCTGTATTTTTATTGTGTCTATTGAAACTGCGAACTTCATTTTTATACTGAGACGCGATTATCGGCAAGAGGCATAATCGACAGAAGTTTCCCTAGGCAACCAAAATTACCGTTTAAGAATTATGGAAGATAGCCAAATTTCAACATTTGAGCAAATTCGTGATTCAATTCATCCGAAAGCACACAAACTGACAATCTCTCTGCAGCACGCTAAGCCCGCAATATTTCAATTGCCACTACGGAATACTGGTGGTGCTGGCGAGGAATATAACCATTGGTTACGTGCGAAATCAACCATTCCATAAAGTCGCATAATTTGGACTTGTCGCCGAGTATAGATTTTGTAGATTTCGCTACCCACGGGTTGAGGGCGATTCAAGCGATTCAACGTTACTGGCAACAATACATATTCACCCTTCTGAGGTTCACCATCTGATCCCAGTTTGTCAAAGTTCACTTTCCGCAATTCAGACAGTTGGATATCTCGGTTACTGGCGATCACCTCCAACGTCTCACCCTCTTCCGTGAGATACAAACGTACCGGTTGTAGATCGTTATAATGCTGATGGTTGGTACGCGGGAAACGAACCACTTTACCAACGGGCAACTTATCCGGGGACGCAAGAATATCTCGGTTGAGCTGGTAAATTTCCAACTTGCGATTTTCATCGCCAAGAAACCTTCGCGCTAATGATTTTAAAGTGTCGCCTTGTTCGAGTGAATAAACAATTTCAGGTCGCGGCAATGCATTTGGCAACCCGTAATATATTGTGTCCTTCACCAAATCAATTGTGTCACCAGGACGATAGAAATTCAACTGTAGTGTTTTCACTTCGAATTCACGGCCAGAAGCAATTGGGTCACCTTTACTAATCTCAGCAGCCGTGTCCTGATAATGATATGCATTCGTGAGGCCTTGGATATAAAGCGAAAAGAAATTGGTGCGCGGATCGATATCTTCCCAAACAACAACTCCCCACACTCCTTTACCCGTTTCCGCATCTTCTCGCATGAGTTTGGTATTCGACATTTCGATCGAGTTTAAAATCGGAGCGCCCACTTTTTCGACTGCAGCTATGTCATTAGTGGCCGCCGGAATAAGGCGATCCAAATACTCTTTCGCAAACGTATGACTTCGCAACGTAAAGTAGGGCATGAAATATCGAAACTCCGCGTCCTTTTTCGTATTACGAAATCGAACGTAGCGATCTCCATCGCTTAACGCTTCACGTTGTTTTTCAAAATGAACTTCTTCACCAAGATAACGAACTCGATAGACCATATACCACAATGTCTTGCGTTGCATCTTTCCACTCGCTTGAGGTAAATCAACTTCGATCATGCGAAATGGTTTGAAAGTAAATTCCAATCCCCATATGCTGCGTCGTAACGGCACACGTTGTGATCGTTCAAACAGCGTCCGCGTCGCGGGACTGAATTGTGGTTGCCATTTGAGGTAAGACCGAGCGGTAGTGATCTCAATTAGATCGGCTCGCGGTGAGACAGTTTCGCCTTCCTCAATTTCCGGCGAAATTGTATGCAACACTCCTGGAGCGAGAACACGAGGTGACTGCTGCGCGTGCGTGGATGTCGAGACTAGCAGCAACAACAGAACTACCACCAACCCTCTAGAACCGCTGGCTTGTAGGCGATGCCTAAGCATACAGGCAGGTTGTCGATTTGAGCGATTTATTACATTCAATTCATACTTGTCATTCATGGTCATCTTGCGACCCCTTCTTTTTCATCATGATCAACATGTTTACTGCTACAAAAACTGTAATCGTAAATCTGTCTGATTAATTCGAGTATAAAGCGTGGTTTTTCTAGTTCAAGCTTTTTTCGGTTTGTTTTAACGTTTACTTACTTCGGTAACCGCTGTTTGGATTGTCTCATTTTCGGTGAACTGCATGGTTTTGACCAACTGTCGATCTTGATCAGCAAACTGCTCAACTCGCTCATTTGCAATCGTGAACACAATAGCCAACTGACTTCCTCGTGGGTCGGTGATGTGATAATAGATCCACTGAAAGGGAATCTCGTTGGCGCGACCGACGACAACAATGCGGAATAGTCGTCCGCCTGATTCATGTTTTGATTGTGTTGCCGCCGTGAACTGATTAAATCGCTCACCGAGAGACGACTGAATTTGATGTTGGAAGCGAGTGAGTGTCATTGTTTCCCCACCGGTGGGCGGAGGCAAACGGACGACGCTACACTGTGCGATCAATTCACCTTTCTTGACACAACGCATCATGAATAACTCGCGTTGATCTACCATAACATACCAATTTCGATCAACCAATAAATCAACTGGCGTTCCGCTGGGTCGCACCAATATTCGCTCCGCTCCAACGGGCAATGAACGATTCCAGTTTTCAACAACAGCTGGGGTTACCACTGAAAGCTCGGCCACCGGTTCAAGTTGTAGGTCTATTGTGGCCGTAACATCTAAACCAGGTTGAACGTCGCCAATTTCACGTTTTTCCGACATCGATAATCTGGCCTGCAGGAATCGTTGCCGCCGCAAGTCATATTCCGCAGTGATCTGCAAATCGATAACGGTGCCAACTCCGTTAATAGCGCCTTCGACCTTGCCTTGAAACCGCAGTTGAGCGCGGTCATCTTTAACGGACAGTAATGTGCCGATGACCTCGTGTTTCGAGATGGCATCAATGACTAGAATTGGTGCTAACGTTGCAAACGTGAGTTTCCACGTTGTACCGACAGTTAGCGAGTCTGTTGGTAGTAGTCGTCGTAAAGTTGTGGGGCTTAATTGGACGTTAAGCATGTCCAACTCATCACGAGTCAACGGCCCTTGTGGGCAATACAGCAGATGGTCATCGAGTTGCAGCTGTTCAATGACTAATCGTCGATCTTTTCGTAGGCTGCCTGGAATTGTATTTTGACCGATCTTCATTTGTGTTGCGACGTTGCGATAATAGCGAATGCTGCGAATCAACTCGGTACTCTGAGGGTGATTCAACCACTGCTCGTAGTGCAATTGACCACTGACAACTACAGGTTGCTGCACGATCCCAACTCGCGATGATCTAACTTTGATCACACCAGTAACTTGGACGTTCACTTCGACGTTATCGAGTTGAGGTTGAACTGCGGCCGCAAATGAAATGTCTTGGGCGGCGGTGCTTTGGCAATGCGCAAGGGAAACCACGACGACCATGCTTAACATAGTTATTTTGTGGTTGAATCGTTGGTGTGCAAACCGAACAAACATCTCTTCGTAACCTCTGTATCGAAATCCTTCGTCTTAAAATCACATACCTCTTATAAGCCCAGCATTCGCTATATAGATGAACCGCACACTTTATGTACTTAGACACCTAGTCGTTAATTCGACAAATTGAGCAAGATTTATTTAAACCAAAGTCCGCTTTTGACCTTTGTTGGCGGTAAAGAAACCTCTTTTTCCAATCGCTATGTATTGTTTTATAAAAAAAAACTCCATATCACCTGTAAAACGCCGGAAATACGAAATTTTATAGGCTAACGCCAACATAAAACTATTAGAAAAACTACAACAAATTGGACCGAATATTGGCTTAAATAGAGTAAACAATCGGCAATTGGGGTGCGTATTACATAAAAGGCTTGACATCACCTGTATAATGGATGTTAGTCACTTCGTTAGAACGACTGCTAAATGGTTTCATATTGAGATCAGAAATATTGCTAGCACCGTTTGTCTCAGGGGCGAGAGCGGATGTGACTTAAAAGAAAACCCCGAACTGGGTGAAATTAGATATTGTCTAAATTTGATCGGTCTGGGCAACAAAACCTTGGGAAGGGTTATGTTGCAGCTGGCTGTTGAAAACGTTGCTTTGTTTAATAACACACGGAACACCAGTTGGGAGAACATTAGAGAAGGGACCATCCTATGAACTCATCTTACAAGAGTCCACTGTTGCGCAATTTGTGCGACCAACAACTTGCCAACGCCACGCGGGAACAACTAATCGCAGTTGCTGATCAAGCTGAAAAGCTGATAAGCGAATTGCCCACCAATGAAGCGATGGCCTTCGGCCGCATCTCGCAAAGACTCATCGGCTGTGCAGATAAATGTGATTCTATAAATTTAAACGAACAATTAAATGGACAGGTTCTGCAACACGATTTACGTTTGCTCGTCGAAGATTTCACCGACACTGCTAACGTTAATTCTGACGAAGTCATAGAACCAGTCTACACCGTCAAAACATTAGGAACGTATTTGCAAGTTTCTAGTAAAACAATTTCACGCTGGCGCAATAATGGATTAGTCAGCCGCAAAATTATCATTGATGGTCGTAAACGGGTCGCATTCCTAGCATCCACCGTCGATCGCTTCGTTGCTCAAAATCGACATCGTGTTGAACGCGGTGAACGATTCAGCCAATTATCCAAATCCGAAAAAATGGATATCCTCGACCAAGCTCGCAAGCTCGCAGCTGCCGGAGCTTGTCCATCAGAAGTAGCCAAACGATTGGCGAATCATTTCAGCCGCAGTATCGAAACAATTCGCTACACTTTGAAACGGCATGACAAGAAGAATCCAGCCGCAGCGATCTTTCCTCGGGCACGTGGGAAACTGTCTGAAGATTCCAAACGCAGTATTTTCCAGCGGTACCGACTGGGTACAAGTATTTCCATGCTAGCGAGACAATTCAATCGCACGTCATCTACCGTGCACCGCATTATCAACGAAATGCGAGCAATTCAACTATTTGAATTGCCCTTGGACTTCATGCCCAATGCGGAATTCAGCTATCGCGGTGCCGAAAAACGAATCATGGCGCCGATTCCTGAGCCAGAAACCAAGACCCGTCGTACACGAGCCCCAAAAGGACTGCCTTCTTACTTGACCAGCCTATATGAAGTAACGCTGTTGACTCGCGAACAAGAACAACACTTATTTCGAAAATATAATTACACCAAATTCCGTGCTGACAAATTGAGGCAACAACTCAATACGAATAAACCGACTTGCGCAGAAATGGATGAAATTGAGTCGTGGTACGATCAAGCTGTACAACTCAAGCAAATGATTGTGCAATGTAATCTACGACTCGTTGTTTCTATCGCTAAACGGCACATGAAAGCAACCGATGATTTCTTCACGCTCGTCAGTGATGGTAACATGTCGCTGATTCGCGCTGCCGAGAAATTCAACTATTCCCTCGGCAATAAATTTTCGACATACGCCTCCTGGGCAATCATGAAAAACTTTGCGCGAACAATTCCCAACGAATTCAAACATCGCGATCGCTTCCGCACCAGTTTGGACGAAATGTTTGCCTTTCAATCCGATGGGAAAACAAATCAACTGAACTTAGAACGCGATGACTTGCTGCGTAAATCCGAAGTGACCGCGATGCTGAGTAATCTTGACGCCCGCGAACAACAAATTATTATCCGTCGCTTCGGCCTCGATCCACAACGCGAACCTCAAACGCTGCAACAAGTTGGAGTCGAGATGGGTGTGACAAAAGAAAGAGTTCGTCAGATTCAAGCCAAAGCACTGAAAAAATTGCGGCTCAATGCTGATGAACGTCATCTTGAATTGATCGAAGACGTTTAATGCAGAATTGATAAAACTCACTGTCGTATTTCTGGCCTAAGTTGACCCAGGTCCAAAATCAAGGCACTCCTGCAATTTGTTTATCGTTGTTGGATAGCACGTTCACTGGCCAACATTACTAGAACACGCGACCCACAGCCCGAATTATTTGGGGAGACGCGAACCCACGCGACACGCACGCAGTGTTCATTCGAGGTTTCCTTTTCGTGGGCCTTGTTTATCTGCTAGGGATTGAAATACCGTTAATCGTGTATTGCGGTTTACCTGTTATTAGGTATATTTACACGACTCGCGTATTTGTTCGTGAATTCAGTGGTGAAACACTGGTTTAGCCAGCGTAGCTCAATTGGCAGAGCAGCTGATTTGTAATCAGCAGGTCAAGGGTTTATTGATAACTACACAATTTTAATACAACACAGGTGGGTTTTCCGAGCGGTCAAAGGAGTCAGACTGTAAATCTGATGGCATTGCCTTCGAAGGTTCGAATCCTTCACCCACCACTTAATGTTTCAGCTGTCCAAAAGTCGATGCGTTTGAGGCAACAAAAACCAAAGTACTACTTAATAGCGATTTGCTGTAAATAGAACTTCGTATTTATTTTTTGGAAACTTGGCGAAAAGCCACTTACCAAAAATGCCTTTTTTGCGTAAAAATAGAGGAATGCTGCACATTGTATTTCACAGTACATACCAACTGTGATTATTGCGGGTGTAGCTCAATGGTAGAGCCACAGCCTTCCAAGCTGAAGACGAGGGTTCGATACCCTTCACCCGCTTTTACCAGGAAACAGTGGTATGTAGGGTAAAAATAGAGGGCAACCTTTAAAAGGAACCGCTCTAAGAGTCGTGGTAGCAAATTGCTGCTGTAGCTCAGTGGTAGAGCGCGTCCTTGGTAAGGACGAGGTCATGGGTTCAAGTCCCATCAGCAGCTTTGGTTGCTTTCACACTTTAGGGTGTGGCTGCAGTCGATGCAAAATAACAGACGTAATGAAGTAAAACTGAAATGACAAAGCCGAGCGGCGGTTGGTCAATAACATTTGATCAACAACGGTGAAGCGAAATTGTTACAGTTTTGAGCATTGTTTACTACATGGTCGGAAACGGCCACATCATCAAGTTCAATTAGAATAGGTGTTAAGGACATGGCGAAGGAGACTTTCAACCGCACAAAACCCCACGTGAACGTGGGTACTATCGGCCACATTGACCACGGGAAAACTACAACAACCGGTGCAATCCTAGCAGTGCAAGCTGCCAAGGGACTTGCCGAGCACAAAGAGTATTCCGAAATCGCAAAGGGCGGTACCGTTCGTGATGCAACGAAAACAGTGACAATTGCTGTTGCTCATGTCGAGTATGAAACTG
>LWDU01034368.1_pt1 | contig 30883 bp, 32 predicted proteins | sample 727161 | NCBI WGS metagenome assembly LWDU01 (sample SAMN04566230, study PRJNA314399) | hydrothermal vent metagenome | isolation source: deep sea hydrothermal plume seawater | place: Mexico: Gulf of California, Guaymas Basin | collected 2004-07-11
GCCTATAAATATGATGATGAAGCTATATTTCCTTCTGAAAACTATCAAGATTTGTATAATGAAGGTCTACTAGGAATATGTATCCCAAAAAAAAATGGTGGATTGGGAGCAAATTTTAGATGTTATATGTTAACTGCCGCCGAAATTGGAAGATACTGTGGCGCTACCGCTCTTACATGGAACATGCATGTATGTTCAACGTTATGGACGGGGATTCTTGCTGATGACCTAAACATGTCTAACAAAATAAATAAAGAACATAACAAAAAAAGGGCAATCCATTACAAACGCATAATAAAAGATGGTGCAATTTATTCTCAACCATTTTCTGAAGGTGGAAGTGCAGCTGCAGGTGCTACTCCATTTTTAACGAATGCAACTCCAACAAAAAATGGATGGATAATAAACGGAAAAAAAATATTCGCTTCCTTATCTGGTCACGCTTCTTACTATGGTATTCTTTGTACAGAAAAAAAACCAGGTAAAGAAGCCAGTCAAAAAGATACATTATATTTAGCTATTCCTGCTGATGCAGAAGGAGTTAGTGTTGTAGGAGATTGGAATCCATTAGGAATGCGAGGTACAGTTTCTAGAACGTTAATTTTTAAAGATGTTTTTATACCTAAAGAAGCTGCTTTAATGCCTAAAGGTAAATATTATGATGCTGCAAAAAGATGGCCACACATGTTTTTAACATTATCTCCAACTTATGTGGGTTTAGCTCAAGCAGCTGTTGACTTTACAATAAAGTATTTAAGGGGAGAATTACCCAATACTCCTCCTGTAAAAAGAAGGATGTTTGCTACTAAACAATTAACAGTAGCTGAAATGGAAATACAATTAGAGAATATAAAAACAATTTGGTTTCAAAGTATATCTGAGGCATGCATTGACCCTAGCCCTCAGCAAATAAAAAGAGCGTACGCTACTCAATATACTGTAATGGAAGGAGCACACAAAATTTCTCAACTAGCAATCCGTACTTGTGGTGGTCAAGCGATGCTAAAATCACTATCTTTAGAAAGAATTTTTAGAGATTCACGTTGTGGCTCTTTAATGCTCCCTTGGACAGCAGAAATTTGCTTAGATAGAATAGGAAAAAATTCTCTTTATAAGTCTGGAGAGAAAGATTAGTAAAATTTCTTATGAAAAAAAATTTATATAAATATATATTAAGCCATGCAGAGAAGCATCCTAATGATACTGCAATAATTTTTGAGAAAAAAAAATTAAGCTACATAGAATTATTAAATAATATAAATTATATTTCAGAATATATTACGAAAACTTTAAAAGCTAAAAAAGGAGATAGAATTGCAATACTTTCTTTTAATAGAATAGAATTTATTACGCTTTTTTATGCCTGCGCAAAATTAGGCACTATTTTAGTACCAATTAATTGGAGATTAACAAGTTTTGAGATAACTCATATTATTAAAAATGTCGGAGCTAAATATTTATTTATTGAATCCGTTTTCAATGAAATCTCAAAAATATTACTAAGTAAAATTTTAAATTTAATAATTATTGGTATGGATTTTACTCCATCTTCAAAAAAGACCATAAAAACATCACAAAAATCAATTTTTAAAACAGCTAACACTAAATGTAATGCAGATTTTGATTCACCTATGTTAATTGTTTTTACATCAGGAACCACGGGGCAACCTAAAGGTGCTACACTTAATCAAAAAGCTATATATTATAATATATTAAACAGCATTACTATGCATAATTTTAATAAATTAGACCATATTCTAACTGTTATTCCTTTATTTCATGTTGGAGGATTAAATATCCAAACTATTCCAGCTCTTCATATTGGTGCTACAGTAACACTTCATAAAAAATTTGAAACAGAACACATATTTTCTGCTTTAAAAAAAAATATTCACACATTTACAGTTTTTGTTCCCACTATTTTAGAAACACTTTTACAAGATAAAAATTGGAATCCGAGTGTTTTTACTTCTCTAAAAGCTATTACTACAGGATCTACAATTGTTGCTGCTGATTTAATTAAAACATACGAAGATAATAAAATTCCAATTATACAAGTGTATGGTTCAACAGAAACTGCCCCTATAGCCATTTGCCAGAAAATATCAGAAAAAAGAACACCTTTTGGTAACGCAGGGAAAGCAGCTCAATATAATAAAGCAAAAATTTTTAATGAACAGTATCAAGAGACTAAAAATAATGTAATTGGAGAAATAGGCATTAAAGGAAGTAATTTATTTTCTTATTATTGGAAAGATAAAAATAAAACTAGAAAAGCTTTTGTTAATGGTTGGTTTATGACAGGTGACTATGGAAAAAAAAATAATAATAATCAGTTTTATATTATAGGCAGAAAAGAGAATATAATTATATCGGGAGGAGAAAATATTTACCCTGCCGAATTAGAACAAACTCTTAACAAGGAAAATAATATTATAGAAGCAGCAATCTTAGGTATTTCAGATACTAAATGGCAAAAAATACCCATAGCTTTTATAACTGTAAAAAACAAATCTTCCTTTAAAACTTCAGAATGCATTAAAAATTTAAAAACAAAATTAGCTAACTATAAAATACCTAGAATGTTTATTTTCATAGAAGAAATTCCTAAAAATGCTTTAGGAAAAATTGATTATAAAGTACTTAGAGAGTACTATGAAAACTTAAAGCTAGAAGATAAATTGAAAGAAAATAATAATGATAATTAAATTATTTATATTGTGTTTAATATTTTTTCTTCCTCTAAAAAGTTATGCTGAAACAACTTTGCGAATGGCAAATTGGTTACCTCCTACTCATCCTTGGGTAAAAAATATTATGATACCTTGGATAGAAAAAGTCCATATAGCGACAGAAGGTAGAATAAAAATTCAATTATTAAATGCACCAATTGGACCTCCACCCGCCCATTTTAATTTTGCTGTAAAAGGAATTGCAGATATCACTTTTGGTGTGCATAACTACACTGCCGGACGATTTATGAGTACGCAAATTACAGAATTACCTTTTTTAAGTGATAGTTCGGAAATTTTATCTGTTGCATGGCAAAGAATTTATGAAAGAGAATTATTAAATTTAGAGGAGCATAAGGGAACACATTTGTTAGGTATTTTTACTCATGGACCTGGGCAACTCTGGTTTAATAAAAAATACAACTCATTAAAAAGTATTCAAGGTTTAAAAGTTAGAATTGGTGGAGGTATAGCTCAAAGCTCAGCTAAAGCATTAGGCTTAGTTCCATTACAAGCCCCTGTAACAAAAGCCTATGAACTTTTATCTGGTGGAGTAGCTGATGGTATACAACTGCCTGGAGAAAGCATATCATTTTTTAAACTGGATAGAATTATTAAACAAGGGTTTATATTTGAAGGCGGGCTATATAATGTCAGTATGTTTGTAGTAATGAATAAAAAAAAATGGGATAAATTATCTGCTTTGGATCAAAGTGCTATAAGCTCGGTATCTGGAGAAGCACTTGCTAAATTAGCTGGAATAGCTTGGGATAAAGCGGATCAAAACGGGATAAATATTTCAAAAAATAATGGAGTTGAATTAGTTTCCTTATCTAAAGATGATAAATTATTAGTAAAAAACCTACTTACACCAATAATAGAATCTACACTTAATAAAATTTCAAAAGAAAAAAATATAGATGCTCATAAAATATATTCAGAGCTTCTAAAAGAAATAGAATTTATTAAAATGAATAATAAATAAATATGTTAAAAAATATTATTCAAACTTCTAATAAGTTATTAATGAGTCTCTGTGTTTTGTCCCTTACAATTCTAGTTTTTATTACTGTCATAGATGTATTTGGTCGATATTTATTAAGCTCTCCTCTTCCAGGAGCTACCGAAATAACTGAAATAATTTTAGGATTATTAATATATATAGGCTTACCATATATATGTAAAAATGAAGGGCACGTATCGGTTTCTTTGTTTTCTAATTATTTAAATAGCTCATTATTAAAGATCCAACGAGCATTAATAAATTTAATAGTTTCTATATTATTATGTATTATATCAGTTCAGTTATATAGACATGGAATAGATTTAAATTCTTATAACGAAATAACGACCTATTTAGAAATTCCAAAAGCTCCTATAGCTTTTTCTATGGCATTACTAACAATGTTAGCATCTCTGACTGCTTTATTTAACAGTTATGAATATTTATTTAATCAAAAAATTTTAATAAAAAATGAATAACGAAATTTGTTAACATGTTTGTATGGATATTAGGTTTAATACTAGTAATTGTTCTTATAACTCTTGGTCTGCCGATAGCATTCTCTATGGCAACAATCGGTTTTTTAGGTTTAGTTTTTATAATTGGAATTGAACCATCACTAGCTTATGTAGGACAAATATTTTTTGATAATGGTATGAATTATACTTTATCAATTTTACCTTTATTTCTTCTAATGGGTAATTTTGTAGTAAAGGCAGGTCTAGCAGATGAATTGTACTCTGCTGCTAACTCATGGCTAAGGCATAAAAAAGGTGGATTAGCAATGGCTACTATTATTGCATGTGGAGGCTTTAGTTCTGTATGTGGCTCATCTCTTGCAACAGCCGCAACTATGGCAAAAATTGCATTACCTTCTATGAAAAAATTTGGTTATCCAGATTCTTTAGCTACTGGAGCTATTGCAGCAGGAGGAACCTTGGGAATATTAATACCCCCTTCTATGATACTTGTTATATATGGTATTATTACAAGCCAAGATATAGGGCAACTATTTTTAGCCGGAATAATTCCAGGTCTATTAGGAATCATAGGTTATATTGTAGCTGTAAAAATTTCTATATATTTAAATAAAAACTCTTTTACAATTCAAAGCAACCTTCCCTTTATAGATAAAATAAAATCTCTCAAGGGAGTAATAGGTATTCTATCTTTATTTACTATAGTTATGGGTGGCATTTATACAGGCATATTTACTGCAACAGAAGCTGCAGGTGTGGGTGCATTTGGATCTTTACTAATTGTAATTATTAAAAAAAAAATTTCCATAAAATCTTTTTATGAAACTCTTATCGAAACTGCAAAAGTTACGACGATGCTATTCTTTTTACTTTTTGGAGCAATAATATTTTCTAATTTTATAAATTTAGCAGGATTACCTAACGACCTAAAAAACTTTCTATCACTTTTTGATTTTAATCTTTATACATTACTTATAGGAATTTTTATACTCTACTTAATATTAGGCATGATCTTAGAAAGTTTATCAATGATGATGCTGACAGTTCCAATATTTTATCCTCTAGTTCAAGAAATGGGAGGAAATTTGATTTGGTTTGGAATACTTGTTGTAGTAGCGGTTGAAATAAGTTTAATAACTCCACCAATAGGACTTAATGTTCATGTTTTAAAAACAATTGTTAAAGATAAAGTAAGTTTAAGAACTATTTTTAAAGGTGTAACTCCATTTGTCGCTATGGATATTATTAGAATAATTATTCTTTTATTAATACCTGGAATAACATTATTTCTTCCAAATAGTATTATCCCTTAGTCTAATTAGATTGCCTTATGTATAATTAACAAACCTATAATTATTAGCATAGATAAAAACACCTTCTTAAATATTTTCTCGTCAAACTTTATTTGTAACTTTCTCCCAATATACATTCCAATAAAAGAAGGAATAGTTGCATAAGTTGAATATGCAAATAATTCCCAAGTCCATAATTTATTTCCTATAAGAGCAAGCCCTAAAAAAAAGCTTGCAGAAATTAATACGAGAGCAATACTTTGCAAAAATTCCTGTTGAGTCATTTTTAATGAATATACATATAAGGCTAATGGAAAAACAAATGTTCCGGTTGAACCTCCAAAAAACCCACCCAAAGCTCCTGTAAAAGCTCCTAAAAAAATTTCATATTTTTTAGCAATAACTATTTGCTTACTTACTATAATACTAAATAAACCATACGCTGAAAGCAAAACACCTAAAAGTAAAGTTAAAAATTTACTGTGATCAACTAATATTCTTGCTCCTAAAAATGAAAATAAAAATAAAAATAAAAGTAAAGGCCACATTCTATAAATAATTTTTATAATTTTAATTTTACCAAATGTTTGCCATAAATTCGTTAATAACCCTGGCATAACTACTAAAGCTACTGCCACCTTAATACCCATAAACATAGTTAAAAAAGCTATAGATATTGCTGGCAAACCAATCCCTGATGTGCCTTTTACAAAACCACCAATTAGAAATATTATTGAAATCAACAATATTGAATCAAAATCAAACATTATGTTCTATTTTCTTTAAAAATATATTGCATTAACTATTACTAACCATTTAACATAAATTTATGATTAAAAATATAATAACACATACAGGTAGTTGTCATTGTAAGCAAATTCAGTTTGAAGCTATTGGTGAAGATAGAATTGAAGTATTAAATTGCTCATGTTCAATTTGTTCAATAACAAATTATAAACATTACGTAATACCTAAAAGTCAATTTACTTTATTAAAAGGCAAAAATCTTCTTTCTACTTATAAATTTAATACTAATACAGCCAAACATATGTTTTGCAAAAAATGCGGTATAAAATCATTTTATATTCCAAGATCACATCCAGATTACATAAGCATAAACATCAATTGCATAAATTCAGATACTATTAAAAATATTAAAATCATAAATTTTGACGGGAAAAACTGGAGCAAAAATATAGATAATTTAGTAAAAAATTAAAAGGAATTATTATGAAAAACAAAAATATAAAAAGAAGGTCTTTTTTAAAGGCAACAGCAACAGCAGGTATTGCTTATTCTACTTTCCCTAGTCCCGCTATTTCTAAAAATATATTAAGATGGAAAATGATTACTACTTGGCCTAAAAATTTTCCAGGGGTTGGAACAACCGCTGAAAAAATAGCTCAAAGTATAACTAAAGCCTCAGAAGGTAGATTAGAAATTAAAGTTTACGGTGCTGGCGAAATAGTTCCTGCCTATGAAGTTTTTGATGCAGTAAGACAAGGTACTGCTGAAATGAGCCATGGTTGGAGTGGCTATTGGATCTCAAAAAATCCAGGTTTAGCATACTTTGGTGGTCTTCCTGGTGGACTTAGCCCTTCAGAACAAAGTGCCTGGATATTATACGGTGGAGGGCTAAAATTATGGGAGGAATTATTAGAACCTTATAGTATACAGCCTTTTCAAGCAGGCCTTGTTCAAACAGAAATGTTTGGTTGGTATAAAAAAGCCTTACATACACTTGAAGATTTAAAAGGCTTAAAGATTAGAATGGCAGGACTTCCTAATGAAATTCTTAATAGAATGGGTGCAACTGCAGTCAACATTCCAGGCGGTGAAATTATGAGCTCATTTCAATCTGGCGTCGTAGATGCGGTTGAATGGGGAGGCCCCTGGATGGATTTAGCGTTCGGGTTTCCCAAAATTGCTAAAATTTGTTATGGGCCTGGTATTCATAGCCCAGGTGCTAATTTAGAATTATTAATTAATAAAGACTTATATAAGAAATTGCCTTCTGACCTCAAGGAAATAATAAGGATAGTAGCTAGTAATGCTAATACGCAAAGTTATGGAGAGTTCATTTATAGAAATGCATTAAGCTTCCAAATTGTTGTAAACAAACATAAAGTAGAATACAAAATTCTTCCAGAAAGTATAATAAAAGAATTTTTAAAAATATCTAAACAGGTTGTAATAGAAAATGCTGAGAAAGATCCATTTGCAATGAAAATTCATAAAAGTTATCAAGAATTTCTAAAGAACTCTATTGAGATTACTAAATTTCAAGAGCTTGGATATCTTAATGCGAGAGATATAGCTGCTAACAGTTAATATTGTTTATTCATCTATAAACTTTGCTGCATGTAACAATTCTTCTTCTGATTGTTCTTGATAAATACTTACAAAAAACACAATTGCTAAATTTACCAATAACCCTATTAAACCTGGATGAAGATCATATGGGCTCGAATTTGCAAAATATTGAAAATATATTGTTACAGCAACACCAAAAACTAATCCTAATATGACCCCTAAAGTAGAAGCTTTTCTCCAAAATAAACCGGAATAAACTGCTGGCACTAACTGAACTATAGCTCCATAAGCCCCTAATAATAAAGCAATTAATCCATCACTGCCATAAATAGCTATGCAATATGCAATTGCTCCAACTCCAACTACCGCTCCTCTCATTATCCAAAGCTCTTGATTTTCTTTTAATGAAGGAAAAATAACCTTACATATGTCACGTCCAAAAGATACCGAGGCACCATGCGTAATTGCATCTGAAGAAGACATTGCAGCTGCTAATGCACCTGCACCAACAATACCATATAAAATTCCTGATTCTGTCAAGTGATGTGTTATTAAATAAGGTAAAACTTGGCCCGGATGTTCTAATGCATCATTAGGCACAACGCCTATTGCAGCAAACCCTATAAATAAAACTGGCAATAAAAATATTGCAAAAATTGGATAGACCATAACAGTTAATTTAATTCTTCTGGCGGTAGTAGTATAAGATTTAGTAAATAAATGTGGCCACATTACAAAACCTAGCATCGATACTACAATGTTACTGCTATATCTAGCTGAGCTAATTTTTGATCCATCATTTCCAATAGTCAAAAAATCTGGGTTATCTTCAATAATTTTACCAAACATATTACCTAGTGAACCATGAAGAGACTCAACAAAATATATTCCTAAAACCCATGCGACTATTAGCATCAGTATAGCTTGAAAAACATCACTCCATGCAGCTCCTCTAACGCCACTAGTTGCAACATAAATCACAACTATACCTAAAGCTAATAAAGCTCCTAATTTAAAAGATATATTATCAAATGTTAAGACATTAAAAATATAGCCCATACCTTTAATTTGTAATGTTAAATATGGAATAAAAGCTAATAAAGAAACAATACCTATAATAATAACTAAAAATTTTGAATTGTAACGATCTCCTAAAAAGTCACCCATAGTTATATAATTTGATTTCTTACCTAAACGGGCAACTTTAGGTCCTATAATGTACCAAGGCATTAAACCAAGTGTACAATATGCCAAAATATATAGTGATGCCGCTCCTTTTGAATAAGCCCAACCTGGACCACCTAAAAATGCAAATGCTGAAAATATAGTTCCTCCCATAAGAAACCACATAACAAATAAGCCAAAACCTCTATCACCAACTGCATATTCAGATATAGAAAAAAAAGATCTGCCTCTACCTGCTGCTAAACCTATAGCAAACGCAACCAATAAATAAAGAGACATTGCCAATAAAGCAACTTGCCAAGCAATCATAATTAATCCTCTATATCTTTATCAAATTTAACAAAAACTATTAAACCTAAAAATTCTATTACAATCCAAAATATTACCCATACCATTATAAATGGCATACCTAGAATTAAAGGTTTTGAATAATTACCCAAAGAAAACACAGGAAATATCAACATAATCAATATGAAACATGTAAAAATTACATACCAAATTTTGATACTAATATTATTTATTAAGTTCAATATTTTCTCCTATATTAAAATATTAGGCTTTTTAAAATTTTAATTTTATTTTATGCTAGTATATGATCTTAATTGATGGAAAAAATTATGCATTATAATTGGAAAAAATTATCTCAAAAAGAATTAGAAAAAAATTATAATCCTAGAGAGTCTGTTTCTAATTTTTCTACTTATATAGAAAAATATAAAAATTTAGGAAAAGAATCTCGTAAAGACCTACCATGTATTTTAGACGTAAGTTATGGAAACTCTCCACTTCAAAAAGTTGATATATTTGGAAACAAAAATCTCAAAAATGCACATGTACATATTTTTATTCATGGTGGCTATTGGAGAGCACTTGATAAATCTGATCACAGTCAATTAGCAAGACCATTTGTTACAGAGGGTATACTATATTTTTCGGTTAATCATGAACTATGCCCTAATGTTTCATTAAGTGACATTGTGCAACAAGTCACTAATGCAATCATTTGGATATATAATAATTGTAAAAAATTTGGAGGAAATCCTAATAAAATATCTATTTCAGGACATTCTGCTGGTGCACATTTATGTGCTATGATTTTATCTAGTGACTGGAGTAAATTTAATATTCCAATAGATATTATTAAGGGAGCCGTCTTAATTAGTGGAATATATGAACCTGAAATAGTTTTAAATTTGTCTGTTAATGAAGAAATAAAATTATCTAAAAAAGAAGCTTTGCAAAACACGCCTACTAATCCAAGTATTAATATACCAAATATATTAATGTGTGTAGGAGGAGGAGAACCTGAAGGTTGGATTGAGCAAACTAAAATGTATACAAAAAAAATAATTCATAACTGTAATAATTTAGATTTTTCAATTCTTAATAATGAGAATCATTTTTCTTTAATGGTTTCATTTTCAAGTCCAGAAAATAAATTCGTAAAAAAAATGATAAATATGGCAGGAAATATTTAATAATAATAAAAGGTATATTTTATGAAAAATAACCCGGCTAACAATCTTAGAAAAATATTAAAAGAAAAAAAAATTCATATTATGCCATGTTGCTATGATNNNTATGGAAATGCAATAAACGTTAGAAGAACTGTAAGGGGTTTTTATAAAGCTGGTTTTGCCGGTATATTAATTGAAGATCAAGTATCTCCTAAGCGCTGCGGACATACTAGAGGAAAACAAGTAGTTGATAGAAAAGAAGCAATAGAAAGAATTAAAGCTGCAATACATGAGAAAAATTCTGGATCTGATATTTTAATAATGGCAAGAACTGATGCGCGTTTTGATCATGGAATGACGGAAGCTATAGAGCGTATGAAAATATTTCAAGATTTAGGTGCTGATATATTATTTATTGAAGGACCTCAGACTAAAAAGGAAATGAAAGAAATTTGTAAGCACTTAAATGGTCCTAAATTAATCAATATTGTGGAAGGAGGAGATACTCCTTTGTTAGAACCAAAAGAATTAGAAAAAATGGGTTATAGTATTGCGGCATATCCTCTAACAATCTTATCAGCAGCCATGAAAGCCACAAAAACAGTATTAGAAAATTTTAAAAATAATATTAATAATGAAAATATGTTAATGTCTTTTAAAGAAATGCAAAAAGTTATTGGTTTTGATGACTATTTTAAATTAGAAAAAAAGTATGTAAATGCAAAAGATAATGACCAAGAATAATTTTTACGTTTTTTTATATATTATCTTAATCGCAATAGGAATACCTTGGTATTGGCCTCAGGATTCTAGATCACTAATTTTAGGAGTTCCTGCTTGGGTTGCTGTTGCTGTACTGTGTTCGTTGCTAGCTTCTTGTCTAACTGCTTATATTCTGTTTACTTCATCAAGTGATGAAGAATAATGAATAATCTTCTTCCGTTAGGATATGGTGCATGGACCTTTATCTCTATTTACCTGCTTTCACTTTTGCTTATCGGATGGTTTGCTAAAAAATCGAGAAAAGAAGATACATTAAGTGACTTTTATCTAGCTGGAAAAGGTCTGGGTATAGGTATTTTATTTCTTACTCTTTTCGCTACACAATATAGTGGAAATACTTTTTTTGGATTTACTGGTGCTACTTATCGTATAGGTTATGCATGGATACTAAGCATACATTTTATGACCAGTATAGTGGTTTGCTATCTATTATTCGCACCTAAACTCCACAGATTGTCTAAAAAATACAATTTTTTAACTCCTGCTGATTATATTCAGCACCGCTACAACTATAAAAAATTAAGCCTAATAATAACCATAATTGGGATAGCAGTTCTAAGTAATTATTTACTCGCCCAACTAATGGCTATGGGAAGAGCAATGCAAGGAATTTCTGGAGATACCGGAGGTTCATTTTATATAGCAGGAGTACTTGTACTCGCTACTATAATAGTTATTTACGGAACAATGGGAGGACTGCGTGCCGTTGCATGGACAGATGCTATACAAGGGGTAATACTTTTAGTTGGTTTTACCGTCTTGCTAATAATATTATTTGATAAATTTGGCCCGCTATCTAAAGCAACTGCAATTATAGCTAATATGGATGATATTAATAATACTAGAAAATCCTTAGTACCTGATTCTCAAACTTGTAGACTATGGTTAAGCTACATTATTATTTTGGGATTTGGTCTTTCTCTATATCCTCAGGCAATCCAGAGAATATATGCAGCTAAATCTGAAAAAGTTTTAAAGCAAAGCCTTGCTGTAATGGCATTTATGCCCATACCAACTATGATAATAAGCGTGATAGCCGGAATAATGGCATTGGCATATATATCAGGATTAGAAGGAACAGCAACTGATCAAGTATTTGGTCAGGTTTTAAGAGAAGTTCAGGAATATTCCTTATTGGGCTATGGATTAAGCGTTGTTATTTTAGCTGCTATATTAGCAGCGATGATGTCTACTGCGGATTCTGCTTTATTGACTATATCCTCAATGTTTACCAAAGACATCTATGCAAAAATTTTTAAAGAAACTCCTAACGAAAAGTCTCTTATTTTAGTTGGCAAGTTTTGTTCTTGGGGTTTTCTTGCCCTTATGATTGTATTTGCAATTATTCTAAAAGATAATACATCATTGGTTAAACTAATGGATAGAAAACTAGATTTAATGATACAAGTTTCTCCTGCTTTTATGTTAGGCATACATTTTATTTGGCTGAAAGCAAAACCTGTTTTTTGGGGTATAATATGTGGAACTATTATTGCACTGTCTATACCCTATTTAGATTTCAGTTTTATATCTAAGGGCAAGGTTTTTGGGTTTCATGCAGGACTAGTTGGAGTAGTACCCAACCTTGCAATTGCCTTAATTGGTTCATATTTTGGGAGGAAAAAAACATGAATGCAATATTTTACCTTATAAAACAGTGTGATAGATCTTTTATTTTTTATTATAATACTACAAGTCATAATAAGCTGGCTTATTGCTCTATTTAATTATCGTAATTATAGGTTCTTACTATAAAAAAATATTTAGTAAATTTTATTAAATTAGTTTAGAAAATATATAATTTATAATAATATAAAGTAATAATAATTTGGAAATAAATATGCAATCGATGTTAATTTTAATTGATAGCCTTGTTACATTTATAGTTTGGGCTTTAATATTACAAGTAATAATGAGCTGGTTAATTGCCTTTAGCATCGTTAACACACAAAATAAATTTATATGGAAGATTAATTACGCATTACACAAACTTACTAACCCTCTATTATCCCCAATACGACAAATATTACCAAATTTAGGAGGAATAGATATTTCTCCTGTAATTCTAATAATAGTTTTGCATTTTGCTAGAAATCTTTTATTTGAATTATTATTAGGTAGCCCATTCAAATAATTATTATTTTATTCGTTTTCTTTGTTTTAACCTTAAAGCATTCAATTTTATAAAACCATCTGCATCCTTTTGATCATAGCTATTACTTGCTTCAAATGTAACTATACCCTCATTATAAATACTTTTTGGTGAACGTCTTCCAACTAAACTGCAACTTCCTTTAAATAATTTTATCTTAACATCTCCAGTTACATTTTTTTGACTTTTATCTATCATTGCTTGGAGCATTTCTCTTTCAGGTGAAAACCACAAGCCATTATATATTAAAGATGCATACTTTGGCATAATCTCATCTCTTAAAAGCATAGATGGCCCATCTAAAATTAATTGTTCTATGCCTCTATGAGCTACATGAAGAATAGTTCCACCAGGAGTTTCGTATACACCTCTAGACTTCATCCCCACAAATCTATTTTCAACAATATCAACCCTTCCTACACCATGCTTACCAGCTCTAATATTTAAACCTTCTAATAACTTAGCCGGGCTTAATCTTTTGCCATTTACGGCTATTGGAGTTCCTTCTTCAAACTCAATAACTATTTCTTCTGCTTCATCTGGTGCCAATTCTGGTGATACAGTTCTTGTAAACATCTCTTCATCAGCTGAAACCCATGGGTCTTCTAGGGCTTTTCCTTCATATGAAGTATGTAACAAATTAGCATCTGTTGAGTATGGAGGCTCTCCCCTTTTATCCTTTGGCACAGTAATATTTCTTTTTTCCGCCCACTCAATTAATTTTGTCCTAGAATCTAAATCCCATTCTCTCCAAGGAGCAATAATATTGATGTCTGGATTTAAACCAAGATATCCAAGTTCAAACCTTACTTGGTCATTTCCTTTACCAGTTGCTCCATGTGAGACAGAATCCGCTGAAGTTTCTTTTGCTATTTCTATTTGTCTTTTCGCAATTAAAGGGCGAGCTATAGCTGTCCCTAACAAATAAGTACCTTCATAAATTGCGCTAGCTTTAAACATAGGAAACACATAATTTTTAACAAATTCTTCTTTTAAATCTTCAATATAAATTTCTTTTATACCCATTGCTTTAGCTAAAGCTCTAGCAGGTTCGATTTCTTCACCTTGTCCAATATCTGCAGTAAAAGTTACTACTTCGCATTCATATACTTCTTGCAACCATCTTAAAATAACTGAAGTATCTAAACCGCCAGAATATGCTAAAACAACTTTCTTAACTTTTGACATTTATTTTCCTACTTATATTAATTAATAATAACAATATCTTTAATATATTTAAGTGGTATTAATATTTTTTATTTTTTCTCTTCCTATGCGTTCACTATTACTTTTTAATTGCCCACATGCAGCTTGAATATCCTGCCCTCTTGCATGCCTAACTGTTGCTATTATACCCCCATTATTGCAAATTTCATCAGCAAAATCTTTAATAGTTTGTTCTGATGAACATTTATAAATACTGCCCGGCCATGGATTAAATGGAATTAAATTTACTTTAGCGTGTATCGGCTTAAGAAGACTAACTAATTTTTTAGCCTCAACTATAGAATCATTTACACCGTCTAGCATGACGTATTCAAAGGTAATACGTCTGGCATTATTAACCCCTGGATAAACTTCTAAAACTGACAATAGTTCTTTAATAGGCCATTTTTTATTAATTGGAACTAGCTCATTTCTTAATTTATCATTAACTGCATGCAAACTTATAGCCAAGCTTACATCTAATTCTTTTTTTAGTTTTTGAATAATAGGCACTACACCTGACGTAGATAAAGTTATTTTTCTACGAGAATAACATAACCCCTCATTATCTAGTAAAATTTTTATAGCTTTGGTGACTTCCTGATAGTTATATAAAGGTTCTCCCATACCCATAAACACAATATTTGTAATTTTTCTATTTTTGCTTCCCCAATCAAATAAACTATCTTTGGCTGACAATACTTGTCCAACAATTTCATCTGCTGTCAAGTTTCGAACTAAAGCCATTGTACCCGTATGACAAAAAGAGCATGATAAAGTGCATCCCACCTGAGAAGATATACATAAAGTTCCTCTATCTGCTTCAGGTATGAAAACAGTCTCTATTTTTCTTTTATCTTTAAGAGAGAAAAGCCACTTTTGCGTACCATCCTCAGAAATCTGATGTGTATCTGCATCTAATCTATTAAAAGATACTTCATAATTTAATTTATTTCTTAAATTTACTCCTATGTCAGACATATCATTAAAAGATTTAACACCATTAACATATATCCATCTCCATAATTGCTTGGCCCTATATTGTTTTTCTCCTAATTTGACAATATATTGTTTAAGGTCCTCCTTTAAAAGAGAATTTATAGCTAAATTTTCAGACATTATTTGCAAATTTTATTCATAGCTTTATATGCTGCAATAAATCCTTTTAGTGAATATGTATCTATCGTGTTTGTGCCTCTTGAAGAAACCCCTTTAACAACCATTTTGGTTCCTAGCTTCATATATTTGATTAATAAATTATCATCGTCTGTAGTTGAGGTCCAGGCGACTTGCTTATCCGTAACTAAATTAAATGTATGTTTTGAATCTATATTTACACTCACCTTTGATTTTTCTTTAAAAGAATAACCTGCTTCAAAATATACAACTCCTAACTCTTTACTGCCTTTATTTTTTGCTATTTGTGCATAAACTTGTCCACGTTTAGAATATTTTCCTTCTTCCTTGATAGGAGAAGAAATCATAGTACATACTAATCCTTCCTCTGTATTCCAGTACATTGATTGCCAATCCCCATATGTTCCAAGCGTAGTATAATCTTCAGCTAAGACATATGATTGCAATAAAAACAAAAACGTAAAAATTATTAAAGAAAAACACCTATACATATACTTATTTCTTATAAATTATAATTTGATATACCTACTTTAAAATACATAAAATAATTATTAATATAAAGCTAAAAAAAAAACATAAATCACATAAAGCTTAATATATTAAAAATACAAAATAATTTATTTATATATATAATTAAATAAATAAAACCTTATAAAGGTTATATCTGCTTTCAAAAAATTATAAAGTAATTTTAAGGATATTTTATATGAAAAGAATGATAGTAAACAAATATGGTGGTCCAGAAAATTTAATTTTAGAACATTTAGATTCTCCTTTAATAAATAAAGTATCTGTAAGAATTAAGGTAGAAAATATAGGGGTAAATTTTGCTGATACATTAGTAATAAAAGGTCGCTATCAAGAAAGGCCTCGTCCCCCTTTTTCTCCTGGATTAGAATTGTCAGGAACTATTATAGAAACTGGTAAGAAAGTTTTAAATCATAAAATTGGTGATAGGGTAATTGGAATTGCTAAATATGGAACATATTGTAATGAAATTGTTATGCCTGCAGAAAATGTATATAAAATACCTAAGAGCATGGACTTTATTACTGCAGCTTCTTTTCCAGTTGCTTATGGAACGGCATTTGGAGCTGCTGATTGGAAAGGAAACCTAAAAAAAGGCCAAACTTGCTTAATTATAGGAGCAGCTGGCGGAGTAGGCTTAGCCGCAGTAGAACTTGCAGCAGCGTATGGAGCTAAAACTATAGCTGCAGCAGGAAGTGATGAAAAATGTAATACATGTATTGAACATGGAGCCAATCAGACTATAAACTATAATAAAGAAAATTTTAGGCATAGCCTAAAAGATATTGCTCCTGATGGGATAGATTTAGTGATTGACATGATTGGGGGAGAAACAGCTGATGATGCTATAAAAAATTTAGCCTGGGAAGGAAAATTCCTCATTATTGGCTTTGCAGGAGGGAAAATACCTAAAATTCCTGCAAATAGACTACTTCTTAAAAGCGCCTCTGCAATTGGATTGTATTGGGGAGAATATGCATTTATAAATCCTACACTAATTGGAGATTCCTTTATTAAATTAATGAAACTTTATGAAAAAGATAAATTAAAGCCTAAAATTGGAAAAGTATTTAAATTAGAAGAAGCTAGTAAAGCACTAGAATATCTCTTAAGTAGGAAGAATGCAGGAAAAATAATTCTAAGTTGTGATTAATTAATAAATGCTATCACTAAAAAAATTTAATTATTTTTGGGATAAATTAAGCCCTAATATTAAAGGGTTTATTTTTATTCTTTTAGCATCTGCTACTTTTCCAATTATGGGGACAATAGTAAAGTATTTAACCTCAGAACTGCACCCTTTTCAAATAGCATTTTTTAGATGTATTTTTGGATTCATAATAATTGTTCCATTAATTATAAAAAATAATCCAATAAAAATTATATCTACTAAAAGATTTTCTATGCACCTTTTAAGAGGCTTTTTAGGCATAGGTGCCATAATGGCAGGCTTTACAGCATTATCACTAATGCCTTTAGCTACTGCAGTAACACTCGGTTTTACAAGAATTTTATTTTTAGTGCCTCTTGCAATGTTATTTCTAGGAGAAAAACCTGGATATTTACGAATATTACTAATTATATTTGGTTTTGTAGGCGTTGTTATCATAATAGACCCAAGCAATGATAATAGTATTTCATATTTTTCAGCTAGTTTAGCTCTACTAGGCGCTTTCTTTGTAAGCTGCGTGAAACTTACAGTAAAATCTTTATCATCAAGCGAATCAACATTAAGTATACAATTCTATTATGGGGTAATTTCTACTATAGGATTAATTATTCCATGTTATATATTTTGGAATCCTCTAAATATTTATCAAATATTACTAATTCTATTTGCAGCTATATGTGGAACTATTGGCCAAATGCTCACTATATGGGGCTTAAGGTTAGGGGCAGCAACTATCGTAATGCCTGCTGATTATACTAGGCTTATTTTTGCTGCTTTATATGGTTTCATTCTATTTAATGAAATTCCGTATATTAATGCTATAATTGGGTCTTTTATAATTATTATAACTACTATGATTATTCTCTACTTGGATCACATTAAAAAAAAAGATGCTAAATAACTTTTATATTAATTGCTATACTTACAGAGCCTAAAGACAACAAAACTATAATTGTTACAAATTTTCTCATAGGTAAATACCATTGAGGAAGTTTTCCTTCTCTTACAGCTTGAATATCTATAAAAAACATAAATAAAAATAAAATTATTAAAATAATGAAGATAACCATATAATTTACTATAAACCCTATAATTAAAAACCAACTTGATAAAGCTGGCATTATAGAAATCAAATATGGCTTATAATCTTTATCATTTCTAACCATTGCAGCACCCCAATGTATAGCTCCAATAAATGACAAAATAATCACTGAATAATTTATTAAATTATACAACGCTATTAATTTAAATTCATACGTAAAAGTCCATATGCCTAAAGATAGAAAAATGAAAGGAACTGCTCCACCTATTCCAAATAATAATGGAAACAAAGGTGTATTATGTAAATTAAATATAGAAAGAAATTTTTGCATTTTACTCTATTTCATTCTCATAAATTCTTGATCCATATATATTGCCATTAAAAAATCTTTTTTAGAAAGTCCTAAAACATCATGAGTAGATAAATTAACTTCTACTTTATTGTAAACATTGCTCCACTCAGGATGATGATTTAACTTTTCAGCTTCTATCGAAATAGAAGTCATCCATGAAAATGCCACTTTAAAATCTTTAAAAATAAAAGTTTTAGATATAGATGTTAAATCTTCTTTTAAAAACCACCCATCTATTTTTTTAAGATTTTTAATAATATCTTCTTCTGAAAATTTAAAAACAGTATTTTTATTCATAAATATTAGCCTCATTTGAATTTAAAATTTTATTATTTAACTTGTAAAATATAGATTTTTTCCAATATATAAGATATTATGAAATTATAAAGATAATCTTATGCAAATGCATATACTTTGTTAATTAAAGGAGTTTACTAATCATGAAAATTGGTCATTTTACTAATAACCCTCAAATACAATCAAAAGCCACTAGCCTTAGCAATGAAGATGCAGGGCTTCGTTCTTATATGCAAAAAATTTATGCTTATATGACTATTGGATTAGCAATAACAGGTAGTATTGCATTTTTTCTGCCTACCACCGAATTAGGTCAAAATATCATGAGGTCTCCAGCATCATTTATTGCTATGATTGCTCCAATAGGAATAGTTTTATTTCTTGCTAGCAGAATAAATACTATGAAAGCTAGTACAGCTCAGAATATGTTTTGGGTTTTATCTGCCTGTTATGGCATATTTTTTGCAAGCATTTTTATGACGTATACGACGGAGTCAGTTGCTCGTGTATTTTTTATCTCATCATCAACATTTCTAGCTGCAAGCATATATGGTTATACTACAAAAAAATCATTAGCAAATTTTGGTTCTTTTTTAATAATGGGTTTAATTGGAATCATTATTGCTATGGTAGTAAATATATTTTTACAATCAACCATGATGCAATTCATTATTAGTATAGTTGGAGTATTAATATTTACAGGCTTAACTGCTTATGACACTCAAACCCTCAAGGAAATGTATGTAGCAGGAGAAGAAGGAGAGACTCAAGTAAAAAAAGCTGTTATGGGAGCGTTAAAACTATACTTAGATTTTATTAATTTATTTATTATGCTTCTTATGTTGCTGGGAAATAGGCGTTAATAAAAATTTAATTAAAATATTTAAGGCGCTAATTCAATAAATTAGCGCCTTTTTTTTACTATTACTTAAAAAAATAGAAAGAACTTTACGTCCTATAATAAAGAATATAATAAATGGAAACAAAACCCATATAAATTTTGGGAAAGCAGAGCTGATAATATTCATTGGACAAAAAAATGGGATAATGTTTTAGATCAATCTAATCCTCCATTTTGGAATTGGTTTCCAGGTGCAGAGCTCAATACCTGCTATAATTGCTTAGATATTCATATTGAAAATGGAAATGGTGATAAAAATGCACTTATATATGATAGTCCAGTAACTAATTCAAAAAAATCTTATACTTATAATGAGTTACTAGACAAAACTACAAAAATTGCAGGTGCATTAAAAAAATATGGTGTCAATAAGGGGGATAGAGTTCTAATCTATATGCCTATGATACCGGAAGCTGTTGCATCTATGCTTGCATGTGCAAGAATAGGAGCGGTACATGTAGTCGTATTTGGAGGTTTTGCACCAAATGAATTAGCTACTAGGATTAATGATTCTAAGCCTAAAATTATAATTGCTGGCTCGTGTGGCATAGAACCAGGAAAAATTATTGAGTATAAACCTATGCTTGATAAAGCTATTGAACTAGCTAAATATAAAGTAAACATATGTTTTATTTATCAAAGATCTCTTAGTGAAGCAAAGCTAATAAAAGGTAGAGATTTTAATCTCCAAGATTTAATTGATAGTTCTAATTCGGTAGAGGCAGTAGCAGTAAAATCTACTGATCCTCTCTATATTCTTTATACCTCAGGAACCACAGGTGATCCCAAAGGTATGGTCAGAGAAAATGGAGGACATGCAGTGGCCTTAAAAGCAAGCATGGAAATGGTATATGGAATCAAACCAGGAGAGGTTTTTTGGGCAGCTTCAGATATTGGATGGGTAGTTGGGCATTCATATATTGTTTATGCCCCTCTTTTAAATGGCTGCACTTCTGTACTATATGAAGGCAAGCCTACGGGTACTCCCGATGCAGGGGCATTTTGGAGAGTAATTAGCGAACATAATGTATCGGTAATGTTTACTGCACCTACAGCATTAAGGGCTATTAAAAGAGAGGATCCAAATGGTGAAGAAATAAAAAAATATAACTTAAAAAATTTTAGAATGCAATTTCTTGCTGGTGAACGAGCTGACCCCACAACCATAAAATGGACAGAAAAACATTTAAAAGTTCCTGTGATAGATCATTGGTGGCAAACCGAAACAGGTTGGGCTATTGCTGCCAATTTTGCTGGATTAGGTCTATTTAAAGTTAAAGCTGGTTCAACCGGTAAACCATCTCCCGGATTTGAGGTAGTATGTTTGGATGATAATGGACAAATAAAACCTAATGGTGAAATTGGTTCTCTAGCTATAAAGTTACCTCTTCCTCCAAGTTGTAGTTCTACGCTATGGCAAGACAAAGAAAGATATAAAACTTCTTACTTAAATGAATTCCCAGGCTATTATTCTAGTGCTGATGCAGGGTACATTGATAAAGATGGCTATATATGGGTTATGGCACGTACAGATGATATAATTAATTGTGCAGGCCATAGGCTTTCTACTGGTGCAATGGAAGAAGTTTTGTCAAAACATAATGATATTGCAGAGTGTGCAGTAGTTGGCGTTGAAGACGAACTAAAAGGTCAAATTCCTATTGGTTTTATTGTTATAAATTCTGGAACAATAACTTCTAATGAAACAATAATTAATGAAACAATTAATATGGTCAGAAATGAAATAGGACCTGTTGCCTCTTTTCGTAAAGCAATTATTGTGAAAAGACTTCCTAAAACTAGATCAGGCAAAATATTACGAAGCACTATAGCTGCAATTTTTGAAAATAAGCCTTTTAAAATACCTGCTACAATTGATGATCCTAAAATACTTGATGAAATTAAAGATGTGATAAATAATTAAAATATTATGAATGAAAATATAAGATCCTACGGTTTAATTGTTTTTCAAAACAAGATATTAGTAACTAATGAAGTAATTAATGGTTATCACGCAACTAAATTTCCTGGAGGCGGTGTAGAAAAAGATGAAAAACCTGAGGATGCATTAAAGAGAGAGCTTTATGAAGAATTAAGCTTAAATGGAGATATAAAGTTGCTTCTTCATTCTCCAGGTACACTTTTGTCTCCATGGAACAATAAGTTATATACTCCTGTGTATTATTTTGTAAAAGCTTCAGGTACTCCTTTAATTTCATCTAATGAAAAATTAACAATTGACTACTTATTACCTGAAGAAATTTTAATTAAAAATAATGTAGCTAAACCAGAAAAAGTTGCGGTACATAATTTAATTAAAAATAATTTGATATAATAATTTTATTTAGTCGCTTGTTTCATTGAGCTTCTAAACATTATTAATATTAATAATAACGATAAACCACCAATTATGTATGGGCTATTTTTACCAATGAATTCAAAAAATATTCCAGCAGTAGCAGGTCCAATAATTCTTGCAAGAGAAGAAGCAGATTGACTTACACCTAAAACCCATCCTCTTCTTTGTTCAGAAACAATATTAACTATCAAGGTGGAAATTGTAGGCATGAATAAACCTAAACCAAACGCAATTAATGCCATAGACAAATAAGCATGGTATTGCATATATGAAAGAGCAACACTTATCATTCCTAAAGAAATTAATAACATTCCAGCACGACATAATAATGATTCACCAAAATGTTTAACTAATTTTGATATTAAAAAACCTTGAACTATAACACCGCATACACCGGCAAAAGCAAAAATATAACCATTCTGTTTAGGCCCCCAATTATAAGTTCTTTCTGACCACAAAGAAAATGTTGATTCCATAGAAGCAAAAACTACAGTTACAATAAAAGATAATAAAATTAATTGGCTTAAATTAGGAACTCTTAAAGCCTCTAATAAACTAGCTATTCGTTGTTTTCTATTTGGTTTTATTAAGGACCTAGTATCTTTAAGTAAAAATAATGCAAGTAATAAAGCTATAAAAGATAGAATTGCTGCCGAGATTGGTGGTAAAAATACATTAGGGCTTTTAGGATCAGAACCAGCTAATATTCCTCCTAAAGCAGGACCTAAAATAAAACCTATTCCAAAAGCTGCACCAAATAAGCCCATGGCTTTAGCTCTGTTTTCTTTAGTAGTGATATCTGTTAAATATGCCTGAGCTGTAGAAATATTTCCTGCCATAAACCCAGCAAAAGCTCTTGCAAAAAATAAGCCGTATAAAGTAACAGCATAAGCCAAAAATATATATGCTATTATAGATCCAGCTAAAGTAATCCATATAATCAGCCTTCTTCCGTATCTGTCACTTAAGCCTCCCCAAATAGGCGCCGCAATAAATTGTGATAAAGAAAAGACAACCATTAACATCGTTACTTTTTGAGGAGATGCTCCAAAAGTTTCTGCATAAAAAGGTAAAAGAGGTATAATAATTCCAAAACCTATTAAATCAATAACAACAACTAGTAATAAAGGAATCAATTAATTAGCTCAATAAATCAGATAGATCATTTTGATAAACGACCATATTTTAAAAATCTTTCCTGTCTATCATTTATTAATTGTTCTTTAGAATAATTTTTTATTTCATTTAAAGTATTCTTTAATGAGGCTTCTACATTCTTGATAGATAAATTATGGTCTCTATGGGCCCCTCCAATAGGTTCATTAATTACATCATCAATTATACCTTTTTCTTTAAGAAAATTTGCCGTTATACCCAATGAATCTGCAGCTAATTCCGCTTTATTATTATCTCTCCACAATATAGAAGCACACCCTTCCGGAGATATAACTGAATATATAGCATTTTGTAGCATTAAAACTTTATTAGCTGAAGCTAAAGCAATAGCACCGCCTGAACCACCTTCTCCAATAATAACACTTATAAAAGGAACCTTAATGTCTAAAGAAATTTCTATACATGAAGCAATTGCTTCCGCTTGCCCTCTTTCTTCAGCCCCTACTCCAGGGTAAGCTCCAGCAGTATCTACAAAAGTTATTACTGGCAAATTAAATTTATCAGCTAGTTTCATTAAACGCGAAACTTTTCTATATCCCTCAGGTTTAGCCATGCCAAAATTATGTTTTAATCGCGAATCCGTATCAGAACCTTTCTCCTGACCTATAACCATTACAGACTGACCATTAAAAGAACCAATGCCAGAAATCACAGCTTTATCTTCTCCAAAACTTCTGTCACCAGATAAAACTTGAAAATCTTTTATCAAAGCATTTATATAATTACTAGAGTGAGGCCTATCAGGATGCCTTGCAACCTGAACAATTTGCCATGGCGACAACTTGCTATAAGCTTTTTCAAGAAAACTATTTACGTCTCTTTTTAAGGAAAATATTTCCTTAGTTGCTCCATCTAAAAGAGACAAATCTCTAATTTTAGCTTCAAGTTCAATTATAGGCTGCTCAAAATCCAAAAAATGCATAAATGTATTCCTTTAACTATAATTAACACTTTATAAAATATAATACTTATACCAGTCAATCCTATTATTAAATAACAAAAATTTATAAATTTTTATTATTCTCCAAAGGATGAAAACTTAATGCTATTTTTTTTCTATCATCTACAATATGAGTATAAATTTGTACCGTAGAAATATCGGCATGTCCCAGAATTTCTTGTAAAACCCTTAAATCCGCTCCTCCCGTTAACATATGTGTTGCAAAACTATGTCTTAAAATATGTGGAGAAATAGATAAATGTGCTAAACCTGCTTTTACGGAAACTTCTTTAAGTAACTGTGAAAATCGTCTAGATGTTAAATAACCATTTTTTCCTACAGATGGAAACATAAAGGAAGAACTACTTTGATTTTTTATAAAGCATTTTCTTATATTTATATAATTTTTAATAGCAATTAAAGCATGTTTCCCAAATGGAACAATCCTTTCACGCCCCCCCTTTCCTTTAACAAAAATAGATTGGTTTTCATAATTTATAGAATTTAAAGAAAGGCTTACTAACTCCTCTACCCTCATGCCTGTTGAGTACATTATTTCTATCAATGCCAATAATCTTATGGCGTTTGGGTTATTTACTGGACTTATAGTCTCAATAATTTCCTGTATTTGATTAGTAGTTAATACTTTAGGAATACTATTAAGCTTTTTAGGCGATTCTATTTCTTTTGCTGGGTTAAATTTGATTAGTCCATCTGAATACAAAAACTTATAAAATTCTTTTATGGAGGAAACTTTTCTAAGATAACTATTTCTCGATATTGAGTCATTTGAGAGTGATATAAACCAATTAGAAATATTTTTACTTTCCACATCTAATATAGACAAATCATATTTAATATGAATAAAATTCATATATGCATTTATATCAGTCTTATATGCTCTTCGTGTATTATTAGAAGATTGCTTCTCAGATAATAGCATTTCATCAAATAATAATAAAATATTATCATCTGCACTCATTAAATTAATTTACATAAGAAATTGCGGCTTCAATAGCTATAGATCTTGCATCCGCTTCTAAACCTATATTTCTTAGAGCCCTAACCACTGCATTAAGCGCAACTAAACCTGATTTACTAGGCCCCTCAGACCCTAACATAACTAAACTGATTGCAACCACTTCAGCAATTCGTTTATTTTTTGCTGCATCACGTAATTGATATCTTAAAGCAGTAGCAGGAATATTTTCTATTTCAAATATATTGCTAGAACTTATTATATCTTTCCATGCTCCTTCCTTAGGTTCTATCCCCATTGAACTTAATAAGACCAATAATCTACTAGCTCTTTTTTCTTTATCTTCTCTACTAAAATTATCTAATAAACCAGACCATACATCTGTCGCTTGTTCCTCCCTGAATGGTTTTGGCAAAGGTTGTCCAGCTATAGCTATTAAAGGAAGAAGCCTTAATAAACTTCCAGAAGCTTCGTAATCTAAATCCAATGTTTGACCTAGAACTAATAACCATTCTGATGCCAATATATAATTACCTCCAGCAATAGATGCTCTAGCTGCAAAAGTTGCAAACCAAATAAGATCTGATCTTGGCTTAATGGTTATTAAAATTGGCATAATAACAGCAGCATAAGCTTGAAAGATTTCATCGTTATCAGCTCGATCTAACAAAAGTCTTAAAAATCTTGCTCTTTCTATAAAAGAAGTATTTAAAGCTGCTGCTTGTAATAATAACGCCCTTGCCTTAAAGCCCTCCATAGATTTGCTTTCAGACGCAGCTCTAGAAAATATTTCTTCTTCAAACTTAAATTGTGTTGCTAACTCTCCTAAATATATACTTGAGAGTGAACCAGCTAATACTGCCTTTTCAGCAGCTAACATTCTTATTTTCCAAGGCAAAATACTGTTTTGTGCCACTACACTTAAACCTGAGGGCTGTAAGTTAAGTCGATGTTTATCTAATTCTTGGCCAGGCATTACAGCAATTAATATTTTAAAGTATATACTATTTTTATCAAATTCAATTTGGTTAGTCTCATCTACTAAAGTATAAATTAAATTAGAAAATTTATCTTCACTATCCAGCTCTGCTAATAGTAATTCTAAACTTAATAAAGCAGAATCTCTTTTACCTAGTATTAATTGACAAACTATAAGTGCTTTTCTCCAATATGATTCATTAGTCCTTTTTGCAAGCTCTATTACTTCGTTACAAACTTGGTCAGTCTCACCCGATAATAAACGTGCATAAATTGCTTCCTTAGCAAGATTTCCTGTCAGGTCCTCAGCTGGGACTAAGTTACTTAATTTTATCAATTCATCTTTTGCACCTAGACTTGCTAACTTAGAAAAACGTAAAGATAGAAATGTAGCATCTTGATCGTGACTTATTATAGGCTTTCCACTCGGACTAATTGCTTGAAGACCTTTATCTTCTTTTTTACTCGGTTCAAAAGCATCACTTAACAATAATCTTTTTGCTAAATTTCGCATTGCAGGTGATGGAGCATTTACAGGTAATAGATCTATCAAAGTTTTTGCAAATGTTGAATCGGTTCCTTTCCACATTTCTAAACCTAGTCCACCTTCTTCAATAGATAAATACCCTATCCAACCCACATTAGTATTAGGCAATTCAGAAACAGTGACCTCGTCACTATTATTTAAATTTAAAGGATCATTAATTTCTTCTTTTATTTCAAAAACATCAGGCACTAAATTCTGAGGTGGAGCATATATATTTGGAACATCTTCTTGAGCAAATACGTTGCTCATTAAAACAAAAATAATAATTAATAAATTAATAAAAATATTTTTATAACTATAAATGGTCATTTTCTATTACCTTTTCAATTGTATAAAATGTTACGGGAACACCTGTATACATAATAATAATAACACCACTTATAATGGCTAAAAAGAATATCAATAAAAAAACTCTAAAAAATTTACCCATATAAATTATTTTCCTTTATAATAATTCTAATATAAACTTATAAAAAATTCATATTGTTAAGATTAAATAATAACTTATCTTATATCTACAATATATTTGTTAGTCTAACCTTATAGGCATTCAATGCAAGGACGACATAAGTACTATGAATAAAATATTAAATAAAAATAACATAGTAAACATGGATGAAGTAATTAATTATATAAATATTGCCCTTATAAATAAACCGATAATTATCGTTGGCATGATGGGTGTTGGAAAAAGTGCTATAGGAAGAATTTTAGCTAAAAGCCTTAATAGAAATTTCTACGATATAGACGAAAATATTGAAAAAAAATATAATATGCGAATATATGAAATTTTTGAAGATTATGGTGAAATTAAATTTAGAGATATTGAGCATAAAGAAATTAAAAATATTAAGAATGGCTCTAATGCTGTAATAGCTACTGGTGGGGGAGCTTTTATGTATGAAAGAAATTATAATATATTAAATAAGATTGGTTTAACATTATGGCTAAATACTAGCCCATTAACAATAATTAAACGATTAAAAAAAAATATTAATCGTAGGCCTCTTTTAAAAAATGTGAATATTGAAACATATATTAATAATTTGTTAATAAAAAGAAAGCCCTTATATGCAAAGGCGCATTTAACAATAGTTTCTAGTAAAATTTCTAAAACTGAAATGAGAAATAAAATCTTAATAACATTAAGAAAATATTTAATGGAACATAAAAATGCCTAAAACCGTTAAGGTAAATATAAAAAATTATTCATATCAGATTATTATTGGGAATAATATTTTGGAAAATGCCAATAATTTTCATGCAAAATATTTTTATCAAAGGCCTAAAATAATAATTTTTGATACAAAACTCTCTAAATCAATTTATCTTAAATTATTAATTGCCAAATTAGGTAAAGAAACTAAAAGCATATCAGTGCCCTCTGGAGAAAAAAGTAAATCTATAAATGGTCTGAATAATCTATACAATAAACTTTTTTCAAATAACATTGATAGAAATACAGTTATTTATGCCTTCGGGGGAGGAGTAATAGGTGACTTGTCTGGATTTGCTGCAGCAACATATATGCGAGGTATAGATTATGTCCAGGTTCCTACTACCCTTTTATCACAAATAGATTCTTCTGTTGGAGGAAAAACGGCTATTAATAGCTCATATGGGAAAAATTTAATAGGGGCCTTTTATCAGCCTAAATTAGTATTAATAGACATTAATACTTTAACGAGTCTTCCAAAAAAACAAATGATATCTGGATATTCAGAAATGGTTAAATATGGCCTAATAAATAATAGTAATTTTTTTTCATGGCTGGAAAGTAATGGTAAAAATATATTAGAAAAAGATAAGAAAAAATTAGAATATGCTATAGCTGTTTGTTGTAAATCAAAATCAAAGATAGTTGAGCAAGATGAAAAAGAGATAGGTCTTAGAGCTTTATTAAATTTAGGTCATACGTTTGGTCATGCATTTGAAAGATTAGCAAATTTTAAAAATTTTACACATGGAGAAGCCGTATCAGTTGGAACCATACTTGCATTTAAATTGTCTAACGAATTAAACTATTGTACTTTAGATGATTTTACTAGAATATTTATCCATTTTAAAAAAATGAATTTGTCTACACATATAAGTGATTTATTCAAAAAAAACATAAAGTCGTTAGATACAATTAATGCAATGAAATTAGATAAGAAAACAATAAATAATAGAATAAAACTAATATTATCAAAAGGTATAGGGAAAGCTTTTATTTGTGATACAATAGATGAAAATAATCTTAATATGTTTTTAAAAAATAATGGTTTTAAATAATTAATTAAATGATACACATTAAATTATAAAGAAACGGTTTTTAAAATAAATGATAATTGAAATCATCGTGATATTTTTTCTTCTTTTACTTTCAGCTTTTTTTTCTTCTTCAGAAACAGCAATAACAAGAATATCTGATGCCAAAATTCATCAATGGGATGAAAATAAAAATAAAAAAATAAAAAAAGCTAAGAATCTTTTAAAAACGAGAGAAAAGGTAATTGGAACATTACTACTAGGTAACAATATAGTAAATATACTTGCATCAGTATTAGCTACAAGCATTTTAATTAATTTATTTGGAGATAAGGGAATAATATATGCAACTATTATAATGACCACTCTGATATTTATATTTGCAGAAGTTTTACCTAAAACTTATGCAATAAGAGAATCTGAAAGACTAGTCATATACACTTCACCTATAATAATATTTTTAACAAGAATTTTATCTCCAATTAATATTGTCGTGCAAAGTTTAGTAAGTTCTATTTTACAATTAACAAATAGAAAACAAAGTAATAATGATTGGAAACAGAACTTAAGAGGAGCAATATTACTAGCAAATAATCAAGGAAATGTAAAAAAATACGATAGAATTATGTTGGAAAGTATTTTAGATCTTCATGAAATAAAAGTTAGTGAAATAATGACTCATAGAAAAAATATAGAAAGCATGAATATACTTGAGAATATAGATAATATTATTAATTTAGCATTAAAAAGTAGATTTACTCGTCTACCTTTATGGAAAGATAACCCAGATAATATTATTGGCACCCTGCATATTAAGGACCTCTTAAGAGCAAAAAACATAAATAACAATATAAATATAAATAATTTAATGCAAAAACCACTATTTATATCAGAAAACACATCTTTATCAGAACAATTAAATAAATTTAAAAAAGAAACAAATCAAATGGCTTTTGTCATTGATGAATATGGAGATTTACAAGGATTAATTACTTTAGAAGATGTACTAGAAGAAATAGTAGGAGAAATTTTTGATGAATTTGATAAGCAAACATTAGGACCAGAAATTTTAGATGATAAAAGCGTTTCCGTTGATGGGACAGTGACCATTAGAGATTTAAACCGCTTAACTGACTGGAATCTACCATATGATGAAGCCTCAACAATAGCTGGTCTAGTAATTGACGTAGCACAAAAATTACCTAAAATTAATGAAACAATTACAATAGAAAACTTTCATTTTAAAATTCTTGAAAGGCAAAGAACCAGAATTACAAAAATTAATATTAAGCCATTTGATATAGAAGCTTAATTTATTATGATTAATATTTTTAACTTTAGTTTTATAAAAAATATTAAGGAAAATTAATGACTTTATCACCATTTTATAAAAGAGAAAAAATCCATAATAGAAGCATACAATGCGAAGGTTTTAAAAGAGAAGATGGTCTTTGGGATATAGAAGGACACCTTAAAGATACAAAGACATACGATTTTAAAAATGATTCTAGAGGTGATATTAATGCTGGTATAGCTATTCATGATATGAGCATAAGACTTACATTAGATGATCATCTAAAAATAATAGATATTAATATAACTATGGATGCCCATCCATATAATA